>SDBT01000846.1_pt1 | contig 50743 bp, 67 predicted proteins | sample 2277101 | NCBI WGS metagenome assembly SDBT01 (sample SAMN10404973, study PRJNA504765) | marine sediment metagenome | isolation source: marine sediment core GS10_PC15, 103 cmbsf | place: Arctic Ocean: Southern Knipovich Ridge | collected 2010
ACTGGACTGCTAGGTACGTTGCCGTCTCGAAAGAGGATCTTATTCGTAAGATGCGAAGAGCCCATCGCCGGACCAAGTTCCGCTCTCCGGTGTCTCATGCCACTCCTACCCTCGGTGGAATGAAGAATGGAATCTATACGAATGACGACGTCATCGGCTTGATGGAGGAGTTGCTTGAGGATCAGAACATGAACCTCGGTAATGATCTCGCGTCCAAGGACGGCCGGGCGATGTTCAAGTCGACGCCGGTTACGTACGTGTCGTTTTTGAATGACGACTCGCAGGATCCCGTCTACATGCTCGACTGGAAGGTGCTGGCGCTGGGGGTCCTTCAGGGGTGGCAGAATCAGCTCTCTGCGCCCTACATGGTCCCTAATAAGAGTAAAGTCCGCAGAGTCGATCTAGATGCGACGCTACAGATGATTGCGACTGACCTACGGCGTCAGGCAGTTATTTCGACCGCGTAAGTTCAAGAAACCAGGAGAGAGAAATGACTAAGTATTGCGGCGGTTGTAAAACCGAAAAACCGATCGAGGAGTTCTATAAGCGTGCTGCGTCGAAAGACGGATTACAGCATCGGTGCAAGGAATGTTGTAAGTCGCATGTAAGAAAATGGTCGGCTGAAAACAAGGATAGGGTCAAGGCCAAGGACAAGGCCACTAAACTGAAGCATCGGTTTAGCGTCTCGCTTCGCAAAGCCAGATATGTAGCTAAAAAGGAAGGTTATCTTCCTTGTCTTGCGACTGCTGAATGGATTGAAAGTAAGTTCGATGGTTTTTGCACGCTCTGTGGGACACCTGAAATTGAGTGCAACTACAAGCTGTGCATGGATCATGATCGCGAAACTGGCATCTTCCGCGGATGGATCTGCGGAAGATGCAATAAGGCCCTTGGTCTTTTCAAAGACTCTAAGGAGGTCTTGATGAAAGCGGCTCTTTACCTAGAAAACAACGAAATCTCGAAAGGATAATTTAACTATGAGATCTGCTTCAATTAACGCCCCCCTAAAGCAAGCGCAGGGAACCAAGGCGATGGTGTGGTTCGAGGGCTCGACTGCTCTCAAGCGAGGTCAAGCTGTCTGTTTTAACTGGGACTACGATACCGCAACTACTGCCAGTGGTGAGCGGATGAATCGCGTTGAAGTCCCGACTATTCTCAATGCTCCATATTTCGCTGGTGTTACAGTCTGTGCCTATTCGGCTAGCACTGGCGGTAGAATGATTGAAATCTACCTTCCTGGCAGTCTATGCGACATCTGGTCCAACGCCGATACTGTAATCGGAGTCGGCCGACTGACATTTGAGGTGGGTGGCGCGAGTGCTGGGTACTTCCGGGACACGGAAGGCTTCCCCGGTGAAGGCTCCTGCGTTCCGTTGCAAACTGCCACGCGGGCCAGCACTGCCGGTACCTGCCTTGCGATGCTGGAGACTGGGCGGCAGTCCGGAGGCATTGAGCGGGTCCTTGTGGTCGCCAGTTCTGCAATCGTCTGTATGGTCGGTGGCGTCACGATGTTCACTGGTGCTTCCATTGGCGGAGACTCGACGTTTGCTCTCGTGCAGGGCACGTACGAGAACCAACTGAAGAAGTTCTATGTTCGCACGGCAATTACTTCCAATAACATGGTTGTTACTCCTGCCACTGATGGCATCCGAATGGACGGCTCAACGGCGCTAGATACGATTACGTTTAATGCCGCAGATGAGACGATTACGCTCGGTTTCTTTAGCGATCGCTGGTGTACGCAAGGAGTTGCTGGCGCGACTGAAGGCTAAGCCTGCAAGGGCAACGATCCTGGCTGCTGGTCCGTGTTTCTCTCTTCGCGCGGGCTGGCAGTCGGTTTTTTGGAGCGCGTGAATGGCTGAAAGCACTCTGAGTATTTCATGGATTGAACTCCAGCAAGAAGTCGGGTACTTCCTGAGCTATGGCTCAACGATTGCTGATTGGAGTTCTGTTCAGGCCGCAGAGATAGGGCGAATCATTCAATCTGGTGTCCGCAATGTCTACTATCCAACACCAGAGAATCCAGAAGATAAGGGATACGTATGGTCATTTCTGAAACCGACCACTACACTTGCAGTTGTTAGCGGAACAAAAGACTATGATCTTCCGGATGACTTCGCTGGCCTGGCTGGAGAAATCCACTATCCAAGTACTGAATTCCGACAGTCCGTGGTGAGAATTCCACTCGCTGAGATGTTACGAATGCGGTCTGCCGATGATAGCAGCAACCCTCCGATTTATTTCGCCATTAGGCCGAAGACATCCGATCAGACAGACGGCCAAAGATGGGAGCTTCTCTTCTGGCCGAATCCCAGCGATAGCTGGACGGTGTCGTACAGCTATGAGGCATACAGCGGGTCGCTGACTGACACCAGAGACTATCCACTTGGCGGGATGAAGCTCTCTGAGCTTTACATTGAAAGCTGCTTGTCGATCGCAGAGCAGAGAGCCAACGACGAGATTGGATTGCACTCTCAAAAATACTCAATGCTTCTGACCGACGCGATTGCAAGAGATCGTAAGAGAGGTGGCAGGATTCTTGGGCACATGGGCCATAGGGAGGAGCCGCCCGATGAGTGGCGCCGCGGATACACTGGCGGAACATATCCAATTACATACGACGGAAACCCAATTTAGAGGAAAGAAATATGCCTGGATTTGGTAAGCCATACAAAGAAACTCGCTCACCAGGGGAAATCAAGGCGCGATCTGGCTTCTATACGCGACCCGATCTCCAGAAGCGAGTAGAACGAAGGAAGCTTAATCAGGAGACGTTTCGTCTCTCAGAAGAGCGCCGAAAAGACCAGGAGAAAAAGAAGCCCAAGCCGCCTCCGCCCAAGCCGCCGAAGACTGGAATGCAGCGATTTGCGGAGAGTTTCAGAAAAGCAATCGGGCTTGGTGGTTTAACCGATGCACTAGAACCAAAGAAAAACAAAAAGAAGTAAGGAGCCAACATGGCGCTAGGTACACTAACTGTCAATGGTGGAGGCGGCAGCGAAGCACTTATTGCCGCAGATGAATTTAGAGATTACATCCTGGTTCAGGTGCAAAGTGATCATGATGTATATCTCGGCTTCGGAGAGACAGCCGTAACGCTCCAAGGCATTGCGCTGCTTGAGCCAGGCGCCTCCGTTGAGGTCGTTGGGCCAAAAGCTCGCGGGGCCATCAACGTAATTTCCACTGGTAACGCTATTATCGGGTATGAAACAATGCTTGGGATTAGGCATACCCCAGGCCAATTTGCCGGCCCGTGGCCAGCTTCATAAGTTCTTGAGTTCTTAAACACAAAAAGGAAAAGACATGAAAAGTCGAATTGCTAAGTTGCTCCGTTTCCAAGAGCCGAAAATCGAGCCTCGGGGTCTACTGTTTGGTTCCGGTACAACAGTACCGAGTGCAGCAGACGGCTGGCAAACTGGTGCCATTTTTCAGCAAACAGATGGAGGTGCCGGAACTGCCCTTTATGTCAATGAGGGCTCGGTTACGTCAAGTAGCTTTAACGCGATTACTGGTGGTGCTGGCGGCACTACACTTGATTCCCTTACGGATATTAGCGGCGCGTTGTCATATACTGCTGGCGCAATTCTAGTCGGTGATGGTAATAGTTACGAAGAGGTGGCTGCTTCCGGTGATTTGACACTTGCGTCTACTGGGGCTTTCACTATTGCGAATGTCTCAGTCGAGACTGCCATGCTAGCGAATGGCGCAGTTACCATTGCAAAGGTTGAAGGACTGGCAAGCGGTGCATTCATTATCGGAGTAGATGGTTCGTCAGCGAATAACGCAAAAGTTACCATGGGTGGCGATGCCACTCTTAGTAATGCCGGTGCCTTGACAATTGCGACTGGCGCTGTTGAAGACTCCATGATTGAGGGCCTGGCAAATGGCGCGATCATTGTTGGTTCGGATGGGACTGCCGGCGGAAATGCTAAAGTCACCGTAACCGGCGACATTACCATGAATTCGTCTGGAGTCACGATTTGGGGTGGTGCAGATATTGATCTTGGCTCGTCCGGAACAGTTGGAAGTGTGGATATTTTTCCGACTACGGCTACCAGGGGTAAGCTTACTTTCACTGCTACTAACACCAGCAGTGGCGATCATACCCTAACTATCACAAATGCCGCCCATGGTGGCGCTTATACTTATACTATTCCGGACGCTGGTACAAGTACCACGTTCCTGATGGCCGTTGGCGGGCAGAGTCCTGTGTTTACCAACGTGTACGCCGGCGCTGACGCAGTTGCCGGCACCGTGGAAATCTGGCCAACTACCACAAATAGCGGGACGTTTCTCCTTACTTGTACCGATAGCGCCAGTGACACTCAGGCGACGGTAACCATGGCGTCTCAGAGCGGCGCTCGTACTTATACCATTCCGGATGCTACTACTTCCGCCAGCTTCGTGATGACCGTAGGTGGACAAAGCCCAGTGTTTACTAACGTATACGCTGGCGCTGACGCAGTTGTTGGTACTGTTGAAATTTGGCCAACTACCACCAATAGCGGAACACTCAAGCTTACTTGTACCAACAGTGCCAGTGACACGCCGACTACGATTGATTGTGCGAGCCAGACTGGCGCCCGGACGTATACCATTCCGGATGCTGGGGGGTCTGCAAGTTTCCTGATGACTGCTGGGTCTGCCCAGGCTTGTGTGCTCGGGACCATCGACTCCGGTGCTTCCGGAGTCGCTGGCGGGCTTGATATTTTCCCGACTACAAGTAGCAGGGGCAAGATTGCCATTAGCGCTACTGACACTAGCAGTGGCGATCATACGCTAAGCATCACAAATGCCGCCCTTGGCGGGGCGTATACCTATACAATGCCTAATGCCGGTGCATCTGCAAACTTCGTAATGAGCGAAGGTACCGCAACTGTCAATGGTGCAAAGACGTTCGGCACGATGCCAATTATTCCCGAGGCCACTGTAGCGGCCACCGGTACAATCCAAGGGGACGCCGCTCTTATTGCTACTGGCTTTACTTTGGTCAGTGGCAGCGCTGATGCGGGTATTATTTTGCCGGCTGCTGTTGCGGGTTTGGTTTGTTTTGTCAAGAATAATATCAGTGGGAACTTGGATGTTTACCCTGATGGAACGGATACAATCAATGCGATTGGTGGGGGTAGCGAAATCACCATGGCAAGCCTTACGTCGGCTATGTTTATATGCTATAACGGAGCAGGGTGGTACACATTCCCGCTCCTGCCAAGCTAAGTTCAGGAGTTGTGTTCTTTCTCGACAGCGGGTTGCAAAGCATTTCCGTTGTCGAGTTTTCTTTACTTTTTTCACAGGAGAGAGTCATGAAGTGTTTTGTAGTTTTTCAGAGTATTGCATCTTGGCGGAAGTTGTCTGGCATTTCGATGAAGCCCCGTTATGCCCTTAGGATTCTGCGGTATACGAAGCTGGTATCCGCCGAGTACGACAATATCGAGAGGCTGCGGGTTTCATTAGCCCGTAGGATTGCAGGCGCGGAAGAGGGCTCCGCTATTGAGATTGAACCGAATACGCCAGAAGCCAAGGAATTTGCAGAAAGATTCAACGAAATACTGAGTGCCGATGCGGATATTGCGCCTTTGCGAATGAGTCTCGACGAGATAGTTAACAACCTGGACGGCGAGGAGGACTCGTTGACTGTTGCAGACCTCGCCGTGCTCGAACCATTTTTCTTGGACAGCTCAATTGATCTTCCAAAGCCCGACGGTGATTGCAGCGAATAGGAGAATCTGACGTGAAACTCATCAGAACGGAAGAATTTACGCATCCAAGGAAGGTTGCGTATGTGGCCAAAGGGACGGCGATTGAGTTGAATTCTGGCCAATGGCTAGAGATCATTATTGCAAATTCAGATGACGACCTATGCCAAGATCTCTTCTTTGCGCAGGGCCCTCCGCCCGGCAAGCGATGGGACGTTTATATCAACCTGAGTGTCATCGAGCGCGATGAGTAGGTAATGGCTAAGAAAAGACTTCTTAATGTTGTCTTCCCTCCGGGCGGGATGGATCGAAAATCTGCCTATCGCCAGTCTCAGCCGTATACGACCTTCGATTGCGAGAACGTCTGGCTCGATGAGGTAATTGAAGGTCGTGAGCGAGGCGGTAGCCGTCCGGGGTTGATTCGATCGTATGGGGCTGATCTCAGTGAATCCGTCAGGATGATGGAGGTCATGACCCTAAATCTTGGCCAATTAACCTGGCAAGACACTTTTGCAGGAGGTGTCCAGTCAACTCTATGGGGTGCTGGCGCATGGTCCAGTGGCCTGCCAACATTCATTGCCTCTGGTTTTGCGAAAGCAGAATACGGAGACGGTGCTCTTGCTGCCACTATAGATATGACCGGGTCAGATCTTTCTAGGGGGTTCTTGGCAAATATCTGGATCGTGCCGGATAAAGCTGGATATGGGGGTGACTACAAGTTATTCTTTCGGCATAATGATTCAAGCCTGGGGGCTGAGTACCGTTATGTCTTTACGTTCAGTCTTACCGGGAGCAGCGGGACAGCAACCACATCGCTGGATTATTATGGAGAAGGCGGTAGCGCGGGTGATGATGGGAACTGGAAAAATTCCACTGATGATCCCAGCGTCATGAAAACGTGGAGTTATTCACGGGCGGTGCCCGGATTGCTTTCCATGGAACTTGATGAAAATGGTAAAATTCGCATGTATTGGCGAGGCCAGCAAGTTGGCTTTGTTAGTATATATTTAACAGAGCAAGAAGAGTATACGATTTTTGCTGTTGGGTTTGAATTTGAATCCACAAATGATACCGGAGCCAACAATAACGGCAGTTGCCTTGGTTCTGGCTTCGCGGCTACTTTTGCCAAGTGGAACGGAAAGGAAGTTGGGGGAAATCCAACAGGGCAGGCGGCAGCAGCCGATAGCCTGACACTTCAAGCTGGTTCTGGTTCAGCAGAAGCAATCAACACAATGCTGGTGGTTTCTGCCGATGGAGATGTGGAGCGCAGCAGTATCGGACTGGAACTATTTGACATTGGGGCGGCTTTAACTCTGCGAGACGATACCCGAATCATTGCAGCTCAAAATGGCCAGAAGCTCTGGATAGCCGACTACGGGGATCTCCGGGCAACTGCCGCCGATGGTGTCGTGTCCGGAGCTACGCTTGATTCAGTTACTTATACCGATTGGACGACTCTTGGCATAGATCCACAAGATGACGTGTGCGTTATCTCCTCTCCCGCTGGATCAGCAGGTACTTATGAGATCAGTACGGTAGCGGCCGGCGTAGTGACACTTACATCTTCACCGGGTGACAACTCAAGTATTGTATTCCGTATTGAGCGTGGGCCCAAGGTCTTCGATCCAGATGATGATTCCCTTTCGCTTATGGTAGCCACGGCTGGGGAAGTCCCCACAGGCTGTCCACTTATCTGCCGTCACCTCGGGAGGATCATGCTAGCTGGTGCGAAAATTGCGCCGGCTGTCTGGTATGCGTCAAAGCAAAATGCAGAACTTAATTGGGATTATGCAGGGACCGGCGCCCAGAGGGCGATTGCCGGAACGTCAAGCGATATGGGTATTCCTGGCACTCCGCTAACTGCTATGCTTTCGCATAGCGATGATTACGTAATCTTTGGGTGCCGCAACGAGATATGGCGGATGCGGGGAGACCCCGCACTTTCTGGCGGCTTAGATGCGCTTAGCTACAAAATCGGTATTATTGACAAGCGTGCTTGGTGCATTGGTCCGACTGGGGAATTGATTTTTTTGTCTGCGAATGGAATTTACGTGCTTGCGGCTGGTGGCGAATCAAAACCTATCCCGCTGTCTGTGGAAATGCTGCCAAGGGAGTTGCTTAATGTAGATCCCTCAATTTTTGAGATTTCTCTGGAATTTGACGTAGCAAATCGAGGCGTGCTTATTGCTTTGTCTTCGCGATCAGGGATTGCCGGTTCGCACTGGTGGCTTAGTTGGGAAAAGAAAGCATTCTGGCCCTTTACATTTACTGGAGACATGTCGCCAACAGCGACATGTCTCTTGCCATCCACGAACTACAAATCCTCCCAAGTTCTCCTTGGCGGAACTGATGGGTTTATTCGTAATCTTGATTGGGAATCAGAAGACGACGACGGGACTAATTTCTCGTCGTATATTGACATCGGCCCGATTCCATTAGCGCAGATCGGAAGTGTTGGTCGCCTGCTGTCCATGGAAGGTGTATTGGCAGAGGGCAGTGGGGATATTACCTGGGGAGTATACCCTGCCTTGACATTCGAGGCCGCTGCTTCAGCGACAACGGCGTCCGAGACCGGTACTTGGATTGCGGGCCTCAACGCCCTGGTGCGCCCTGTAGGCCGCGGTCAGGCGTTTATGCTCAGGCTTACTGGTACTGTCGGGGAGAAGTGGGCTTTCGAGGGCGCGGCTGCTGAGATAGCATCTGCCGGGCGACGGAGAATCTCCTGATGGAACGAATTCCAAGGGGATCAAGCCCCAGGGAGTTGCGAAGTGCCTTTCAACGAAGAGAGGGTCGTGGCGATATCATCACACAAGGCGCGGCCGGCGAGATCCTCGTTGGCGCTGGAATTGGATCCAATCCCGCGTGGGGAACTGAGCTTGTGACATTAACTCTATTGACGGTTGATAACATTACAATTGATGGAGCTACCATTGTTAGCGACACTGGGGCAATTGGCTTCGGCAATGAGAACTTGACGACGACTGGCATAATCGCTGGCGTCAACGTGACGAGCGGGGAGAATCCAGGGCATACACATACTGGGACGAGTCTCAGCGGCATCGACATATCGGACGACACCAATCTTGCCGTTACTTCTCCTATTACGTTAACGGATGACACTGTTGGCCTGGATCAGTCGGCCGTGGATCATGGTTCCATCGGAGGGCTTGGAGACGACGACCATACAATTTACTCATTAGCAGACGGGACCCGGGCTTTCTCTGGCGTTGTGGTCGGTGTAGATCCGACAGCATCGAATCATCTCGCAACTAAGGAATATGTCGATTCAGCAATATCATTCATAGAGGAATTTTTCTTAACTGATACCGCTTCAGGTATTGGCAGTTATTTCAATATGGTTGATCAGTCTACTGGAGAAGCTGAAAGTTCAGACACAACTGGGTCTATCACTCAAACCGATGGGCAGGCATTAACTGAGTGGATCACAGTAGTCGGTGTACCGGGCATAACCAACTTAGAGCATGGCATTTATTCAGTTCATGTGCATGTCGAAAAAACAGGAGGTGGCGCTAGAGACGTTCAGGTATATTTTGAAGTGCACACGCGAACGCATCCTGGAGGTTCAGAAACACTTAGGGTAACTTCTGAAATTTCAGGTCTCATTACATCCAAGGGATCAATCAATTTACATGCAACTCTGGCTGCAGATGTTGTAATCAATGCAACTGATCGCCTGGTCATTAAGTTCTTTGCTAACGGCGTCAGCGGAGGTAATAACGCGACAATAATACTCTACAGTGAAGGAACGAACTCTTCACATTTCAGTGTCCCCATAAGCAGTGAAGTGCTTTCTACGATTTTCCTACGGCAAGATGGTACTAAAGCATTAACTGGCAACATGGCCGTTGATCCTGGGGTCACGATTGACGGCAGGGACATCCGCCTGGATGGCCAGGACCTAGATACGCTGGTATCGATTATTGGTAAGGTGAAAATTGATACTAATGCTACGGTTAATTATCTGGGGGCTGCATACAATGATGGGGCTCTGCGAACTAGCACGGGGATCAGCTATGCGGACGGCGGAGATTTCGTTACGTTGACTACGAATGACGGCGAGATCGTTCATGATAGCTTGTCAGGCTACGATTCAAACGATCACATAGATCATTCGACTGTCTCCGTTTCGTCCGGGTCCGGCTTGACTGGTGGCGGAACGATTGACGGGAACCAGACGCTTGCTTTGGATATCAACGGGCTGGCTGTTGCGACTATCGCAGCCGGAGATTTCGTGCCGTTTTGGGATATCACAGCTACAGCTACAAATAAGAAAATCACCTTTACGAATTTCGAGGCAGCCCTTACTCATGACAACTTAATCTCCGGTACAATTGTCGGTCATGACACCACGGCAACTGGTGCCAACCTGACGTCCCTTACTGATGACAGTATGGTTGATGCGCTTCATCGACACTCGGAACTTTCAGCAAGTGATGGCACCCCAAATGCGGTGCTCAGTGTAGACGCAGCCGGTCAAATTGGCATACTCAAGGCGCCAGAAATTACTTTTGATATTGCAGGAAGAATGCGAGTAGCCCTTTCGTCAGTCGGTGCTCCATCCGGTGGCAAGGGATTTGAATTCGTTTATACTTCCGCTACTGACGATGGGCGAATTCTCGTTTATGATCGGGATGCCTCTGCATATAAGAATTTTCGGATTGATGGCGCAGAGCTATATCTCTGCGCCACGAGTTTCGGTCTTGTTGGCATTAGAACACTATTTCCACAAAGTCCGCTTGATATTCACTCACGAGCCAGCCAGGGTACGCAAGCTCTCACCATTGATCAGGATGACGCCGATAAGGCGTTCATTGATTTCCAAGGAACATCGGCAGCGAGTGTAGCCAATAACATTACCACTTGGACAGCCGGGAATTCCATCCAAGGATTTACGAGACAAGAGATTAATGGCACGGAATACTGGATGCCATATTACGACGCGCCAACTTCATAGGGGATGACATGGCTGAGAAATGGAAGAAAGCAAAGAAACAAGGTACGGTAATCAGTCGAGAGGTGGTCTACGACGTGACCGAGGAAACTGTTGTACGAAGTGTTCAGCGTAATGGCCTTGAATTAGAGAAATCTCGCCTTATGGATCGTATTGCGGAAATCGATGCTGACTTAGCGAAAATTGAAGAGCTACAAGTAGCGGAAGGAATAGTATAATGGCGACCACAGCTGCAGATTTATTTAGCAGATGGGGGCAAATCGGCACTCGACCTGGTGCCAGCATGACTATTGCCCCCAATACTGGACGGCAGGCTCGTTTTCAAGAGCAGATGGATGTTATCAATCGAAGGAGCGGACAGCGTGGGACTGATATCAGAGGTGGTGCGCAGAGGAGATCTGAGGCTATTTCCGCCAAGCTGGGGAGAATCGGCATGGGAAATACAACTGTCGGCAACACGCTACAGGCTGGAGTCACCCGGGACATGGAAGCTGAGCTTCGTCGCGAGGCTGACGCTCAGCAAGGGGCGCGGCTAGGCGTCCTTGGTCAAAGAACTGGTTTTATTGAGGCTGAGACTGCCAGGCGGGAGGAAGCTGAACGGTCTGTTCGTACAGCCAGATTGCAAGCCCAAGCACAAATAACATCCACTAGAATAGCTACTGCCCCAGCATTAAAGGAAGCGAAAAGAAAAGAAGCTTTCTCTAGTATGTACCTGGGCACCCCCCGCAGCTTTGGCTAATAATAACGTAGGAAGAAACTAATGGTAAGAGGTATAGTTACTCAAGCCCAGCATAACAAGGCTTGGAATGCAGCGCGTAAGCGACAGATAGGTAATATAAGGGCGGCCGAAGACGCGCGAAAAGAGTCCAGAGAGAAGGCCCAGCGTAAATCTTCAGCGAAACGAGCTAAAGCCAAGAAAGCGAAGTCTCAACAGCCCGCTAGCGCCGCTCGCGCTACTAGTGCAACAAAACCTTCCGGAGGGCATACGACGCGAATTATTGAGGGTGCCGATGTCAGGGAAGTTCAGTTTGCGAAAGCAGGCAAGAAGCAAAAACCTGCGAGGCACACGACTCGCATTATTGAAGGAGCGAACGTCAGGGAAGTTCAGTTTGAGAAAGTACGTCAGAGACGAAAAACCCTTGATGGCTTGTCTCGTTTAGTGTCGAGACTTCGACCCAAGAGGAAACCATAATGGCATTTGGTATATCACGCCAAGAAGCAGAGGCGAATAGACGGCGATATGAAGATCGTGTTCGTCGTGCGAACGAGCAGGTTGATCGCGAGCGTGAGGAATCTAGGGCTCGCGATCAACAGCATCAGGATATTCAGCGCGGATCGCTTGCGCGAAGGCAGGCTGAGCAGGATGCCCAGCGAAGCATTCAATCGCCTTCATTTGTCGATTCTCAAGGCTGGAGGAGGGTCACGCCATACGGAGGCGAACCAACTCCGGAGGAGCGTCAAGCCTTAGCCGAAGCTCAGATGGCTGAGTACGATGCTCAGGAAGCTCAGGCTAGAAATACGGTTTGGAAGTTCACTGCACGAGATTCTCAGCGTAGAACTAGGCTCATGTCGGCGAGGCAGGATCTAGCAAGCAATTCAACATTTTCTCCCGAGCAAGTAGAAGCAGGGCTTCAGCAAATTGATGCTCAGATCGAGAGCATCCAAAAGCAGGCGTTTCCTCGCGGTAGAGACGAGCCCTATTATCCAAATGGCTCCCCAGGTGATTTGGTCACAAAAGATGGGGCAGAATTTGTAGTAGATGAGAAAGGAGTCTTAAAGCTTCTGGTGCGCCCTAATCAGACATTTAAATACGCAGAAATGTTAGCAGATGCAAAAAGAGCTAAAGAAACAAAAGACAGATCGCTCAAGAGGCGTGAACTCGCATGGGACCTCAGGCAAGAAACTACAACTATCGGAATGAAAGGCGTCAACCAGCGAGAGGAATCTAAGTTTACGGAGAGCGAAATCAAAAGAGAGATTTACAATCGCTATCCGGCCGAAACTGAAGAAGAGTTGAAGGAAAAGCACCCCCTCACATATGAACTTCGTCAGCAAGGCGCGCCGCCATTGGACGGCCCGGGAGATCTTCCTGCACAAGAGTTACCCCAGGAACCTCAAGAAGTTCAGGCTGCCCGTGAAGTGCTTGACGACCCGAAAATCCCTTATCATGCCGACCGGACTAAGATTCTTCGTAAGGCACAGGATGTCGTAGAACAATGGGAAAAAGGTGTTGCTGACGTAGATAAGAAGCTTCCGCTCGTTAGCAATGATGCTGATTGGGAGAAGCTGGCACCGAAGCAGAGATTCAGAGATAGCGAAGGCAACGAATGGACTAAAAACTAATGGGATGGCGAGAAGAATCTACCATGATTCAGCCTATTGACACAGGCTGGAGAAATCAGTCAACTAGAGTATCTCCTAAGCCGCTTGACTGGCGCAATCAATCAACTCAGGTAGACAAAGAAGATAAGGCCTCAAAATTCCAGATTGCCGAAACTGAGCATATCCTGAAAAACGCCAGACGGCAGCTTAAAGGATCTTGGATTCGAGACGTTCATTCAGTGCAGCAACAAGCGACGTTCGGAGCGTTATCTTTGGTTCAGCGGGTAACTGGCTTTGGGGATGCTGACAAGTCGAAGCGAATTGCCGATGCCTTCGCGCAAGCTAGCGCTGAACTTGATAAGAATCATCCGCTTGGTTGGTTTCCAGAAGCCGCCAGGGGTGCAGCCGTTTCGCTTGCCCAGACTGTACCAGTTGCCTTAGCCGCCACTGCTGCTGCCCCGTCCATACCAGCAGCCGGGGCATATGGCATGATCGCTGCCGCTACAGCCCTGGAAACCAATGCAGCCATTACCGAGGGCCGCGATGCAGACTTGTCTGGTGCCCAGCTTGCGGCGTATGCCGGCACCCAGGGGGTAATAGAAGGAGCGCCAGCAGCAATTCTTAGCAAGTTTGGCCTTCATGGTCTTGAGGGTATGTTCGGGAAGGCAGCTACTAAAGTCGTCTCGAAAGGTGTTGCTTCCACGATGGTTCGTTTTGGCTTCCAGACGGCAGTGGAAACCGGAGAAAATGTCTTCACCGAAGTCGGACACAGTGTTGCAAGTGAAATTGCTAATGTCAGCGAAGGCGCCCTTAAATCCGAAAATATCTGGAATACAGTAAAGCTTGCCACGGCTCAAAGCCTCATTAGCATGGGCGCAGTTGGCTCAGCCCGTGCAGGACTAAGTAAGGCTGAATCTTCGCAAATGGCGAAGACCCTAAAGACCCAAGACCGAGTCCTTGAGCTTGCGGAATCTGGCGATACTCCATCTCGCGCGGAATGGCTAAAGCTTGGATTTCCGGCAAAAGAAGGCATGGCTCAGCAACAGCGGAAAGCTGGCATTCAAAACACCGCCGCCTTCATTCTGGAAACAAAAGAGCAACAACAACAGGCTGCGGAAGCCGGAAAAGCCATGGAACGTGTGGAAGAGGCCCGCATTACTGACGAGGAACTTACTACCGCCACAGAGGAAGCCCGTGTCGCTGACGAGGAGGCCGTCCAGAGTGTTGAGGCCCTAGAAGACGTTCAGCAGCCAGAGGCCATTACAGAGGAGCCTGGGGCCGATCAGGTGATCGCGGAAGCCCCGCCCCTGGAGCCAGATGCGATACCGCCAGAGGAAGGGAAGGCTCCGCCGGAGGTTGTTGAGGCTGAAGCCATTGGGGAAGATGAGGCTACACCGCCTACCCCGGAAGAGGCAGAGACAATTGCATTAACAAAGGCCGAAGGTGCTGAGATCCGCAGACTGATTGAAGCGCCAGATCTACCGCAAGGCCAAAGGGAGGCACATCAAGCAATACTCGATAAAGTGGCAGAAAATGGCGGATGGAGAACTGCTATCAAGACGGCTAGGGAGGTCGTTGCAAATCCCAGGCAAACCACGGCAGAGGAACACGTTGGTTTCGTCCTGAAGGCAAGGAAGCTAATGAATAAACTCAAGAACTCTATGGCTGATCGTGCATCTGCTGCGGAATCTGGCGACATGACGGCGTATTCAACTGCCACGAGGGAGAGTGGTGAGATCACAGAACAACTAGAGATACTGACTAGGGCCAGTGATTTAGCTGGTAGAGAGATTGCGCGGGCATTATCTGTCAGGCAGCTTCGCATAAGCCTTGAGGACTTTAGCTCAGATGGCATCATTAAGCAAATGCAGGCGCTAAAGAAACCCGGTCAAATAGTATCCAAAAAAGAAAAGGCAGCCGCGGTAGAAACTTCCGGCGAACTCATGGCTGCTCGGGATAAACTTGAGAATATTGAACGGACGCTCAGGGACGAAGACGCCGCCAAGGAAGCGATTGAAGCCGAAGGTGTTCTGAAATCCATAAAGAAGCGAGGGAGGATCGGGCAGAAGATTCAAGAAAAAGCAAGGGTCGATCGAGAACAGATCAAGAAGGCCCTTCGCGATATGGGCCATCAAGTGCATGATATCACCGGTGTCACGATCGAAGGCACTTACCTTATTGGACGGCTCGGGGTATCATACATCCAAGAGGGCGCGGGTTCGTTGGTGGAGGTCTTAGAGAATCTCCGTAATGACATACCTGATCTTGATCTCACACAGCAAGACGTCAATAAAGCATTAATTACAAAAGATCCGAAAACGAAGTTGAAGGCTCGCTCGGCAGCAAAAAAACGACTTTCATCAATGCTTTCGATTGCCCGTTCGTTTGATGAAGTCGATAATATGGTGAACGGAATTGAGAAGAAGGTGGCCAATCGAGAATCAATAAATAAAGAAGTGAAAGCCACGCAGAAATTTCTTGCGAAACTTCGCAATAAATTCTATGCAGCGGAGATTGATACTGATAAAAAAGAGCGTGCGATGGATCGGATCAGTCAGCTAAAAAGCGATCTTGAGACGGGGAAACTGAGGTACAGGGAAGATCGTAAGTCCGAGTCGCCGGAACTTCTTGCGTTACGGCAGCAGGCAAGAGACATAACGAAGGAACTTAATCTCAAGGAGACGTTAGCCGGTCTCAAGAATCAGCTTGAGACCGGGGATATCATTATTCCCGAGAAGCGGGTCAAGAGAGAAATCGATCCAAGGCTTGAGGACATACAGATCGAGGTCAACCGAGCGCGAAAGAAAATTCGTAATCTGATTAACGATTCTGCGCCATGGAATGCTGAGCGGGCATTTGATGCGGGCTTTCAATTAATGAAGTCCCTAAAAGGAACTGGTGAGTTTTCTTTTACGGCACGGCAGCTTGCGGGGCAGCTTCTTCCTCATCCGTGGCAAGTAGCAAAGAGGGTTCCTGCGTCTATCAAGGCCGCCTTTTCGGAGAAGTATGCCGAGAAGGTGCAAAACGCCATAGAAAATAATCCGAACTTCCATTTGTATGCAAGACACGGGCTAGTGCTTCTGGATCTTGATTCGCCACATGCTCAGGAGCAAGCTGAGATCTTTACCGGTGGTCTTGCTGAGAAGATTCCGGGCTGGGGCCGGGTTGTACGGGCCTCTGGTCGTCAGTCCGTGGCAATTAGTAACCTTGCTCGCACCGATGCCTTCGATAGATATGCTGAAGGGAACCCATATGCCACCAGAGAAGAACTTGATGCGTTTGCTGATATAGCGAATAAAACAACTGGAATCGGCGATGTAAGGTGGGTGGGTCCATTGTTGAAAACTTTTACCAGGACCTTTTACGCGCCTAAGTTCATCTTATCAAGAATTCAGACTCCGCTCTTAATTTACAAACACCGAAAGCTGCCTCGCGTTCGCAAGTTAATCGCAAAAGAAATAGTGCGGGCGGTCGGTAGCAGCGCAGCAATTCTCTTGCTTGCTCAATACGCTGGAGCGCATATCGAATGGTGGGATGTAGATGACCCAGACTGGATGAAGATTCGCATTGGAAATTCACGGATAGATATCTTTGGTTCGTATCTTCAGGTAGCGAGAGGTATTGCTAGGGCGGGAAAATCAGGAGTCTTGCGCGCGCAGGGCCTAGAGAGTGACACAGATCCGCTTGAATTGGGAATCAGCTTCCTTACTTGGAAGTTATCTCCAGCAGTTACGACTACTCTCGAACTCTGGAAAGGCAAGACGGCCGTCGGGGATGAAATAACAATTCCAGAAACCCTAATTAGGGCATTTTTTCCAATGGCCGCTGAAGACATCGAAGATGCAGCCAAGGATGAGGATTCAATCGGTGTAATTGGCGCGACCGCCCTTACTTCCGTTGGGGTCGGCGTCTCGACGTACTACGACAGCGAGTCTGCCGTTCGCAGGAAGGCTAAGAGGCGAATGAGAGCCGCCAGGGACGCTACCGGAGAGGAGCGGGACGCTCTAGTGGCAGAGATCATTGAGATGGTTGGTAATCATAATCGTAGGGACCCGGAAAACATTATCTTGTCAATCAACCCCGATTAGGGCTGTCATAATTATGGTTTTTTGGTATGATGTCTTTACTGAGCAGATGTCGCAGACAAATCCTGGAGAGGGAAGCGAAATGAAGATTGATTGGAATCTTGTTGGATATTTTTATTTGCCTAAGGAAAAAAACAAAATGAAGAAAAACATTGACTGGCTGTTGCTTCTTAAATTGATTGTCTTTTTTGTGATGGGGGCATTCTGGGGATTTGTTTTATGCAAGACAGTTGATGCCCAGACTTGGGACTGGTCGCCGCCGGCCAAGCATCATGAAGCTGTGTGCATCGTTCGCATATCGGCAGGAAGGAATCAGGAAGGCAAAAAAGGCTGGTATATCGGCAGCGGAGTTCTTGTAAAGTACGGTGAGCTTACTGGCATACTGACGGCTGCTCATATGATGAACGGCAAGAGGATTGTTGTTGAATATGGCGATGGCACAAAAAGCCAGGTTGAAGCAAAAGACTACACAACTGATAAGTTTGGCCATGACTTAGCTTTTCTTTTCGCGATAACGCCTGGTTTCATTGAGCCAATTACAATAGCCGAACAAAATCCTAGTGTTGGTGATCGCGTAGAGTTTGTAACCACCGGTGGCCCGGAAAGTCGTCTTCGTTCCTTCTGGGCCACCGTTCGGTCAATTGCAAATGATACGACCGAGTACAACTGCGACGTCCTTGATGGTGATTCAGGCGGCGGGATTCTCAATGCGAAGAGCAGGCTCGTGGGTATCCAGGCGTATGGTATTTGGCCCAAGATTGCGGAATTAACATCTTGGACTGCATACCATGGCAGCGGTTCAGCGAGTTGCCAACCAATTCGTGACTTTTTGGGGCGTATTGCGAAATCGAAGAGATGCGGGCCTCGGGGCTGTCCATCGCCTGGGACCGAGCAGTTCTATCCGCCTCGATCGCCGGCCTTCAGAAAGCCGGCAGCATCTCTTGTACCATCTAAGGTATGGCGACCTTCAGCACCTTTCGGCCCTCGAAGCATAACTCCTCCGGCGGCCGGGCCGGCTGCGCGGTTCAATCCTCTGCCACGACGACAACTTGTCCCCGCAGAAGTGTCACCGCCCAGCACCCCCGCGCCGCTAGAAACTCCGCCATACAAGGTCCGCTTTGGACCGCCAGAAATCGATTACGACAATCTGACTAAGGCACTTTTAGCGAAGATTGATTTGAGTAAGCTTCGTGGTCCAGTCGGACCGGCCGGGCCAATTGGCAAGGAGGGACTGGCCGGGCAGAATGGACAAACAGGTAAGGCTGGACCCGAAGCTAAATACGATCTTAATGCGATTGCAAAAGCCATTAATAAGAAGATCGGTGGCTCCATTCGTATTAAGGTTACACCAATTTCACCACAACCCCGAGGGAGTACCCAATGAGTTTCTCACTAATTATCGGATGTGTTATCGGAAGCATTGTCGGAACCATAATTGGCCGGTGGTTTTGGGACAAGTCCTTCGGGCCGCGATCTTCAAGCAAGTCTTCGCTAAAGGCGAAGCAATAGACCCCTTACCACTTCTTCTTACTCCCACTCTTTTGGTTTCATCCGTAGCTTAATGGAAGAGCTTCCTCAGGCGGGCTACGTAAAGTCTGAAACGTGGAAACGTGTGGGTTCGACTCCCGCCGGATGAACTGTTTTTTTGTTTTTCACTTTCACGAAATGAGGTACTACTATCATGGCAGAACCCGTAAACAATGCTGTCCAAGACCCCACGCCCGTTCACTCGAATGCCTACGGAGCAGCAGAGAATGCTGACGACACTCGTCAGGCGCAGCACACCATCTCGAATGATGCCCCAACTGACGTGAATTGCAATGCAGTTCTGGCCCGTGCGCAAGCAGAGACGATTACGCTGATGGGCAAGAGCTTTGAGGCGAATTCAGCCCGGCAAGAGGCAATGTTCGGCGTCATTGCCGCCAAGATTGCGGCGACGGTAGGGGCAGGGGAATAAGAAAAAGGGATCACTAATGGCAAACCGAGCAATTGAAATGCTAGGAAAAAGCCGGCTAGTCAAGGTGATTTCGGATATCGAAGCTGGAGAGCAGGTGGACTACGGAAAAGTCGCCACTCTTCAGGCTTTTGATATCGCGAGGGCAGGTGAAGTCTTTCTAGCCGAGAGACTGAAGATAGAAGATGAGGCCGACAGACAAATGGAGGAAATACTGAATGAGTGATTCAGGAGAAATACCAGACAAAAAGGCCCTTTTTCTCGAATATACGAGGGCCCAGAAATGGAAAGACAAGCTCTTCAGAAAAGGGTGCCACAAGGCATTAGACATACCAGACGATGACATGCAAATCCATACGCACAACCAGGGGATCACTGGATGGCACATCGTTGCGCTATTCGGACTGGCCATGGCAGCCGCAGTGGGGTGGAGAGCGCTACAACCAGTATCTCCGGCGACTCAACGACCCGTGGGGAGCACGACTTCGCCGGGCGACGCTTCTCGATCCATTGCCCCCCAAGAGTTCAAAGTTGAGTTCTGGGCAGATGATGGAACGGAGATTAGGGTAGAATGAAAGTTACGGGTTGCTACCTGAAATAGCTTTTCGTAATAAGACGAAACATTCGCAGGCTCTGTCCTACGGGGCATCCATGTTACCAATGGAGGGACTAGACAAATGAAATGGCTCCTTGATTGGATTGAGCAATGGCGGGATCGACGATTAGTTGCTCATTGGCAATGTGAGTGGGAGCGGCAAAAGAGAAGGTGTGAACTTACAGATAAGTGGTTGCGTGATCGGGATAACGATGACCGCTGATTTCATTAACGGACTGTTTGAGCTAGCAGCGGGTCTTTTGCTTTCGTTGAATGTACGAAGGCTTTTTAAGGACAAGCAAGTTCGTGGGGTTTGCTTGCTGCCAGTCATGTTAATGGCTGCGTGGGGATACTGGAATCTCTTCTTCTACCCAATTGTCGGTGCGACATTCTCGTTCCTTGCAGGTATCCCAGTTGCAGCCATCAATACGATCTGGAGTATCCAGATTTTCTACTATGGAAGAAGAGAAAAAAGGATGCGACGATTTAATGATTCACTCACCTTTACTATTAGCAAGCGCATGTCTTCTTATCGCAAGCGCGGCTACGAGCACAACTGCTAATTCGTTCCCTGTACCGGCCGATATAATACAGGGGAGTGCGATACTCTCCTTGACGTGTACCATCTGGTACTTGCTAGCTAAGACATTCCCGGCGCACCTAAAGGCAATGAAAGACCAGCGCGATGCCTTCTTGAAGCACCTGAAAGAAAGAGAATAATGTACGACCTATCACAAATTTCTCATGAAACCATTGTCAGGGCGCCAAGAATCATACTCCTTGGTAGAACGGGAATCGGCAAGAGCACATTCGCCGCAGGTGCTCCTGACCCGGTTTTTCTCCCAATCAAGAGAGAGGAGGGAATCGACGATCTAAAAGACATCGGCAAGGTGCCGGTGTGCTGCTCTTTTGAGGACGCAATCGGGTGGCTCAATTTTCTTATTCAGGAAGAGCATCCATACAAAACTGCCGTAATCGATTCTTCCTCCACGCTGGAGCCACTGTTACATGACTATACATGTCGCAGATGCGATGGTGCATCTAGTATCGAAACTGTCTACAAGGGCTTCGGCAAGGGGCTGACAGAAGCCCTTGCTGAATGGAGACTGATTACGGATTACCTAGATGTTTTGCGCAACTCCAAGAACATGACAACAATTCTAGTGGGTCACGTAGAAGTCAAGCGATTTGATGATCCAATTGCCGGTTCGTATGATAGATGGCGATGGGATATCAATAGACTTGCCGACCAAGCCCTTACGAAATGGGCGGATTGTGTGTTGTATTGCGACAAGAAAACACTAATTCGTTCAGAAGAAGTTGGGTTCAAAAAAGAAGTTAAAACGGCCCTTGAGCTTGAACCCGACAAGCGATTTCTTTTCACCAGAAGCCGGGCTTCGCATCCTGGTAAAGGTCGCGGGCCCTTTGGTCGATTGCCTTACGAACTTCCTCTTGAATGGGCAGCTTTTCAGAACGCCGTGTCGGCCGCAATGTAGCAGCCAACAGTCTTTCACTCTTTACTCCGGAGATTACTAATGTCTGATATTGCATCGATCCTTGGCCAGCCGTTTGATCCCGGTGCGCAGGAAGCTAGCCAAGCGTGGGAGCCCCTGACTCCAGGATGGTACAACGCATATGCCGAAAAAGAAGAGATTAAGCCAACAAGGGCAGGCGATGGCTACATTCTGAAGCTTACATTCTGCATTATTGATGGCCCAAGTCAGAATCGTAAGGTATTTGTTAACATCAATTTGTCTAATCCCAGTGAGAAATGCGTAAAGATTGGGAAAGCAGATTTAGCGGCATTTACTCAATCGGTTGACATCCCACTACTCCAGGATACGGCACAATTGCTCAATAAGGCAGTCCAAATTCGTGTCACTGTCAAGAAGGACCAGAATGAAATCAAGGGCTATAAACCTATTGACCAAAGTCAGCCAGTTGCTCCTGCGATTCCTATGGCTCCCGTGCCCCTGGCGATTGCGCCCCCTGCGGGCATGGTTGGCGGGCAAGGTGCTCAGCCTGTGGCTCCTGCGCCGGTAGCTATTCCCATGCCTGATGGCTCTCTCATTCCTGTCCCGCAGCGCACCCCAGCGACCACCCCAGCTGCCCCCGCGATAGCGCCCCCGGTTTCTCCTGCACCAGCAACTTCACCTCCACCTGTTCCTGTGGCCTTCTCACAGCAGCAACTCCAGCCAGCCCCCCCCGCCGTTGCACCTCAGCCTCCGATTTCTTCACAAGGCACCATGGAGCCATGGAAGCGATGAAAGAAATCATTCCCGGACCGAAGTTAGACCGTATAATTGCTGAGGCAGTTGGCATGACATGGCACGGAACACTCGACCACCAAACATCGGCGTGGTGGAATAGGGACAGCAAGCGATGCCGAGGAACATTGCCGTCTTTTTCCGCTGACCTGAATGACGCATTCATGGCTGCAAATGAGGTAGGACTGTTTACGCCTCAAGAGAACGACAGGGGGTCGGGGCCATGGGTGTCTCTACATCGCGGCCCACTCGGATGGTTTGTAAAGAGTGATGAAACGTGCATCGGTTGTGGTCGGGGCGACTCGCCCGCTCTTGCGATTTGTGCAGCAATACTGAAACTAAAGGAGACAGGAAAACGATGAAAGAACTGCCTGAACACGACGACAAGCTTGAAGCTCTTTTTGTAACGCTAGCGATCAATAGAATTCTAGAGGCAGAGGCTAAGAAACGAAGGATCTCTTGCGAGGAGCGAATCGCCGCATTGATTGAAGGCCCTGAGTCTGGCTCGAAAACCGTGACCCTCGGAAGCGGAAAGAAGATCACAGTCAAGCGAGGAGTCAACTATACCGCTGACATTGGGGGGATGATGAAAATTAAGGAAATCTGCCTTCCGATTCAAGCTAAGTCTACTACTTCGTTAAACATAGAAGGCTACGAGTGGTACAAGAAAAATGATCCTGTAGCATTCGCTGCAATCTCTGAATTCGTTGAAACCACACCCAAGAAAATCGCTGTCACAATTAAAGAAAAGAAAGAAGACTAACATGAGACTTGCCTTAATTATCCTGCTTGCTGTGTCTTTGTTGGCTATTGGCCCGATCCTGATGGGATTTTGCTTTGACTACTCGCTTGAATACATCAGTGGGGGAGATATCCCATTTCTAGTGGATTGTATCGCCGGAACATTCACGAGCGGCATTCTTATCCCAGTGACAGTGTGTTGTGTAGTTGCTGACTGTCTTGGGGCAGAGTCACCGCTTTTTGATATTACTAAAAAGGAAGCCAAAGAGGCGCCTTGCTAATGGGCAACATGAAGCCATTCACGCAAGATACTTCTGAGACGGTTCAGGCTATCTATGCGCACCACAAGAAAGTTGGTGATGCTAGGCCGTCCAGAGGGTATCTAGGGGCTTCAGTCATTGGCCATGAATGTTCGCGGTACTTATGGTTTCTCTTCCGGAAATGTTGCAAGCCAGAGTTCAGCGGTCGAATGTATCGCTTATTCGAGACAGGCGATCTTGAGGAATTTCGGTTCACAAAGGAACTTCGTGCAATTGGGTGCGAAGTTCATGATGTTGATAGAAACGGAAATCAATTCGAGATTAATGCCCTGGGTGGTCACTTCTCCGGCCACATGGACAGCGCCATTTATGGCTTACCCGAAGCACCAAAGACCTGGCATGTTGGGGAGTACAAAACTCATAACACAAAGTCATTCGTGAAGCTAAAGAAGGAAGGCGTCAAGGTATCAAAACCTCTGCATTACGCTCAGATGCAAATCTACATGCACCTAAGTGGCATGAGGCGTGCGTTGTATCTCGCTCGCAACAAGGACACGGATGAACTGTATTCTGAGCGAATAAAGTACAACAAAGAGCACGCTGAAGCTTACATAGAGCGAGCTAGAGCTATCATTACGCGGGCTTCGGTGCCAGATCGAATCACCAGCAGAAGTAATGACTGGAGATGCAAGTTTTGCGGGGCATGGAGGATTTGTTGGGGAAATGAAATCTATGAAAAGAATGGCTCGCCTGCCGAGGCTCTCCCAGTACCTTCTCTCTCTTGTCGGCAGTGCTGTCACGCTACGCCCGACATAAGTGACGCGGTTGGCGGCGCAAGGTGGACCTGCGAACACGGAATGACTCTCTGCATAGAAGATCAAGGACGAGCCTGCAATAGGATGCTCGTCCTTCCTGATTTGATCTCGTTCGCAGAAACTGTTTCAAGCGGATTAGGATGCAGGCATCACCGTATACCTGGTTGGATTAAGTTCCGGAATCACAGTGATGCCAAAGAATGGATTCATGGCGAAGGGGGCTTCTCAGCCGAGGAGCTTCTGATTACGCCTCGCGACTTGCTTTGCGATGGAATGGTCGAGAAATCGAAGGAACTCTTTAGCGCTGAAATACAGGGAGTGGCGCACAACATTCTAGCTCGCTATCCCGAAGAGGATTGCGAAATTATCTATAGGGGGCCTAAGTCGGGGCTCAAGGAGGCATGGGACGCCTCATACGGAAAGGCGGAAACGCTCTCTGATATGGTTGACATTCTGGCATGCGACACAGAAGAATACAGCGCGCAGGAATACGAAGGCGGATGGGTCGTGATTGAGTGGAAAGACGGCGATTGCGTTAAGCCTCTGACCGGCACGGTGCAAGAAACCATATTTGAGATCAGAAAAGGAAAAGAGTAATTCTAGTACCGCGCCCCTACCAACAAGAAGCATTGGATGCGCTTCATAGAGACATCTGTGAGCGCGATGGAAACCCGTGTATTGTGCTGCCGACCGGCTCGGGCAAGTCCGCTGTCATCGCCTGGGCCATCCAGCAATGGAAGACAAGTTACCCATCATTTCGCTGCATTGTTTTAGCTCACCGAAAGGAGCTTATTGAACAAAATGTCGAAGAATTCAAAGCTATCTATCCGGGATGTGGAAGAATTGGCGTCTACTCTGCGGCACTCGATAGAAGAGATGTTGACAGCCAAATTCTCTTCGCATCTATCGACTCTGTCTTCCGGCGAGCTGGCGAATTTTGTCTTTGGGATGTCATTATGGTTGACGAGGCTCACAGAATCCCTTTCCGCGGAGAAGGGAAATACCAAAAATTCATAACTGAAAGTAAGAAGCTCAACCCGAAACTTCGCGTCATCGGATTTACAGCAACTCCGTTCAGGATGGCTGGAGGGGACATCTGCCACAAGGATCACATACTGACTTTCATCTCTTATGAGGCTGGAGTGCAGGGCCTCATAAGAGATGGCTTCTTGTGCAAGTTGAGATCGAAGGTAGGCGAGACTCAGCCCAACCTGAAGGGCGTAAAGAAGTCTGGAGGCGATTACAACATAGGGCATGTGTCCAAGCGAGCTTCCAGCGTTATCGACAAGGCGGTTGTTGAGGCACTCCAGATTATCGTGAAGGAAGACAGGAAGTCGATTATCTTCTTTTGCGTTGATGTTGATCATTGCACGAAAGTCAGCGAAGCACTCGCCCGAATGAACTTCCGTGCTCCAATCATTACAGCTAAGACGCCAGCAGAAGAACGAGACAAAATATCTAAGCAATTCAAGGAGGGAAAAATCCCAGGAGTTTGTAATGTCAATGTTTTTACTGAAGGATTCAATGCTAGGTGCGTGGACTGTATTGTGCTGTTGCGACCGACCCTATCTCCAGGGTTATACTCACAGATGGTCGGGCGCGGGCTTAGAATTTTGGCTGGAAAATTGGACTGCCTCGTCCTGGATTTTGCCGGTTGTATCATGGAGCACGGCCCGATCGACACTCTGGGTGGACTGCCTACAGTTTTGGCCACGTGTAGCAAGTGTCGAGAAAGTTTCTCCAGGGCAGCAGGCGCATGTCCTGCATGTGGCTGGGCAATACCAAAACAGGAAATCGCTAGAATCGAGGCTGTTGAGAGAAAGAAACGAATGCACGGCGACAAGGCGTCTAAGAGCCCAATACTCTCCATACCCGAAACGCATGTAGTTCATGCCATTTTCATCGCAAGGCACAAGAAGGAAGGGAAGCCTGATTCCATAAGGGTGTCCTATAGGTGCAATCAATCTATGTTCACCGAATGGGTTTGCCTCGACCACGAAGGGTACGGGGGAGAGACAGCGCGAAAGTGGTGGGCAAGGCGATTTGGTCAATCCGAGAAGCAATCAACTATTGATTTTGCCCTTGAAGATATGTTCTTTCCTCAACGACTAAAGGAATGGACCAAGACGATTACTGTCATTAGAGAAGGCAAGGGGAGATTCAAGATCATTGATTACAACAGGCCGATTGACGTCGCTTTCTGAGTTGACAAGGAAGAATGGAATGAATAATCACTTAATTGAGTGGGCCCTGTATTATGCGTCAATTGGTTGGCATATTTTTCCGATTGTCCCCGGAAAGAAGCGCCCCCTGACTGAGCATGGAATCAAAGACGCCACTACAAATGAAAGCGAAATACAGACATGGTGGACAAAATACCCAAATGCGAATATCGCGGTTGCTTGTGGGAAGATAAGCGGCGTCCATGTTATAGATATCGATATGTGTGTCGAGACTGGCAAGAATGGCTGGAAATCTCTAGAAGGTCTTCCATCAATGCCAAAGACAATTGTTCAAAACACACCAAGAGGCGGTAGTCACCTGTTTTTCAAGACCAACGATCCGCCAGCGAACAAGAACAGCCTCCTGAAGGGAGTTGATATTCGCAGCGACGGATATTATGTTCTGCTGGCACCATCTAGCAGGAAAGACAGTCGTGGCTACTCTTGGATCGATGGGCAGGGACCATCCGAATGCAAACTTGCTGAATATCCTGATTTCATGCGAACAGTTAAGCCTACGGCACCAACTAAGCCCGCAGAAACATTCAAGGGCCTGCCTCTTCATTGGGATTCGCACTTAGATGGAGATCTGGCCCGAGCCGCAGCCTACCTACATGAATGTGACTCAGCCGTCCAAGGAGAGGGCGGCCATGACCGATTGCTTTGGGCGGCCGTGGCCATGATCCACAAATTCAGGTTATCAGAAAATGATGCTTACGGATTACTCGTTAATTGCTATAATCCAAGATGCGACCCCCCATGGGACCTCTCTGTACCCTCCGAAGAAAAGGATTTCCGACGCAAAGTCACGGAGGCTCGCAAGCTGACTCCCAGAGAATCGTTCGACAGCTTCCTGGACAGCCCAGAGGACGCTGCGAACGTAGATATTGAACGGATTATGGCCAATCATCAGAAGCGACAGGAAGACGTAGTACAGGCCGCAGAGCATGTCCACTCCTCCGGGTGGGTTGGCACGGACAACGAGCTTCAGGAATACCTGACGAAACCCACGGGCTTACTTGGGGGAATCTGTGCCTGGATCAACAGCACTGCGTATCGGTCTCAGCCAATGCTGACACTTGCATGCAGTCTGGCTTTCTTCGGCACCTTGATCGGTCGCAGGGTTTGCGGGGAAGATGATGTCAGAACCAATTTGTACTGCATCGGCGTAGCGCCATCTTCTGCTGGCAAAAACCACGCAATGAATAAAATCCGACAACTTGCGTATGACGCAGGTTGTGATGATAGACTTGGCGGCAGCAAATTTGCTTCGGATTCGGCAATTGAAAAAAGGTTAAGCGAGAATCCGGCTACTCTGTTTCTTATTGATGAAATTGGTCACATGCTAACTTCATTCAAGACAGACAGAACTGGCAACAAGAGCGGCATTGTGGCACTATTGATGGAATTGTATTCAATGGCAAACCAGGTCTATAAAGGGAAGGAGTACGCAACGCAGGATCAGCGTACTCTTGTCCAGCCATGCTGCTCTCTATATGGCGTGTCAGAGCCCGATAGACTCATGCAGTCGATTTCATCTAATGAGCTTACCGATGGATGGATAGCGAGGTGTCTGATTTTTAATGTTGGTAGTGACATGCCAGACAGCCATGAAGTGGTATCCTCACTGCCGGCGCCGCAGGACATCATCGATAGGGTGGCAAACTGGGAAACAAAGATCATTCAGCCATTACCTTCAAAATTATCTCATTTCATGAAAATAAAGAACGGCAAAGCCATTTCTGCGCATGGGCTGATACCGAATATGATCGAAGTTCTATATTCAGAGGAGGCAAAGGCCGTCTTTAAAGAAATGGATTCGATTTCCATTGATAAGTATAATTCTTCATGCAGGATGGGACCGGTATGGATGAAGTCGACAGAAAAAGCAAAGAGATTATCGCTGATTCTGGCAGCCAGTGAAAATCCCGATTCACCATTTGTTTCTAAAGAGAATGCCATGTATGCGTGTCGCCTAATGAATTTTCTGCTGAATGCTTTCAATGATAAGGTGCTAGGCAGGATAGCCAGCAATGACGAGGAATCAAAGAAACAGCGCATTTTACGGAAAATTCTTGACGCAGGTCCCGATGGAATCGGAAGGCCTAAGCTCACTAAGAAGACGCAATGGGTAACTAAAGTAGGCAGGGATCACATGCTTGCCGACTTAGTACAGGGTGAATTTATTGTGGTAGTTGACACAAACAAACGAGACGGAATTGCTAACACGCAACGAGGGCGGGCCTATACAAAATTACGGTACTGGGCAGTAGAACACTATAATCATGAAATTCACGGTGTCAAAAGTGCAATGCCAACCGAATAATTACATAGTAATCTCCCTTCCGATTCCGAATAAGGTCTTATCTCCGAATTACAGGACAGCAACGCCGCAGGGCAGGATGATGGTTGCGGCAGCAATTAAGAGGCATCGCCTAATAGCCATGAGCGCAATTGAAGCCCAGGACATGGAAAGCAGGCAATGGGACTTTTGCATTGTAGAAGCGACATTCTATCACAGAACAAAACGACGACGAGACGAAGATAATCTTCTTGGGTGGCTGAAATCGTATCACGATGGGATAGTCGATAGCGGTCTTGCTGTCGATGATGATAGTAAGCACATGAGAAGGTGCATTCCATGCTCCTTCATTGATAAGGAATCGCCAAGGGTCGAACTCTTAATAACCGAGGGTATTCCGGGAGAAAATTGTGATATCAATAGAACTTGAGCGAGAAGTTTGGCACCTCCTTAATGACGGGAAATCCGTAGAAGAAATTTCGAGAGTTACTGGAGTTTCTAAAGGAACAGTAAGGACCGTTGAAAGACAATCAACCCTGCGCGGCCTTAAAAGAAAGCGAGATTTCTTTGCTTCCATAGAACGCAAGTTGGCTAATGCTTCAAAATGTATTAGTTGCGGTAACCAAGTAACTGAATGGCCGTGCTTGATTTGTCATCCAAATTCTACAATTCATGGCTCTGGTCCCTTAAAACCAGAGGATGAAGGTACCATTATAAAACATGGAATGCAGGTTTCAGGTCACGTTATTATGCCTGGAATACAGAAGATCATTTTACTTGTTAGGATGGCGCGGAATCTCATAGAAATGCGGGCGGAAGGACTGATCAGTGAAAACGTCTTGTTAAAGCACTTGGTTGACGATGCCAAGGCTGCTTTAATCGTAACAAAAGAGGAAAAAGAAAATGGCAAACGAATCTCGGGCGAAAATGAAGGCACGCGCTGAAGACCTTGTCTTAAATTCCACTATCGGAATTAGGCGAGTAACATCATGGTACGCTTTACTGAGTAAAGGCGATAAGGAGTATGTGTTTGAAGTTATCAAGGCCCATGTTGCTGAACCTAATGCACAATTACAACTAGTGGCCGCAGCCCTGAAAGCCGAACTGAATATCAAAGTAAGTGTTTCAACCATAGCAAGAACCCTTCGGGAGATGATCAGAGATGACGAGAAAACCAAGCAAGACTAGGCGCAGCGCTGAAGACATTGTAGCGAAAGCTGCGGCAAGAACATCCGAAATTGAACTCTCTAAGGCAAGGGGAGAGATTGCCCGGTGGAAGCGTAAGCATACGGCGGCTGTCCAAGAAGCGGCGGCGCAGAGCGATCGTGCTGAGACAGCGCTTGGAATTGGAGCGCATACGCCTTCTGTTATCTCATTCGAGAAATCGAGGGTTTATAGCGGCATGGCTGCCGCTATCATTCCAGCTACAGATTGGCATGTAGAGGAACGAGTTCGCCCCGAGCAAGTAAACGGGAAGAATTCCTTTGATCTTGCTGAAGCTGAGAAACGTATAGAGAGGTTTTACTCTGAAGGATTGCGCATGATCGAGGAGCAGCGCGATCCGAAGATCGATGAAATCTGGCATCCGATGCTTGGCGATCTCATGTCTGGGTACATCCACGAGGAGCTAGAAGAAACAAACTCACTTACTCCGGTCGAGACAATTTCCTTCCTTCAGGACATGATTTGTAGCGGCCTGGACCTATGGATCAAGAAGACAAAACTCCCGATTTTCATCCCGACATGCGTAGGTAATCACGGCCGAACCACAAAGAAGACAAGAGTCAAGACTCGTGTTCGTAACAGCTATGAGTGGCTTCTATACGCTACGCTTGCTAAATACTACGCGAAGAACTCTCGCGTACACTGGATGATCGGGGAGGGCTACCATAACATCCAGACAATTAAGGGCCGGCTAGTACGGTTCCATCATGGTGATGGAATGAGGTATCAAGGTGGGGTTGGCGGAATCACGATCCCAGTCAATAAAGCCGTGGCTGCGTGGGATGAGATCGAGCAGGTTGATTTCGATATTTTCGGCCACTGGCACTCGTTCCTCTGGGGATACAGTAAGTGGGTCTCGTGTGGTTCCTTAATTGGATACAATGAGTTTTCCCTTTGGATTAAAGCTAAGTTCCAGCATCCTACTCAGACCCTTATTATTATCGAAAAGGACTATGGAATGATCGATGCTAAGCCAATCTTTCTTACTGACCCAGCAGGAGTGCGATAAAATTCAGGCACGGGAAATATATTATTGAATACAACGAAGCGGTAAAAACAGAGACAGAAATTAATCCCAAGAAAGAAGCAACCAAAATGCGTGAATTCGACACCGGCGCGACAAGAGACAATGACGAAACGAAAGTCGACTTTGAGGGTTTTCTTAGCCCGCTGGCCCTCCAGCGGTACGCCCAGTACATGCACAATCATCGAGTACAGGCTGATGGAGAAATACGAGACAGCGACAACTGGCAGAAAGGAATTCCGATGTCAGTCTATATGAAATCATGGTGGCGACACTTCGTTGCTGTGTGGATTCGATTCAGGAAAGGGGAAGCTGAAGACTGGGACTTAGAACGTGCTACCGATTCTGGACTTAATAAGTTTTCTGAAGCCCTTTGCGCCGCGCTATTCAACAACATGGGAATGCTTCACGAAATCGAGAAAGAGAGAGCATCGCGAGTATGAAAATCAATAGAATCTTTATTGATGTCGATGATGTCTTAAACAGGCTCACTATGTACGCGCTAGCAAGCGTTGGGTGCCTGTGCGTAGATCGCGCGAATTTCAGCGATGCAATTTACAACCCAACATGGGGATATGACATCGTTCGCGCTGCAAACAATATGCTCATGGATACTGGTGTGAAATACACGTGCAAGACGTTCTGGGATAACATCGGCAGATCGGTATGGAGCACCACGCCATATTCCGATGAATTTCAGCCGATACTTCGTCACTGCCGCGTACTAGTCGGGAAGCCGAAAGTGGCTCTGCTGACGATACCAATTGATGACCCAGAATGTTGGGCCGGCAAGTGCGAATGGATTAGGAGTCGATGCCCACCCTGGCTAAGGAAGAGGGTCTTCATTGGACAGCCAAAAGAGTTCCTCGCCACCCCTGACTCATTGCTTATTGATGACAATGATAAGAACTACGATGATTGGATTGCTGCTGGAGGGCAAGCTATCCTGGTTCCCAGGCCATGGAATAGACTTCATGGTTATGATGCTGCGGAGTATATCAAGCAATGCTTCAGGAATCTCAATCGCATAAAACGTAATTCTTGGCTTGACGAATCACTTAATTCAGATCCTCTTGTATTTACATGCGGCATGGAAAGAAAGAGCTTCGATGAGCTTAACCAATAAGCAAGCGTGGCTAAGAGTAATCGCCTGGCTCTGGAGGGAGTTTCCGGCTGAAGGCGGTGTATCCGTGAGGTCAATGATTCTCAAGGAACTTTGTGGTGATGCCTGCCTACATCATCCTAAGAAATTCCTGATACGAATTAACAGAAAGAAATCCCTTGAAGTCAGGGTCGACACCCTACTTCATGAATGGGCTCATTGCTTGACGTGGTTTGGCGCAGAAAGAAATGAGAACCATGGTGGCGAGTGGGGCATTGCTTACGCTAAAATCTATAGTAAGTTCCTTGAATGGAACTTTGGAAGAAAGAAGAGATCATGAAAGACATACAAGAAAACTATAATGAAATATCACACTGCTGATTTTATCAGAGTCACCAGTAAAGCAACAGTTTCGCATCGAGAACTGGAAAGAAGTTTCAGGCCACTTGAGATTGTTATCGAACAAATGGCCAATGAATTAGCCATTAAAGTGCATGCTTTCATTGCGTGCATGCCCCAGGAGCGAATTGTAATTGACAGGGAGTGGCCGGCTGACTGGTGGCAAGCATTTCGTGAGCGATGGTTCCCACAATGGTGGCTTATTCGTCATCCAATTAGACATGAGCGTGTATATATCAATCAGCGAATTTACTCTAATATCTGCCCGCATATCCAGAAAGACAATAAGTCGATGCACCTTGATTTCCTTGCCTCTAGGCGTCCTGGACCCGGCGGAGTAATAAATGGGGAGGTATCATGACATACGCACAGCATCTTGCGACTTTTGGTGGAATGGCAAGTTGCGGGAACCATCTAGGTATCATGGTAACTCCGCGTAAAAACGTAGAACAAGTTCCCGCTGGCTGGGTCTTCATTCCATTAGAAGACGCTACGGAAGAAATAGTGCAAGAGGCCCTGGACCACGCCAGGCAGGGACGATCAGCTTGGCCTCAAAAAGTAGAATATAATCTTCCGAAGAGATCTAAAGCCAACGTAAAGAAAATCATAACGCATTTCTAAGCTTCCCTCCCCGCCGGTGTAGTCGGTTCAAGGCTCAGGTCGCCGAACTTCGGGCACGCCCAGAACATTTCTCTCGGGACGACACGACGAAGAGTTCTCGCGCTCCAGGGGCGCCCCCGACAGAGGCAGTCGTGCATGGTGATGTCTTTCGCTATATTCTTCCATGAATGACCCTCCTGGCGAAATCGACACGCCGTTATAATCGCATTCCGCTCTGACACGCACCGCACGACCTTCGTGTCGTCTTCCGGGTCTAGCATCCAGCCAATCGCAAGCCTCCCCACTCTCTTGCACTCCAGTTGCTTCTTCCTGGCCGCATCCTTAGACCACTTCCTAATACGCTCACGCTCATACTGAGCCATGGCCATCATGATGTTGGCACAGAACTCCTCCTCCGGCGTGGAGCCACTAGGAGAGCCGTCAGCGTACTCAATGCTGCCGCCTTCTGCCTGAACTCTCGCGCTAATCGTGAGGGCAACGAGCATATCGCGGGCGAGTCGGTCAGGTCTATCGATCACCATAACCCATCCTGAACTAATTATCCTGATGGCTATCTCTAATTCCGGCCGCTTTAGCATTCCTCCGGATACTGCCTTGTCGTGATAAACATTGCCAGGCGACACAACAATATCGTTTTTTTCGCAATACTCTCGGCACCTTTCTAATTGCTTTTCATGGGAATTGCAATTCTCAGCATCCGGCCGATCGGAAAACCTTGTTACAATTACGCCAAATCTCATGAATTCTCTCTTTCATAAAAGTGGATGTTGATACTGAGGCAGGGAGTTTTGCAATAATTCCCTTGCCCTATCTAATCTGTACTTTATTCCTCCAACCCCTATCTCCTCCTTTTTTGCTGCCTTCGGCTTACTCTTCTCATCAAGGTAAACATCCTGCACGGCCCTTTTCTGTTTCGCTGGAAGGAGACCGATTGCTTCCCTTACGTCGTCCTGAATCTCCAGGCGTTCGCATATCAAAGCCGGATCACCTTCTCCCCCTTCAGGTTCATTCATTCTGTTATCCCCGTCATTCATTCCGTAGTCATAGCCAGTAACTTCTTGTTCTGCCCTAAGTATCCTTGTTTTGTATATCACTGTGCGCAAGAAATCATAGCGCCGACACTTAATGATTTTTTTCATCCATCCTTGGAAATTATTGTGCTTTACGTTCTTGATTTCAGTCATAAGCGCCAAGGCAATATACTGAAAAGCATCCTCCCTGTCTTCCGGGCAACTCAATGTTTTTACGAGTGAAGCCTTGATAAATTTTTCCCAACGAACTATTACTTCCCCGAAGGCTTCCCTGTCCCCGTTCCTTGCCGCCTTGAAGATACTGTCCATATCCAGGCTATTCAGTGACGGTTTTTTCATAAAATCGTTCCTTCTTAGTTGTCGATCGGAAAATCTTGTTACGATTACGCCATATTTCATGTCGTTACCCTTTCTTAGTTATGTGTAACATATCCAATCTTCATCTGAATTATAATGTGCTGTAAGAAACTCCCCTTCATCTTCAAAGTCTATTCCTTGAATCCAGCCCAACTCAACAAGGCGATTAAGATCGCCATCATCGACAGGCTCATCCGTGCAATAAGCATAAAGCATATCATGCTCGATCTCTGTATTGAAGCCATTGGGCTCATCCCGGTACTTTTCGAGAATTGTCAGTCCCTCAATGATTGCTATCGTTTTCATGAAATCACCTTTTTCTTAAAGTTTTGGATTTTTGTGCTTAGACAAAGTTTCTCTTAATGTCTTCTTTGCAGTCAATATTCTACGATTAACTGCTTGCCTTGAAACTCCTAATTCCTTCGCTGTTTCTGAGAAAGTCTTGCAATTCAGGAAATAAATCCGTGCAGCTTCCTTTTGCTTCTTTGGCAGTTGACTAATTGCCGCTTTTACATCTTCTTGCATTTCTCGCCTTTCACATGCCTTCCTTGGATCATCTTCTCTCGATTTTATGCAATAAAGAATAACATTTTCAATGTCTTCTCCCGTTTTTAGTCGATCCCCTCTGGCTTTTACTCTCTTTATGAAGGTATCGCGCCTTCTCTGTATAGCTACTATTAACCATCCTTGAAAATTATCATGCTTCATGCTTTTAATTGTAGTCATTAGTGACAAAACAGTCTCTTGGTATGCGTCGTTAATGTCCGATTGACAGGATAATACCTTACTAAGAGACATCTTGATGTACGATTCCCGACGAACCATTAACTCCCCAAAAGCTTCTTTGCTTCCGTTCTTTGTCATTTTGACAATGTCAGCTTCGTTCAGGCTGTCCAATAAAGGCAGGGGTTTATTTTCTCTTTTCATGTCAATTTGTCTCTAGCATTCTGATCATTGTGATCCGCTCATTAAGCCAATCATGGAAGCTGATTGCTGATTCTTCTGGGATTTTCATGTTCGCCACCATAAGGAAAGGAAACATAACGCCAGGGAAAAACTTTGTTTGGATAAAAAGGAGCCGAAAGTCGATGTCATAATCCATTGGACGCCTCATCCCAGCGAATTGAGAAATGGAAATACGAAAGGCCATGTTTGGTCGATTCTTCTGGATACGCCACAAGTTCATCTAGCATTTCACCATAAGCACGGCAGGCTTCTAGCACTCCTTCTTTCCAACTGAGATCCATGGAGTACATTTCTTTTAGTAGCCTGCCATTTACATCAAACCCGGCTTGCGTAATCAGCTTACAGCAACTTTCAGCGGCTATTGCTGGGCTCTCCCCGATACATCCAACAGCATTTTCCCATGGCAGATGTTCTATGGCTGGTTCAGTCCAAAATCTATCTGACTTCACTGGTGAAGCCTCCCAGTCGGTGTTAATAGTCCAAAAACCTGTACTTTTGTTTTTAGTAGGGAATTGAAAACAACTAGGAGTGTCGACATGCTGAATGTCGTGATTTCTTAACTCGTATGCGCCGATTTCCTTTAACATTTGCGATTCCTCGTGTGGTGGCTATCTAGGTTTTGGGGTTAGTTCGATGAAATGTCCTCAATAGAGCATCCGTTCCATTCGAGCGCTGATTCAAGTATTCCTCTGAGGGTGCTCTCTTCGTTCCCGCCTTGCGAAATGCCGGCGTCGAGAGCAAGGCCAATGCCGTGTCGTAACACCATATAGGCGCGCCATCGCCTCGTCCAGTCTTTCATTCGGCGAATCTCATCGTGGATTTTCATGCTGATTCTCCCTCTTTTGGCATGTTGAAGTCGGGCCATCGCGCACTAAGGGCTTCAATCGGTCGTTCTATTGCCTCTCTGCACGTTGTAGTCAGCGCTGCGCCATAAACACGCAAGCTACCACCTTGGATTGCAACCTCAATATGCACCTTACTTCCGCAACTCGAGCATATTCCGCTTCGAGAGTAGGTTTCAATGCCTGTCTTGATTTTGTCAAGCTTTACCTCATGCCCGCGGAAATGTAAGGCTCGCTCGACATCTTCGCTCACGTATTCCATGGTTGCGCCTTTCTTCTTTCGGCGCCGCTTGGATAGCTTTCGTACGCTCATGCTAATATCCTCTGGATGCTAATTTTTTAGCTCCTGTGGTTGAATCCCAAATTCGTAGATAGTATTGATAAATTTCGGTTGATGCTAATCTCCGTTCTGGTGTCCCCGGCTTGCCTAGCATCCGGTCCATATATTCAGACGGCGTTTCATCCTGCCGCGGCGTGGATGTGTTTACTGGCCTCTGTGTGCTCATGCTGTGGCCTCCGAGGGGTTGTAGTACCTTACGACCGCAATGCCATGGCCGTCGATTGTGAGTTCGTCTGGGGGCTGTCCAAAGGAAGCGCTAAGCATGCGCTGCAGCTCATGCAGATCATATGGGTCCATTAGTGTCATCATGACCGGTTCCGCAGATCCCTCCCTGAAAATGATTACTTCACTTGCGAGGTTCATGAGTTCTCCAGTTATCATTTCCTAGACTTCAAGGCAGACTTCAAGGACGTAAGTAACCGTTCGCAACGATACTTACGTAAATTTCCATGTTTCAAGGGGTGGGTGCTCCTTTTCGTTCGCCTTTCTGGCCCAATGGTGGCATTGAAGTATGGTGCTCGCATTGGAAGTACACCTTTGGTTTTCCAGTAGACGGCTCTGAGGTAGTAGAAGTCTGCCAAAAGGGGGTGTCTAGAAGTCTACTACACTTCAGCCACCCCCCCTTGAAACATGAAATCTCATGTTTCAGCGGAATTCAAGGCATGCTTCAAGGCATGCTTCAAGGGGAGAATGACTAGACGTGTAGCGTGTTCCTTACGTTTCCATGTTTCCAAGGCACCCAGCGTGTTCCTCCTCTTAGAGTAATAGTATTCTATAGTTCTATATTTCCATGTGTATCTACGTTCCTTCGATATACCCCCCTATTAAGCCCCCACACCCCCTTGTGAATAGGCTACAAAAAAAAAGAAGAACACGCTTAGAGAATTACTTGAACCTTGAAACGTGACATTCCATCTTGATCGAGGGCCTTGAACCACAAGGGGGATGGGCTTTTGGGTGGATAGTTACCCGCTGGTTTTCTGAAGTAGAAACTGGTGTGAAGCGGGGCAGAGAACGACATCGCCGTCAGTGAATGCTATCCGTCGAAGTGTTCCGGTTGTCTCAGTCGAAGACCGGACTGTTTTTATTCCGTGCGAGGTTTTTATAGTCATGCCCCTACGGAGATTGATTGCTGTCACGGTTTTTGGGGTGTCAGTCATTGCTCACCCTCTGGAGCGATCAAGAAGGCTTCCTGCCACGCCTCCAGGGCCGCCAGCTTGGACGGCCCTGTTATGGACGCAGGTGGCCCGGCAGGAGCTACCAAGGGCTTGTGGGTATGCTGGCTGCTCAATCGCTTGCGCGAAGGCAGGATGGGCTGTGCTGCCCCTGGGGCTTGCTGATAGGCGGAGCATTTTGTTCGTTTTTTCGTCATGTGGTGGTTTCTTCTTCTTTTGGCTCTAAAGGACAAAACGGACCATCGTAGATAAGTTTAGTGATTCCTTCACCCATCCACGGAACGAATTCAACAGAAACGTAATCTTCCCCATCTTCAGTTACGTAGGCTTCACATCGTATTGCTCCAGCCCAGGATGCACAATGTGTTACTAATCCACTCCTTTTGGTTCCACATCTTGTCGCTTTTTTCCTTGAAGAACCGCGCAGTGTGCCATAAAAGCGTGCCATGTTGTTTTCTCGTGTTTTTGGAGTTTCGTTACAGAATGTAATCGAGATCAATATACCATTCTAGCCATAAATTGGCTATGTAACCACCTTCCTTGACTGCCTCCTTGACATATTCCACGCCTTTTTCTGTTAGCTCGTTTTCGAGCCAAACGCCAATTTTCGTACCATCCGAACAGTGAAAGGCATTCAGGCAGTTTTCGCCTCTTGCGCAATGTCGCGGGAAATCAGACTCTCCACCTCCATCCGTGTATGGGCCTTGTGGGTAGAAGGTAGGATACCTGTGATTCTCGTGCCTGATCTGCTCTTGAATTACTTTTCCGCAATCTTCGCATAAAAGACCATCCAGGTAGATATAGACGTTCATGGTTGTTTTTCTTTCTGGTTGGTTGTTAGTAACTCACGCGGGCAATGCCATTCGACATGGCTATGGAGGGACGTATGCGCCGTCCAGAGGCGGTGTCAATCGTAAATCGCTGGGCAATCTCGTGAATTGTCAACCCACGACAGAGAGTAACCTGGATCGATTTACGGTCGGTTTCGATAATAATGGTTCTGGCGGTGTTCATGGCTAGTGTCCTCCGTCTCTGAGGGTACGGGCAAAATGACGAATATCACGCAGGATTGCTACCCATCCGGCTGTTGGCGCGAAGGGCTCTTGTTGTTGCTGCCACTCTCCTAGTAACCATTGTTCTAAGAGCGAAGCATGTTCGATGGCTGCGAAATATCCTTTTTCAGCAGCAAGAGGGGGTGTTACTGGTGGTTTCGATGGCATTACGTGTTCTCCTTTGTGTATTATTCTTCGAGGGCGCTGAGTTCTGTAGCGAAGTCGGCAGGATTTTCGCAATAGAAATTGGCAAGCTGTTCTGCGGCATAGGTGCAAACTTCGCTTATGTCCATGTCATTGATGGCCTTTGTAGCCAATTCATGCTCTATCATCGTTGTATTCTCTCGTGTTGAAGTGAAGTGGTATCTCGCAAGTGCCCTGCCGGGGTGCGAATCCCGGTATACGCCGATTCAGGGCAGTTCCCTCTATCTGTCGCCTGGCATGGGTTCTCCTTCCTCTTTAGCCTAGGGATGTTGGGTTGCGATCCCAATTGCGCGATTAGCCGTTAGGTAGGCCGGAAAGAGGCGAGACGGAAAGAGATAGGCCGGAAAGAGGCGAGACGGAACTATCGGACGGCTCGGCCACCACAGGGACGCTCAGAAGTTTAGTGAGGGCCCGTTCAGCGGCCTTGCGGCAAGCGCCGGCTACCTTGCTGGCCTCTTCCCCGCTGAAGCAAGCTTCATTGCCATCGTCTGTAGGAGGAAGCGCGTCGATGACAGAAAATACGCCTTTCCAGATAGTCCCGCAAATGTCGTTGATACTCTTCATGTTGTCGGAAGAAATCTGAGTCTCGATTTTGGCTTTGGCCATTGTGAAATTCTCCAAAGTAAGGTAAGGTGAGTGAAAAAACGAAAGTAGTCGGGCGGCGCCTCCTATGGGGTTGGGGATGTTGGTGCCTCATTCCAGCGAATTGAAACATGATACCACATTTCCGATTCTTCGTTTTCTTCGTGGAATTCGTCGGTGTTTGGGGTTAGTGGCATTTCTTTCCAGCTCTCTTGCTCCAGGATACGCTTGTCCATATCTTCAGTCTCGAAATCGTCCATTGCAATCTGCTCAAGGCAGTCATCGATAGCCTCGGCTGGGTTGTCGCCGATACCAGTGACAACGTGCTGGAAGAACGTACCGTAGGCGCCACAACCTTGAAAGTATTGGGAATGCTCTATCCCGTGGTCTACTAGCTCGAAATTAGCAATTGTCTTCATTATCGTGTTCTCTTGTGTTTCGTGTGTACTTGTGTACTCGTGCGCGTGCAAGCTGACACTAAAGTATTCCGATTTCTACCAACTCGCAAATTTCCGTTAGCACCTCCTTGGCGGTTCCGAAGAAGCATCTTTCGTTGTCGATTGTACGGTGAAAGCCTTGCCGAGGCCATCGATTCTCTTGGAACATAAGGTGCCACGTTAGGCCGTCTTCGGAAACGATAAAGGACCAATCCCCGGCGGATGACGTCCAATCCAGAACGTGGCAGTGCGGATACCCAGCCTCTTCTGCGAACTCCCGAAAGCCCCCACTATTGACGCATCCGGTAGCCTCTTCGCACATACGGTTTTCAGCTGTCATGTCGTGTTCTCCCGTGTTCGTGACTAGAGATAGATAATTGGCGTGCGATCGGTTGCCTTGCGAGCAATTTGCTCCCAAGTAGTCTTGAAATCAACCCAAGGAGGCCGGCCCTTAGAGAATAATTGGTCACCGTGGAAGACAGTCACGATCGGAAACTCTAGCTTGCGACCTGAGACGCGCCCCCGGTAGATCTTGTTGTTTGGCATTTTGACCAACACGTCTGGTAATTCACGCTTGGCGTCAGAAATGGTCATCGTCGTGGTTTCTCGTGTTCGTGTAGGCTGACATTAGGGGCTTCAGCGAAGGCGAAGTCAATCCATTCTTCGTACATCATTTGCCATTCTGGCGCGTCACGTGGTGGCATTGTTTTTCCTTGCTCGGAATGATAAGCCTCTGCGTGATCTGCAAGCGTCATGTCGTCTCTCCCGTGTTTCGTGTTCGCGCGTGTGTGTGTGTTCAGAGGTTGGGCCAGTTAGCGGGCTCTTCTTTGTCGTACTCTGGTGGTTTGCTCACAAGTCGCGTACAGCCGATCAAATGACCCTCGGTCAATCGCACCTCATACCACGTTTGTCCGTAGGCGTCTTCTGTACGACCGGTGTACTTGGCTAGGCTGCCGTGAAAGTAGGTGGTGGCTGCCATCGTCTCGTTCTCCTGTGTTCGTGTGCTTGTGTTAGTAACCTTCGTCATCGGACAAAGCGACTAGTGGGCGCCAGTCTTGATTGCCTTGCGCGCGTTTCTGTTGCATTCTGATTGACTTAGCCATTACCTTGCGACTCGGCCAGACTTGGAAGACATTGCCCGAAAATACCCCATGTCTAGACCTTTTGGCTGTTCTGTATGGATACCGATGCTTGTAGTCAAATTGCTGCCCAAGTGAAAGCATATAGGTTTCCATGTCGTGTTCTCCCGTGCGAGTGTGTGTTAGGAAAAAAGCAAGGCAAGGCCCGCTGCGACACAAGCCAGAAAGGTCCAGCCTGGACGGAAATCGTCTGGGTTGACGTAGTTGGCACTCATTCCGTTGTTCATGATAGCGTAGGGATTGCTCATCGTCGTGTTCTCTCGTGTTCGTGTGTTGCGTTAGCTTACGGCAATGTTGGCGAGAATACGGCCAGCAGTCTTTGCCGCTTTGTCCGAGATTTTCCGGAGATCTTTGACGGACAGATAAGTACTATAACTTCGCATGTTGTCACGAAGGCGAACAAAATCATAGATATGATTTGATAGCTCTTGCTCGAACCTCCGAATATCGAATTCCCTTTCTTTTTGCTCTTGTTCTCGCTGTGTGTCACTCATCGTCTCATTCTCTCGTGTTTCGTGTTCGCGTGCGCCCTTTCTACCCGAAGTATGGCCTGATGCAAGGCTAAGTCAAGCAAATACCACATTTTGTGGCAACCCCAATAGAGTGGTACAACATGTAGTGGTGTAGCCAGGGTGAGCCCACATCCAGGAGGAGAGAGCATGGGCAGCCATCCTTCAAGCAGGTCGAGAGCGTGCCCTGTTGTCCCGTACGTGCGTCCCGAGCGTGCTTGGGTGTGCAAGGAGGCCGTCGGGCCAGAGGGCTGTGAGGCGTGGGCGTTGGGCGTTGCGATGAGAGTGTAGTCAAAGTGATGACAGTAGGCAAATCAAAGTGATGACAGTGTGTGAGCAGTACGACAGCGTGTCGTACCCCACCTCTGCGCGCACCACGCCTACATCGACTACATTTGTAGTCAATCGCTCACACCATGCACATACCCCTGATGGTAGCGGTTGTATAGCCACTCAACAGGCCATAGTGAGACGCTAAGGTCAGCATGTAGCACGCATACGGCGTGTTATGAGCGTGTGAGGGCGATACGGGGGGCCCCATCGGTCGTGGAAAGACGAAACCCGGATCGGGCCAACGGGGCCCCTCCCCGGCCGGTTAGCCCAGCCTCGGTGCGTCCACGATTCTCAAAGGGGACCCTAACATGCAGTAGCAACTACTTTTACACCTACTTTATATAATCTAAGGGGCCCCACGAATCTTATGAAAGAGGGAGATTTTTTATCATTTTGTAAAATGGGGGCCCAAGGCCAAAAAAGTTCATCTTGGCAATGTGTATTCCCCACTAATGGGCCCCCTTTAAGAGAACCTCAACTTATTGGACAGCTTCTCTGAGATTTACCTTGCAATTCATAACGCCAGTTGATATAATACCTATACTCAGATCATCGCCCGGATAATGAGCGTCCCGATAAAGGTTCAAGTGGAGTTCCGAGGGCGATGGTCTTTTTCTTACAAATCACTAACAGGAAGAACAAATGTCAACGAAAACTACAGATCCTAATTTGATTCCGAATTTACTCAGGACTCTTGCTAATGCTCTTGAAATGTCCGGTAATTCTGATAATACGACAACGCCTAAGAAAGTTCGTACTTTAATAAGTACCGCAAGAAATGTTGCAGATAATTTCGATATTGCGGTAAAATCAGTTGAGACTGACCTAGAGCTTGACTTCACGAATCTCATGGAAGGCGGAACTTTCTCTATGGATTTGTCTTTTGATCGAAGCAAGTTCTATCTTGAGTTTGCTGATGATTGGACCGGTCATATCAAAAAGATCTTTGCTGCTGAAACCTTTGCTGGCGTAATTAAGGCTGCCAGTGATAAGAAAGACGAAGCTGACCTGATTTATCAGATGAGCAAGGAGCAACCAGTTCTGGAGGAGAAGGTTGATGAGGCAGCCGAAGAATTTGAAGAAAAGATCCCTGAAGATGATGAGCTTGTAGGACATTCCGAAGAGATTCCACAAGAAGAAATTCAGGAAGATAATACTGTTGTAAGTAGTGATGAGGAACTTGTTCGGAAGATCGTTCAGGAGGACGCTAAGGTAGGGAATCTAGGAATGTCTCCCGAACACTTTAATCCTCCCTCGCAGGACGCCCCTGAGCCCTCTGATCTCTTCCCGAAGAAAGAAGCGACAAGGAATAATTTCTTTGGTCCGTCCAAGAAGGACGAACTTCCTGGGCAGAAGACCTTTCCCGTTGATCCTGAAGCATTCACAAGAAACTAGGAGAGAAGAGCTATGACAACAACAAATTCAAAAGAAAAAGCAAGCATCTTCTTTGAGAGAATTCGCAACGCAATGGCGATATATATTGAAGAACTTATGGAAGAGAGTGACGATGAAAACACTCGCCTTCGGGGTCACGTGAATGAGCAGAATAAACTTCTGGGTAAGCGCATGAAAGCTCTCAATGACGAAGCTAATGCACTCCAGGAAAGCAGAAAGCAAGCGTCTGGGTGGATACACGAGAACGGTTTGCTTAGGGAACAAAATAGAACCTTATTGGACAGCAAGAAAGATTGGGTAGATAGGCTTGCGAAACAACAGCAGGAGGTTTATGAGCTTCGTGAGATAATTGTAATTCTAGAGGGGAAGACTCGTCTTTATGAGAACGCTGATGGCTCGCCTCGGGATAAAAATCTAGCTCTCCAGTACACAGTAGATGATTTGTGGAAGACGATTGCGGCCCTAAGAGAGGAGATCAGGATAAATGAGGATGATTGCTGCGTAAGCTGCTTCCCTAAAGGAAAGATCAATGAACTCAAGGATAAAATCAAGCGACTCGAGGAGAGTCTTCATATTTCGGAACAAAAACGACTGGACCTCAATCGAAGTTTTCAGAATTTTTTATTAGAAATTAAGAGACTAGAGAAAGAACTCTCAGAAGTAAGGGAAATAGCATTTGGTTATAGGGAAACGTAATGCCACCCAGGAAACTTAACATCCATCAGAGAATTGCCATTGTTGAGCAATGGCAGCGGGGGATTCCTCAAAACAAGCTCGCGGCTGAGTATGGAGTTGCAGTAGCGACGATCACGAAGATTGTCAGTGAAGCCGGGTTAAAGAGGTACGGAGATGAGCCTGGTCTTCTTAATGAATTAGAGGAGCCAAAGAAAAAACTTACGCAATATACGAAGTTTGTCAAGGAGGCTAAGGAGATTCTTCGTGATCAGGCGTTTGATGGCAAGGGCATCGATATGCACACGACATGGATGAATTGGGTGGAAGTCTTAGGCAGCGAAGGCTTCACTCGGCAACAGGCGGCAGTGGAAGGGAGCAAAGGATTTGCTTGCTTGCGCCGTTTATATATGAAATACGACGTATATGAATTTGACCTGAAGCCAGATTCTCATCCAGAGATTAGGCATAAGCGGGACATGAAAGAAAGCAAGGATGCCAAGTCTGTGCCAAGCGACGATCGTGAATTGTCGTATCGAGAAAACATTCGTTGGGCTGCCGCCGCGGCAGGACTCTTTCTTAGGACAGGGAAGGAGCCGGAATCGACACCGAATGACACGGCTTGGTTTCTATTCTGCATGGCAAAGGAAGAGCCAAAAGATTTCATGGCTAAGATTAGTCAGGTTGAGTCTAAGGATATCGGCGAAGATGAAGATGAGCGCTTTATCAAAAGAGAAGGCAATCGCATGATTAAGCAACTTGACGACATGATCGGGGAGTTATCCCTAATGGAGGGAGAAGAAGATGTTTGATTACTGGAAAAAAGAATATTACAAACTCTTGTCTTCATTGAGTACGCTTGAAAGAAAGGTAAAAGAAGCAGAGGATAACTCGGGAGTTGTTGTAGCTGCCTACAAAAAAGCGAAAGAGCGAGGCAGGAAATACGAAGAACTCGAAGGGAGATGCAAGAAACTAACGCGGCAGCGCGATCTCCTGCACCAGTGTTTCGTGCCACTTGAAGACGCTGGAATGGATGTCTTTGTCGTGCTTAATGAGATTGAGAGCGAGAGGCTTAAATAAATGAAGATAAGTAAATGGGATCAGGTGAAGAAGTGTGATCATAGACCTAAACTTAGGTCGGTGAAGCCTGATTATTATTCTGAGCCATATGCCGCCCCGGGATGCTGTAAGCTCATAGCTGAGTGCATTAAATGCGGCTGCATCATCAGAAGAGAAACTGATCCCGGAGAGCGTGTTAGGGTATGAAAGTTAGTAGCCCCTTCGCGCACCACATCCCAGTCGACATCGTTGGGAACCTGCAATGGAGAAGGCAGGTTCTCAATAGGGTTCTTGAGGATCCGTCTTATGCTGACATCATTTGGCAGGCTTGTTCGATTGATCCAATTTTCTACATCAATGGATTTGGTTATACTTACAATCCCAGGCTAGTAGAACGCCCCCGGTTGCCATTTATTTTGTATCCCTTCCAGGTGGACGGCATACTTGAGATTATCAAGGCAATCGGAAGTTACGATCTATTGATAGAAAAGTCAAGAGATACGGGTGCTTCTTGGGTTTGTTCTTCGGCGTTTGAATGGCTATGGCACTTCCGGAGGGAACTCTCATTTCTAATGGTCTCTCGCGCAGAAGCATTAGTAGATGATCGAGAAAACCCGAAAGCACTTTTTTGGAAGGTTGACTATCTGCTGAATAACCTGCCTCCATGGCTCATGCCGCCAGGTTATAATGAGAAGATACATCGGCGCAAGCTTCACATCCTTAATCCCTATACGAGTTCAGTAATCGATGGTGAATCAACGCAAGGAAATGTTGCCCGAGGTGACCGAAGAACAGCAATCCTACTTGATGAATTCGCTGCTGTCAAGGAGGGTATTGATGTCCTCCGATCAACCAGAGATGCTACAAACTCTCGCATCTTCAATTCAACACCGCAAGGCACGGGAAATGCTTACTACCAGCACCGAAAGACCGGAGTTCGGAGACTGAGGTTCCATTGGTCCGTACATCCAATGAAGAATGTTGGCCTGTACGAAACAGATATCGACGGGGAGCTTAAAGTCCTTGACGCCGGCGGTTATCCCGAGGACTACGCGCCAATCTTGGACGGCAAGCTGAGGTCTCCCTGGTATGATAATGAATGCAGGCGTGCAACATCAAAAAGAGAAATTGCACAAGAGCTTGATATTGACTACCTTGGGAGTGGCGATCAATTTTTTAGCCCAGATGTAATCGCTAGGGCCGTGAAAGAACATGCCATGAATCCAACTCATATAGGAGATTTGTCTTATGACTTGCATGATGGAACTCCCATTGATTTCAAGATGTCGGATTAGTCATGCTTTGGAAAGGCACAACTCAGCTTTGGCTTACTCTCACAAAAAACAATGAAGGTATGTTTGTTCCGCCGGCCGGACGAGTATATCTGATTGGCGTGGATGTCTCATCGGGTACGGGGAATTCCAATTCTGTTCTCAGTACAATCGATAGGGCAACTGGCGAAAAAGTGATGCAATATGTCAATCCATACATACGGCCAGAAGCATTTGCTGTCTTAGCGATTGCTTATGCAAGATGGTTTAATAACGCAAAGATTATCTGGGAATCAAATGGCCCCGGGAGGCAATTTGGCGGTAAAGCCATGGACCTGAAATACTCGAATGTGTATCTCAGACGGCGAAATGAATCTTTGTCAAGAAAGACAACTGATATTCCGGGATTTGCATCCACTAAAGAAGAGAAACTTTTTCTTTTGGGGAAGTATAGCGATGCACTTGAAAGCGGCAGATTTATTAACCGATCTCCGGATGCCCTCAATGAGTGCCTCGAATATATCTTCGCTCAGAATGGCGGGGTGATTCACTCTCAGGAAGAAGCCGCTGAAGATCCATCTGGTGCAAGGGCAAATCATGGAGATCGAGTTATAGCTGACGCTCTTGCTTGGTTTCTCGCTGCTGATGTAAAAGCCAGGAAAGAAGTAGTAAAGCTTGACCCTCCGGTCGGATCGCTAGCCTGGAGGATCGCACGTAGAGAGAAAAAGAAGGAACCAGCCGGAAGGCAACTTTTGCATTCTGATGGCTGGGGATAAGAAGCGTTGTTTTTCAATATTTAGATTGGAGTGGAGATGAGTAGTTTTTCTCTTAGTGAATCATCCTTTGAGCGACTAACTCAAAGTATCGAGTGGTCGAATAGGCAATTGAGATATAACAGGAAGAGAAGAGTTCAGGCAGTAAAGGAATATGTTGGTTTCAATTACGCCCAAAATGGCGCAGTGAAAAGGGTTCCGACTCCGTTTCTGAAGCTAGCTGTCTCGATTTATGTCAGGCAGCTTTCGCCTGGTGTCCCTCGTGCGATGTTCACTACTCCGATCCCTAGCTTTAAGGCGACATCTGCTGATTTTGAACTAGCAGTCAATCTCATCCCGGATGAAATAGGGCTACAGAATACATTCAGGAAAATCGTGACTGAGTCGCTGTTTTTCATGGGAATTGCGAAGTGTGGCTTACATGCGGCTGGGAAGATGCTGGATCATTCTATTGGTGAATCGTTTGTTGATTCCATAACCGCTGATGATTTAGTTCTTGATATGTCAGCAAAGGACATGGATGTAATTCAGTATGTAGGAAACGATTATTGGATGGACCTTGACGAGGTGAAGGGGAACGATTATTATCGATTCGGCAAGAATGTAAAGCTTCTTGAAGCCGATCCTTATAACATGCAGCTTCAGACAGAAGAGGGCGAAGACAGGGCCGAGACCGTCACTGTCAACGAATCCGTAGAGCTTTATAGGCCCAAGGTATTCCTTCGTGATGTTTGGTTGCCTGATGAAGAAGTCGTCGTTACTTACGCGGTAAGTGGAAAGAAAATTCTGAATATTGTTGAGTGGGAGGGTCCGAGAATTGGTCCTTATATTTTTCTTGGGTATGATTTTGTGCCAGGGAATCTACTTCCTTTTCCTCCTGTGGCTGCATGGCTTGATTTACACATCTTAGCTAACAGTCTCTTTAGGAAACTGGGAGACCAGGCGGATGCGCAAAAAACGATCCCGGCATTTTCTGGCGGAGATGATGAAGGCGCTAAAGCATTCAGAAATGCGAAAGATGGAGAAGGTATCAATTACACGGGCGTTCCACCTATCAATCTGAAGACTGGTGGAGTTGATGCCACCACGCTTGGGTTCTACAATCAATGTCGTGAATTATTCTCGTATTTCGGCGGGAACTTAGATTCAATGGGAGGATTGTCGTCTCAAACCGAAACAGTTGGTCAAGACAGGCTTATTGCTGCGGCATCTTCGGCGCAAGTCAAGGGTATGGTTGATAAGGTGTCTCAGTTTTCCAAAGAAATCTTTAGTTCTCTGGCATTCTATGAGTGGAATGATCCAATGAGTTCGCGAATGCTTGAGAAAAAAATTCCAGGAACGGACTTATCTATGAATGTTCCATGGAGTGAAACAACCAAAAGCGGTGAATTTAATGATTTCGTGCTTTCGATTGATGTCTACAGCCTCCAAGATCAATCTCCGTTAATGAAGCTTGAAAAGCTCAAGATGTTTATGGCAGAATTCGTTCTTCCGCTTATGCCGGCTATTGAGCAATCCGGAGGTGTCTTGGGGGTCCAGGAAGTTCTTCAGCTTGCCGCGCGATTCTCTGGTTTGCCGGAGGCTGCCGACATTATTCGCTGGACGCAGACAGATACATCCAAGACCGGGTTCAATCAAGCAGGGAAAGCTGCTGGTTCAACTGGTGGCGGCAGTGAGCCACAGCCTATGCCGTCCAATGAGTCTGCATTCAGCACTGAGGTTCCTGCGGCAAGCCCTGGGGGTGAGAACTTAGTGCAATAGCTAGCAACATCAGGCTACCTCTTCTTGGTATAATGAGTAAAGGTTAAATCAAGAAGAGGCTGCCAATGGTTGTTTATCGGTACAGGACGAAGGACGGAGTGCTGGCAGATCGTGTGTTTCAGATGGGGAAGGCCCCTGCTAGCATCATGATCAATGGACGGCGAGCTAATAGGGACTTTTCTACGGTGAATGTCCCATCATCGGCTGGCTGGCCCATGAAGCCATGTTTTTCCAGTGGAGTCCATCCTGACCAGGCTGATGATCTTAGGAAGCATTTTACGGATCATGGACTTTCTGTTGAAGTCAATAAGGATGGTGATCCGATTTATGAGAGCAGGAAGCATCAAGAGAAGGCTCTCGCGTGTCGCGGGATGCACAACAAAAGCTAACGTACCAAAAACCTGGAGAGAGATATGCCGAGCGACAAAATGGTTGCAGAAATCAATTCAGCTATTACGGAATCGCTGGAAGCTGAGAAAACAGTAGATGGTGATCCGCCTGAAGGCGAAGAAAATAAGCCAGAGGTTGGGGAATTTGATGTTTTTACCGTAGGCGACGTGGACCCTGATGAGAAAACCGATGAGAACAATGCAGCGGACAGTGATGCAAATAGCGAAAGAAGCAAAGGCGATAAAGAAATTGAAGAGGGCGAAGAAGCTGGCGAACTTGCCGATAAATCGAAATCAGCCAAGGGTGATGAAGTAAGCGACCAGGCGGTTTCTGAAGCAGTCTCGCATGGCATGTCTGTCCAGGAGGCCCGCAGCTTTAAGAGCGAGTCGCAGCTTCAATACACCATTGATATCATCAAGGAGCAAAATCGCCAGGCAACACTGGACAGCATTGACGAAAAACAAGAAGAACTGACTCTTTTCAAGCTTCCTGAGTTAGACCCGGAGAAGTACGATAAGGAGGTCATTGAGTCTTTCAAGTCTTTGATTGATGAGGCAAATCGGAATCGTTCTGAACTTGCAGAACTTCGCGAGAATCAGGGGCAGGCCAGTGCTGTTGGTCAACAAGCTGCTGAAGCTGAATTAACTCGATGGTTCGATAGGAAGTGTGGCGATCTCGGGGATGGCTTGCGTGGCTCAGTCGGTGAGGGTTCGACGAATTTATTGACTGAAGGATCTAAGGAACTTGCGACCAGAGACGCCATCGCATCACAAATGTCTGTGCTACATGATGGGTATGTCGCACAAGGTGCCAGCGTTCCGAATATTGATGATCTCTTCGATACCGCAACGAGAATCGTGCTTCACAAGGAATTCATAGAAGTTGGCGAGCAAAAGCTAAAGGGAAAACTGGGGAAGCGATCTAGTCAACTCATTAGTAGAGCGGGTGGAGGTCGTGAAAGCGAAAAAATGTCACCAGAACAAGAAACAGCCAATATCCTGACGGAGAAGTTTGGTCTGTAGAGTTTGTGAGTACCCCGCGTTAAAGTAATTTGCGGGAAGCACAGGTAATGCCTGGCAGCAGGGAATGGATTGACTGGGGTCTCCATTTCTTGACATTTGTCAAGAAGAGACAACAACAAAACCGGTATAGCCGGCAAAAAGGAATTTACCATTACAATCCAATATGCTGACATAGATGATGCGGTCCTCCTGACCCAACAACACCTCATAAAGCGAGGTGCTTTCACTGACCTTCAGACTGACTTGCAAGACCATGTACTCGTGAGGGAATTATGGAAAGGACGCAAGAAAGTTTTTTCTGGCGGTGATCCTTGGGAGTTTGAGGCCCAGATCGATCATAACTACAGCGCTAAGGCTGTGGGCCTGTTCGAGACCGACGGATCAGCCCTGACTGACACGATGATCAAGGGCACAGTCAACCCTCGGCACGTCAACGCACACTATATTTACGATCAGCGCGAACCTGCCTTTCAAAAGGGCGGAGTCGCTATCGTGAATCTTGTCAAGACTCGATACGTTGCCATGATGGTTTCGTTCTTCGAGTATCTTGAGAATGTGCTTTGGAGTGAGCCTGAAGACGACAACAAGACCCCATTTGGTATTGCGTACTGGGTTACTCGTTCTGCATCCGAGGGATTTAATGGCGGAAACCCGTCGAACTTCTCCAGCGGAAAGGCTGGTATTTCCTTCGGCGATCAGCCTCGCTGGGCAAACTGGACTGCTAGGTACGTTGCCGTCTCGAAAGAGGATCTTATTCGTAAGATGCGAAGAGCCCATCGCCGGACCAAGTTCCGCTCTCCGGTGTCTCATGCCACTCCTACCCTCGGTGGAATGA
>SDBT01000847.1_pt1 | contig 50732 bp, 70 predicted proteins | sample 2277101 | NCBI WGS metagenome assembly SDBT01 (sample SAMN10404973, study PRJNA504765) | marine sediment metagenome | isolation source: marine sediment core GS10_PC15, 103 cmbsf | place: Arctic Ocean: Southern Knipovich Ridge | collected 2010
TCTGAGTCAACAAATTCCAAGCAAAATTAAATGGGAATACGGAAACATTTCTTAATCGGTTAAACCAATTGGCTGTTCCTGTCCATCCTTCCGGTAAATTCACGGCATTATCAAGAATCGGCCTAACCCCAGCGAATGATTCAGCCGTCCAATCTCCAATAGTTTTAGCTGACTTATCGAATCCCATTGTTTCAAGCTGTTGTATGAAGGCTTTGTTGTTCTGAATGATTGAAGTGTTGAAGATGTCCTTTGCGGCGGACGCTATGTAATTCTCGGCCAATCTTACAGAATCAAGAACTCTCTTATCATAAGGTATTCCAAATTCTCTCGCTTTCTCTCTTGGGTTAAACGGCTTGTTTGGCTTAATGTAACTTGGCAAATTCCCTTGACCTTCGATAACATCAGACGGTTTATCTGTGCTTATGCCATGCTGTTCCCAAAGAACTTGATCTAAAAATTCATGTGGAATATACCTATCGCGCACAGGTATAATATCCTGGTTTCGTAGTTCTCTTGCGGCATTTATCTCCTCAATCATATCAGTAAACCAAACTCTCAATTCTTTAGCAGCTGTAACAATCTTCTCTGATTTGGATAAGGCATTCACTTCGGGATTCTGCAATATTGCTTTCGGACTTTTTGCAATATCTTCTAACCCAATCTGTTCTGCAACCTTTGTCACAAGCTCAGAGTCCTTAGACCCATCCTTTATCCCAGAGAATATTCGTTTCAAAACTGTCAACTTCTCTTCGATATAGCTCATTTTTTGCATCATAATATCTCTCGTCGGCCATAAAACCTGCTGCACAGCTTGTCCGGCTTGTCCAGGCAATACTTGTTTTTTAGCCACAGACAGAGAACCGTCAATCGCTTCCATCATTCTTGTCGTGTCCACTCCTCCACCGGCTACTGAGGACAGATTCTTGAAATGTTTATACTCGGCAAATTCCTTTGGAACAAATACACCAGATTGCCTGACCGCTAATATGATTTTCCCACCAGGAGTCATTCTGATGGCAACGCCTTCTTTGTCTGCTTGATGGAACAATTCCTTTCTTAGCTTTCGGCTTATCCTGTTTGCCTGACTTGCTCCGATCTTCTTGGCTCTCCGGAGTCTGTCAATGGCCCGGATTCTGCTAAGCAATCCTCTAACCTTTGAGCCGGATGGAACTTGTCTTGTCTGGAAATAAGCAATATGCTCATTGAATGATGACGATTTACTTTCAAGAGGCGCTGGCATAGCGGCTTCTAATTCGATAGCGGTATTTATCTGATCTCTAGTTTTATCTATTTGTCTTATGAGCTTCATGGCCTCTTGCTGATTTGCTCTAAGTTTTTCAATGGATTTTCCTTCTCGTATACCCTCCTCTATCGTCTTCTTTATTGTTCGTAATTTCTGTTTTAATAATGCGCGTTCTGTTGTAACAACAGGTTTCTCGACCTTCTTGATACCTGCTTTTTCGAGAATTGGAGCTTTTACCTTGCCAGGAGTAAGCGGTTCTCCTAATAACTCGGCTTCTGCTTTTGCCCTTTTGACCCCTCCTATGGCTTCTTCTGCAAGGGCTTGTTCCCCCTGTGGAATTGGCTCGGGTGTTACTTTCTCGGTTATTTCGGGTTCTGCTACGGCTTCTTCAGCTATTGCCTCTACGGGCTTCTCAGGGGCAATATTGTCTATACCTAAGTCAGAAGTTTTTATTGCAACATGAACTTCGTTTTCAAAGGCATCATCAAACCTTATTTTATCTGGTGATACTTTTATCTTTATGATTGATTCCCCAAAACCTTCGGCTTGACCTTCTTCTTTTGTTGAAAAGAATGTCTCTCTGGTATTCTCCTTGCTCTCAAATTTACCTGTTTCTGAAATTCTTTTAGCAGAATCTTTAGAAGTTCTGTGAAATAATGTTATTGTACCATCTTCATTTAGAGATGGAGGATTCCCAGATAAATCTGTTAATTCTGTATCTTCTTTAACAATTACTTCTGGATTATCTTCTGAAAATTTAGCCTCCTTAACAATTATCTCAGGGGCTAATTCTGATAGTTCTTTAGTGACCTCCTTGCCTGCGATATTAAGTAAAGCCTTAGTTCCTTGTATTTTAATAATTTCGCCAGTTTCTTCTCCGATTTTTACAATATCACCTTTAGTGAAAGGAACCCTTGCTTGTCCAGCTTTACTTACCAAAGACTCTTTGAATAGTTTACCGAATGTCTGCCTTTTGAATAACTGCTCACGCACAATAGGATCAATTTTAGCTCTTGCCTTTGATACAGCAACGTGGGCATCAAAAAACTCTGACTTCTCTACGAAGGTAGCGCCTTTAGGGAACCTGCCCATTTTCTCAGTTGCCTCAATGATCTGTGGTTTTTTAGATTTAATTGTTTCATACAATGCGTCAATATCCCTGGAAACTCCCCTCTCCTTTGGCGCTCTTATTGCGCCTCTTACCTTGCTTGGTAATCCAAGCGTTAATTCATATAAAGCCACTAACTCGATTGCTTCAGCAGTTGCTCTTGGAATTAACCTAGCAACAGCTCCGACTCCTTCACCGCCTCTCTCAAATTCTGTGAATGGCACTTTTGAAACAATAGAATCATAATCTTCTGGTAATAAAAATCCTCTGACGGCTTCTCTTGCCACCCCTTGAGCATCTTCACCGTCAATCGCTGCGCCTATTGCAGAACCCAATGACATGGGTAATCTACTCAAGGTCTTCATCATAAAACTAACCGTCTTTAAAGTGCCTTTTGATTGCTCGCTCAATCCCTCAAAATTGCCCTCTTTAATAGCTTGTGACAAATCTTTTGCTATTATCGCCGGATTACTAATAAACTCTACAGTCTGCCCAATATCTTCAAGAGTTGGTATCTCCTCAAAAGTCGCCTCTGAGAACCTTTCGCCTTCTTCGGGGCTCAATCCTCCTGTGAGAATATCAAGAACACCTGGGGTAATAGGATTTTTAGCTCTCTCAGATAATGGCTGTAGTCTAATATCTCCTGCTTCTTGAATGTCTGCGGATGGTTGTAAATCAGGGATGTTTGGGTCTTGTTCTAATGGCTCAATATTCTCAGTAAAATCAAATCTTGTCCCTGCGGCCCCTGCCTCTTTAACCTTAAATATATTTAAGACATCAAAAGCCTCTTGAGAGAATTTCTTTCTCTTGTCTAGTTGAGGTTTTCCAGGTCTTAGGACTCTGTTAGAAAATTCTTCAGTAATGCGGTCTACGTTTCCAGATTCAAACGCTTCTTTAACTTTTGCTCTATTGCCGGCTCCTATATCGAAATCCTCATCACTTTTTAAAGCGCTAGACATAAACTTGATTTGATTTTCAGCAGAGTTCTCTAAATCATTATTTTCTAAGAAATTATCAAAACCTTTCTTGAATATTCCTTCAAACTGAAATAAGCCTCTGCCCGGGCCGCTACCAAACTGTTTCTGTTCAAAATCAAAACTCCCACCAGTTTCTTGATGTATATTACCCATTATGCCTGAGACAACTGAAGGAGAAGAAAACGCTTCAGTTAATAAAGATTGAACATTACCTTTATTATCAATCTCTTCTATAGGATCAGGTTCCCCAAAGTCGAATCTTGGCTTAGTCACAGTCTTTTTGTCTGTAAAATCAAAAATGCCCATTATTTATTTCTTACCTTCTTTAGTATTTCCATGCCGCCAAGTAGCGGGCTTAAAAGTTTTATCTTATTAAGGAAACTCTCTTTTGGCTCGGGCTGATTGTCAAGAACCTCTTGCTCTGTAACTCCGGCAATATCCAATATTTGAGCTACGTCATGTCCGGCTTTTTCAGCTTGGGCGCGATTCTGGACAAGTTCACCTAAAAATTCTACTACGGTTTCCTCATATTTTCTCGGTATTTCATTATTTTTAACAGCCTGTGTAGTCTCTGCTTTGTGAACATCGTTTATCTGTCCGATCAATCTTTGAGACCTTTCCGGTAAACCTAAAATTCTTTGTTCTTTGATGGCCTTACGTTTGCCTGGGAATTGTTTTTCTAAATGATCGAATGAAATCTGTCCTAGTTCAGCCGCTTTAAACCCTTCGGTGAATTTCTCTGCTGCTGTCTTTTTCTTCTTAGAGGAAATAGTAAACGGCCCAACCTTTTTGCTGAATGACACATCCATCCCCGGTATGCTTGCGCCAAAATCTGTTTCTCCATTCTCTTGGACATCTCTCAAGCCTTGCCCTAAAGTACCGATCAATCCTTTCATTCTATCTTTTTGCTTTATTTCTTCCCCTTCAATCGCATTATCCGCAACAGTAGCATTGGCTTTCCCGGCCTTTCTCATATCACCGATAATTCGTTCCATTATCTGAGCCTCAAATTTATCAGCCTTGCCGGATGCCGTTTTAGTCTCAAGGTCTAATTCGGCTTGCTTTATTTTAAGGTCATTCAATTTATTACGGTTCTCATTATCTAACTTAGCCTGTTTGGTCTTGACTAAATTATTTCGAGTGTCCTCCATTTCTGTCATTACAGAATTAAAGAAAGCCAAATTGCCTAGTTTTCCCATTATTTATTCCTCCTATTATAGAACTGAACCTGATAACCGTGATGAGGTCGGGTCGAAAAGGTCAACCTTTCCTAAATTTAGTTTTTTTAGTGGATCAACTGCTAGAATATCTGAAGGTTTTTTCTTGCCACCTTTAAATATGTCAATTATATCGCCAAAAATGCCACCTTCTCCCGGTTCTTTCCCAGCGCCAAAAACCGTAGATATGAGGTTCGCAAAGCCTGTTCCCCGTGCGGTTCCCTCTGCCACATCTTGCACGTCTAACGCTCCTCTTTGCTTCAAATCAAGTCCTGCTGTCCCAAGAGCAAATTGATTTCTCTGCCCCTGACTAGCCAAACCTGCCCCTCTCACACCTTCGGTTATCCCTCTGCCCTGCTGAAACAAAAATCCTTTTCCCTCCATTGCTCTTTGGAAGTCAAGAAATCTTGCTTTTGTCGAAGCATCTCCGACAGCCCTTGCGACACTAGATGGCACAGAACCGCCTCGCCCGCGACCCGTGATTGCCGCAGTTTCAAGGGCAGATTCTTGAATATCCCTTTTGGTAAGAGCTAAGACATCTTCAAACTGTTTGCTTCCTGTTTCACCAAGAGGCTTGAAGAACTCAGGTATGTCGCCTTTTAGAATATTAATCCCGAAGTCAGATAGGAACTCTTGCGTCTTTTTGAACTCAGGATCTTCAAAGAACTCGGGAAGTTTGAATCCTTCAAGGTTACTTTCTTCGTCACCTCCTCCGCCAAAAGCCGCTTTTCCTGCTGAGAACGCAGAAATAGCAGGGCCTACGAATGGTATAAAACTAGATAAAGCACTTAAAATTCCCATATTACTCCTCCTTTAGCGCAAACTGTCAGCCTCATCGCTGGTTAATTTTTTAATAATTTTACGTCCGTAACTGTCCGTTTTTATGTGGCATTTTTCGCATAGAGTCAATCCATTATTTCTATCAAATCTTAGTGCCTCAAACTCTGACCAAGACTTAATATGATGAGCTTCCAATCTTACGTTCTTTATTCCACATTCCTGACATGTAAATTCATCCCGAATAAATATATCTCTGCGCCAGTTTCTATAATCACTGCTTTTTCTTTCAGCTTCTTGTTTTTTAGTTTTACCGCCCTGCCAATTCCAATGGTTTTCTCCTTTTATTCTTTCGTGGTGAATCCCTTTATTCCAAGGTTTATTTCCTTTTGGAAATTTATAGGCATTCTCTCTGAATGCTTTCAAGCTATTTTCTCTTTTTTCTTTATTTTTTATGTGTTCCGATTGTTTTCTTCCTAACATCCAAGTATTTTTCCCAACTGAAGATAAGGATATATTCTTTTTATGCTCTTCTGTCAACTTATGAAACTTCCTTTTCTTTCTTACGGCCGTCCTCATTCTCTCCCTTGCTTTACGAGAATGCTTCTTTCCTTCCATATTTTTATTATCAAAAAGATGATGGTTATTAATATATAGTCTATATTCTCCAACTACATATCCATTTTTCTTATCAGGACTTTTTATAATATTTGTTATACCGCCGCATCCACACTTACAATACATAATTACCTCATTTATCTAAGACTCTCGCATTCTTCATCCGTTAAAGGAATCCATGTTGCGTTCATTAATTTCGCTTTAGCAGTCAAAAAATCAGAGTCTTTTTTATCGGATTTAATCTTGTCATCAATTTTCTTATTTTCTCTGTCACTTATTTTTTTTGTATTTAAAATGAACTTGTTCCCTGATAATTTATAATCTATGTACGCTTCAGTAAGCGCATAAAATTCTAAATCATTCGGCAATACTGTTCTTTCAATATTCACCGCATCTTCATCAGATAAAATAACGGTATCATTCTCGACGATAAATAGAACTTCTTTCGAGTTTTTTTCTGAATACACATATACTTCCGCGCATACAACTGTTTGCATGGCGCATACTAAGAACAAAGCTAAAATAATCTTTTTCATAATTCTCCTTTTTTTAAAATCCCACAGCAATCCATTCAACAGATTTTGGATTTGTTTGACTATCATCACAAGAAAAAGATGATGCTGATTTAGATAAAATTGCTAACTCTTGAGATTGATTGGTAGCCTCAGCCCAATTACAAGACACCCTATAAGACGACGAAGACGTAAATGGTAAATTCGTTATCGTAAAAGGATTGGTACTTGTTCCAAAGGCAATCTTTAAATCCGCTCCTGTCTTAGCCGTATAGGAGCTTGTACTACTAGCGTAATCCCTTATATCCGTAACAAGACCTGCGCCGTTTGAATCAGCTCGAATATTCCCATTAGGAACTGTATAAATTTTGGTTCGGTCTATATCTGAGGATGAATTGTTGAAAAAGTTGCCTAACTTTGCATAACTCGTTACTCCCGAAGGAGCTGTCGAACTAGCTGATATTTTAACTGTGAATGTTGTTGCATCGGCATCACATGAACTCCAGATTGTGTACACAGTCGATCCCGCTTCTGCGCCCGTGTCTAAATTGCCAGCAAAAGTTGCACTGACAGTCGATGTATTGAGCCGCATCTTTCTAACCGTGCCTGCCGAATTTGAACATACCACACTACCAGCCGAAATATTTATCGTTGCCCCCGTATTGTAAACGAGAGTTGCACCCTGAACATAATTCGCCAATACTCTGTCCAGTGGTTCAACGATATTTTGGAATGAAATAGTGTCTATGTCATTAATATCTTCTGTTCCAAGAATTACATCTTCTCCCGTTCCTTTGCGCCACTCATTAGAACTAAAGGAACTGGTTGACATAATAACTAAATATGCTAAAATAAAAATAAACGAAAGGAAAACTTTATGGCAAACACGAGATTTAAGAAAGGTCAGGTGGCCTGGAATAGGGGACTGAAACGAACATGGAAAAGCCCTTCGGAGTTTAAGAAGGGGAAGGACCATCCGTTCTTTAAAGGAAAAATTAGACATCAGGGATATGTTTGCTTGTATGTTCCGAAACATCCTTTTTGCGATAGAAATGGCTATGTTAAAGAACATCGACTTATAATGGAAAAACACCTTGGGCGTTATCTTAAACCTTCTGAGGTTGTTCATCATCTGAATCATATTCGGGATGATAACCGAATAGAAAATCTTATGCTTCTTAAAAATAAATCTAAACATATGAGATTGCACAAACCATCTAAAAAGTGCATAGATAATTCTATAAAATCTAGAAAAGAAAACGGTTTTGTTCATTCTGGTTCGTTTAAAAAAGGCCACCCCCCTTGGAACAAAGGTCTTAAACTTTCTAAATAATATTTTTTTCATAAATTTCTCCCTTTATTTAACTTCCTATTAAGGTAATCGCACTTAGAAATGTATCGCTATTGGCATTACTGTTTTTAAGCTGAATAATCCCATCATACGTTGTTCCATCAGACAAGCCAGAAACATTTATATCGGCAGCAGTCGCCCACCCGTAGGAGGTGCTGACCGTTGTCACTGTATTATTTTGACCCCCTATATCAACCTTACAACTTCCTGTATTTGCTGATACAGCCATTCTGGACTCTATAGTAACTGTAGAAATTCCAGCTATTTTTTTAAATCTGAAATTCAACAATGTTCCATACGTTGTCTCATCCCTACCAACAACCATAAACTCCGCTGTATTTGCTCCAATATCAGGCGCAGCATTTACAAAAGCTCCCTGGCTTCCATTAACTACATTGTCTACTCCGGACCAAGAAAATATAACATTACTTGTATTTGGGGTTGTTGCAGTTAAAGTTGTGCCTATTAGGTCTAGCCCGCTTCCCACTGTTAAAAAATTTGTTATATTTCCTGATTCATCCCAAAAATATATCCTGTCAGCGCCAGGGTCAGCTAAAGCCGCGCCTGTGCCTCCATTAAGCAAAGGCAATATCCCTTTAACACCAGAAGTCAATGACACGCCATTCTCGATAGCGTTAAGCCTGCGCGCGCTACGCCTGAGTATTCTATTTAGAGTGGTTAAGTCTTTCTTTTCATCTAGCCCTTTAACGACCTCCTGGGCCATAGAATTAGTGCCTATTAGACATAGGGCTAGTGTTAAGACTAAAAGTTTATTCTTCATATAATTCCTCAGTATCATACTTTACTTTGATTCTATATATCGTCCAGGGAATCACGCCGCCTTCAGTTATTGAAAACTGCCAAAATTCCCCTATCGGCGTAGGATTATCTTCGCTATTTACGGGAGGCTCCCAGGTGAATATTCTATTGTTCCCTGTTCCCTCGTATTCATCCTCTGTGTCGTCGTCTGCCCCTATGGATAAATCAATGTTAAAGCTGGTGTCAATATCACCTTCTGAATTTTTTAAGTTAAAGACTAGCGTGCCGGAAGAGCCGATGTAATGAACTTCGATAAGTTTGATTCGTTTCTTATTCATCTTGACGCCAAAATTTAAGAATCCTGATGTCCATATCGTTTCAATAGCGGTTTCCCCGGGTTTACCTTGCTTATTATAAACAAGTTTGATAACGAAATTATCAAGTTCCTCAAGGACCGGGGTTGTGGTTATATCGGTTGTGGTAAGGGTCGTCCTGAGTTTAATCCATGTATTAGCCGTTAAATCGGATATATCTGAACCGGACGGATTAGTAAGCTCAGAGGACCAACTGGCCGCTCCAAGACCACCTTCTGTTGACGCAGCTTTAATAGCAAAAGTAATATCTCCAAAGGCCCCTAAATCTTCATGCCAATAGAGTTTATCAAAACTTGTTGCGCTTAAATTCGTGTTTGGCCCAAACCAGAATCCGGTTGTATCTGGGCGCTCTATTATCGCAGTTGACGGCGAGTACCCATTGATAGTTATTCCAGCAAGGCTTGTGTCATCTATTGTAATCCCCCAGGAAATTTCAACTTTCGGGCTAGTTTGTGTTCCGTAGACAACGGCCGTATCTATGGTTCCGCTATCCAAATCACTTTTGTATCTTGTAATGTATTCTGAAGGACTCGTCGAATGAACGAATATAGTTCCGTAAGCGGCTGAGGTTCCTGAGTAAATTGTGCCTAAGTCAGAGCCGGAATTAAGAACTGTTAGAGCATTGATATATTTGTCGTCGAGAATATACGCATCTCTTACAATATCAAATACAAGCACAGTATCATTAGTTGCTGATCCTGACTTTTGGGAAGTATAGGCCATTTGATATTCATTATTTGCATAAATGGCGGCAACACTCGTTATGCTGGTCTGAAGTATGTCTTTTATCTCAGCAGTTACGACATCCGATATTAATTCAGACCTCTCTCCATTGAAAACATAAATCCCATCTCGTCCTAAATATATAAGCCCTAATGGTGTATTAACAATAGAATACGGAGCCGGACATCCTACAGATGACATTGGATCGGTTATCACCCACTTACTTGTGTCCGTATTGTCAGTTAAATACTGCTGCATGGTGTTTGTCTTGCAGACAATAAGTATGCCTATGAGGTTTTCCACGCAAGTAATTTCGTCCCCATCATCAGGACGTATTTGGTCAAAATCTGTTCCTGTATCGAAATAATCAGGGAGAAATGCTTTAGAGAAGTAAATATCGGACCTAGCACTTGGCCCACGCGCTAACCATAAGCGCTCATTATGTATTACGAGATATTTCCCTATGGGCGGCGTTATATTTGTTCCGGCTTCTGCTGTGGATAAAGTAGGCGCGGCATCACCGGCAGCCGTAGCGTCCGTTACGTTATCAGCTAGAGTCGTTCCAGTATTATTTGCGAGCGTTCCAACTAGGTAAAATGTCGAGTCTGCTTCGACAGTTGATTGGTCTGCTCCTCCAAGAGTGCGGTAAATATACCTATGAGTCGTTCCTGAAGGGCCAATAGGGATGTCCGTTAAGGCTATGTCCCGAACTGCAGCGCCCGTTAGTATGGGATTCGACCTTGATGTGCTGTACTGATACGTTGTGCCGTCATAATAGACTATTCTGTACTGATACCAGCTTGAAGCGTCAAGATTGGCTCCTGTATTAAGTTCAGCGAAAGGCGCACCCAAATCTGTTGCTAGAAGATTCGCTGTTCTATGGCCATCTGTGTTGGCGGTGTTATCAACAGAACCATCCCATTTCTGAGGATTATCCGTTCCATTAACCCCGATCGCCATGTCCTTATATGTTGTCCATTTCCACCGAAGGCCGTCAGTTAAGCCGTTTTTAATGGTCGTATAAGTTCCGTCATCATCATCGTCTGCTTTAATGAATGTAGAACCCGTTACAATGAGATATTTTGTATCGTCAGATTTGTAAAATCGGTGCAGGGATGTTATGGCAAAGCTCCCGGCTGAACCGGCAGAAAGCATATCATTGCGTTTGGTCAAAGCGCCTACAGTCTGATTGGATCTTAAATTGCGGGCTTCAACGGCGGCATTTGGGGGGATAAGATAAGGGCTTACCTGGCTGTAGAGGAATTTACTGAAATCTGTTATTTCATATATTTGGTTAGTTGCTACCTGAGAATAGGCAGGAGTGATTAAGAAAAAAAAACTCAATAAGCTTAATAAGGCTGTTTTTTTAAACAGGAGTTTCATACTATTTTTGGTCCTCTCATTCTGGCATTTCTGTGAGATGATATGTCCACACGGCTATTTATCAACTCAAGTTTTTCCAAGCGAATAGCTTCATATCCTTTTTCAGTTACTACACCAGCCGCCAATTTCCCTAGTGGACGGCTAAGTTTCCACCGGACATAATCTATGATAGGATCGTCCATATCGCGTAAATATGTAAGCTCGTCTGTGGAGCCCGTGAATGGATAATGCGTTCCTAATGTCATATTCACTGCGGCTTTTGTATAATAAATCCAGAATCCACTTGTTAGAGTAGTTTTAGGTTTAGGAAAGATAATAACTTTCCCTGTCTTTACGACATAATATCTTGGGTCACTTGAACTTTCATCTCTCCAATTCGTATGAAAGCGATCAAGCCATTTCTCTGTCACCGGGTCAAGCTGTGTCCAATTAGGAGAGTCAGCAGTTCCGGCATTCCACCATATTCCAGGCTTATCCATCGTTGAGAAATCGTCAACAACTTCTGTGCGAATATCATAATCCATTTGTTCAGCTTTTACGTTGAATTTTGCATCTTCCCTTAGAAGCATTCCAAAGGTATTGACATCATCGACAGCCTTATTGATAAGAAGCGTTAGAAGCGTATTACCAACAACCTTTATCTTAGCACCCGGCACATAGGCGCGAATGAGAGTGCGGAAATCGTTTAAAGTCATATCTTATCCTCGTTTAAATAGCTTTGCTGTAATTGTTGTTGAGGCCGCGTTGGACCCCTGGCCTGTAACTTTAAGCCTTATATACGCAAATGGCGGAAAAGATAATTCTTTCTGCCATGCTTTTGTATCAACTAAATTAACGATGTCGCTGAATCCATCTGGAACACTGAAGTTCGTTGTGTCAGCGGCCTCTTCGGTTGTCGGAGGAACCATTCCGACTTCAAGCTGAACTTTAAGATTGATAGTTCCACCGCTACCAGCTTTCAGATATAGCCCAAACTTCTCAGACCTTTTGACGTTTCTTGATGGAGTGTAGATCGTCCCGGTTGAAGCAACGGGAATAGCTGCTGTCCCATCCAATTTAACCAAATCATCAGAAATTCCGTTTAACATTATTTAGCCTCCCTTTTGTTCTTTTTTTCTAATTTAGCTATCTTATCTTTAAACTCTTTTTTAATCCGTTCATTCGATGCGACTAATTCATCGTAATCTTCTTGGGCTTCTTTTGCGTCTTCCAAGTCTTTGGATAGCTTTTCTTTAAGAACTTGGCATTCTTTGATTTTCTTCTCAAGAGTGTCGGTAAGGTCAACATGTTTATCTTTTTCCAATTCGGCCTCTTCGAGATTCTTGTTAAGACGGAACTCTTTATTGTTTAAATCATTCTGTCGGGTATCTAAGCGCGTGCTTTTTTCTTCGGATTTCTTATCTCTTGCCTGCGCTTTTTCATTAGCTTTCTCAGTCTCTTCAATTTTCTTTTGACTTTCTGTGTTGTTTTCCGATGTTTCCGCAAGAAGACTGTCAATCTTAAATTCTTTGTTCCTTATCCTTTTGTTCCTAATCTCAAATTCTGCGCTTTTAATGCTGTTGGCTTTTTCGTCGGCAGAAACGGAATCACTTCTATTGGATAGTTCTTTGCGTATATAAGAGATGTCCTCTTCGTCCCTTATTTTCCTATCCTCAAACTCCTTGACATCCTTCTTGTGGGCAGATATTTGTTTCTTTACCTCTGATGTCTGCGATTTAAAAGTAAGTTGCTCTTGTTTTACTTTCTCAATTTCCCCTTTCAGTTCCGCTAATTTGTCAGCCAAAGCCTCGCCGAGAAACTCGGAAATATTCTTCTTTTTTCCTTCAAGCTCTCTTATCCCAACCCTTAATTTATCGACATCTTTCCTATATGCCTCAAGGTTTTCGGCTTGCTGTTTTTTAATATTTTCTTTTTCTTTTTCAAGTTTCTCTAATAATTCTGACATATCAAATCTCCTTTTCTAAACAAGGATTGTATAAAATCCCTACAATAATAATCGAGTAGAACAATATAGGGTGAATCTGAAACGGAAATGAACCTAGAGAATCTAGGAACACGCATAGAAAACTACACGACAAAGCGACTACAATCCCTGCCTCATCTTCAAAAAACACTTGTTTGCACATATAGAATACATGCTTTATTAAATCCCATATTGACATAATGAAGATAATAAACCCTGCAACCCCTAAACAAATCAGCAACTCAAAAGGATCATTATGCGCTTGTTCAAAGATACTGCCTGATTTCACAACATAAACATTCCGGTAAGACCCGGGCCCAAGTCCTGTGATAGCAAATGGGCGTCCAGTACCGTCCTGTTTTGCTCTGAGTTCGTTAATCGCACCTTTCCAGTTATCAATTCTTCCGCTTTGATGTCCTGAAAGATAACTGTTGACCCCTCCTTGCCTTTCGACATACTGATACCCGGTAAATGATAAAGTCAGGAAGAACGCAACTGATAGAATTAATGATGGTCGGTATCTCCAAAACATATACACAAGCAAAGAAATACCCATTGACCCTATAGCCATTTTGCTTTCAGTCAATACGACAGCGATAACCATAATAATAGCCCAAATCCATTTTTTTAGATAAAGAGCCAATGGAATAGTCATTGCTATAAAGGCTGAGACAATCGTGGAGTTGCCGAGAGTGCCGAAAAGGAGAGGTTGAGTAACATCCCTGATTCGGGCATTTTGTTCAACGCTGGCTATTTTGAAGAATTGATCTAGCCCTCCGGCATACTGTAGAAATATATAGAGGCTCATAACAAACCCTGCAAAGGCCATTATGAATATCCCTATTCTTATTTCATATTTAGTGAAATCAATACTCGCAACTGATATAAGCATTAACCCGTATATTAATGAATAGGCCAGTGGCTTATAATGCCATTCGCTTATAATGAAATTCCTGAACATATAAAAGGAGGTCGGCGATTTATGATGAACCATAGAATACTCCCATAAGACAGGGGCGCAATGGATGCTCAGAAGAACAAACCATATGAGAAGGAGAAGCCATTTGTTCTTAAAAGGCTTGAGTAGCCCTTGATTAATGCAGACCAACACTATGGACAAGGCAATGGTTACACAAAACATTTCTTTGGGAAGCCTTGAATCCATCGTATGAGAAAAAATAAAAGGCGACAAGGCAATCCCAAATGCTATTAGGATTTTTGGTATCAAAAGAACCTCCTAAGTCGTTTAATACCACTAATTTGTGCCATTATCCGTCCATGTGACCGACGTCATCCCCGTAACATACCAATTTCCTTCTGATCCAGCGGTTACTCTAACACAATCTCCGGATTGACCAGGACTTAGAAGCGAATCCCCAGCGGCTAATGCTGCTCCGGCAATAGTAAAATGAATAGTGTCAGTTATAAGGTTAGTGTCAAGAGTGGAGCCATGTAAAGAACCTGTGCATAGCTCAATCTCAAGAGGCGGAACAGCATTTGGAAGAATAAATTTGCTTCCATAAGTAGAAGCGTCAATAAGTCGTCTTCCTGAGTCTGTTGCGTCTAGTCTGTTTACAGCTCCGCTAACTGTGAATACTTCGGCAGCAGGACTCCATCCAACGCCGGTCGCAGATACAGCTACATGGGCACCAGCGGTGTCCCTCGTAGCGGTCAAGCGATAAACATTGTTTGAATTTTTGAATCCCCATGTAGCTTCTCGGGTTTGAGCAAACGATAACCCTACCGAAAGAATTAATACCATGAATACAGCTATGATTGGTGTTAATACTTTGAATTTCTTTCTCATTTTTTTTCTCCTCTTAAAACTTTGTTAGACTTGTTTTTTCTTCGGTTTAATTAAAGCAATTCCCTTTTTCTCGTCATACCCAACAAGACGACAATCCTTTAATGCCTTTGGGTTCTCTTTAAGACGGTCTAGGTCTTCTTTCTGAACCTTAGCGACTTCTTCAGGAGTTACCTTTTTCCATCTCAATTCAGGATATTGTTTGAGATTCTTAGGTTCTGCCGATAATTCTTGCCTTCGGTCTTCAACGGCTTTTTTAATGCCATCAGGAATTTCTTCCTCGAAGCTGTCTTCAATCTCGCCAATTTCCTCGCTTGTAGCCGCTAGTTCAATCATTTGCAAAACTTCTTTCTCAGTTACTTCGGGGATAGTCAAGCCTTGAAGCTCATCTTCTTTTTCTTTTAGCTTAGCTTTGAGTTTGTTAATACTGTCTTGAGCATCCTTTTGGATTTTTCCGGCTTCCGGGCCTTTTGCATTCTCTGTGTCTTTCTCAAGACCCGCAATTTTTTTCTTAATCTCTAAGATTTTTTTTTCAACGGATTCTACTGACATAATCCTCCTCCTAAGTTATTGTTTTAACAAATCCGGCTCTAGCGCGGAAATTATCTTCTTCGACATCCTCTTCCTGTCTCCTGCGATCAATTGGATCATCTTCATCTTCTTTAAGGTGAAGTTTGCATATATGTATCTGCCGCCTGCTAGACCAAAAAAGAGGCACTCCTTCCGTGCCGCTAATCTGAGTTGTAGACGTAGCGTTATCCACAGTCCCCGAGGCCACAGCATTGTGACCCAGGGGACATATACCATAAGCGTTAGAAGGAAACTCAACCATTATTAATTAGGGTTTGCTCCATAGGTTCCCTTACCGCGAGTCCATACACGGAAGTCCTTAATCACAATGCCCCATCGAACATCAATGGTTGCCCGATAACCTCTATTTTCTTCCCTGCGATAAAACCGTATTTCAGGTTTTTGACGCTCATCCCATTGGAAAGCAGGATGTTTTGCTTTACCGACATACCATGCGGTGTCAGTAAGGTAAGACCACTTCATTGGCTTAACGATATTTCGATATACGTTGATGTCGTTAAGCTGGCCGTTAGGTAGCAATTCAGATTCGAGAATCTTCTTGGCGGTGAAATGATCTGCGCCGTCGCGAGTCAAGAGCGTATCAACATCATTTTCAATAACTTCATCTCTTTCATCACGGTTGTTTGTTGTTGTAGCCAAGTTGTAGATGGTTTCAAAGTTGTCAGGATCAAGAGACAATCCTGTGACAGCGTTGAAATATGTTCCACCACCTTTTGTCGAACGGGGATTTCCGGTCAAGTTGAAAAGAGGGAAACCATCGTAAATCAAGTCGCCGTTTGCATCGGTTTCATCACCCCAACTGCCGTCAAAGATAGCATCTCCGTCCGTAAAACCACCGCGGTCGAATACCTTTGCACCGTCTTTTTCTTTTTTCTGCCTGACTGATTTTCCCCATGTACCCGCATAATCTTTCAAGAGATTCCCTAATTTCACCGTATCTTCTACAGCGTTCTTAGAAAACGGAACCCCTTTGGAAAATGTTCGGTACACAATCCAATACTGCCAACCTTGAACCGGGCTCTCAAACTGAATGTCTTGGTCTTCGGTTGTATGCTCATCCAAATCTCCTGCTCCTAAGATTTGGGTACTTTTGTCACCACCGCCGGTTACGCCTGATTTCACCTTATAGATTTCAGGGTAACGGACAGGCTTTTCTTGATATGCCTCGCGTGCCGCTTCATACATATCCTTAGTATAAAGTGCAATCTGATTTCCAGTCAATCCCGCCATTTGTAACTCCTTTGTTTATAATATGTTATAAAAACTAAATTAATTAAACCTTACGATATTCCCTGAGCGCCCATCTTAGACGGGTTAAGCATAACCAAGGCCCATTTCTGGTTAGCAATGTCACCACCGACGATAATAAGAACATCCTCACTGCTTGTACAATCAACGCCTTGAATGTCGGTTGTGACAAGCAGATCGCAACTATCATAGAACATAGCGCGTGTCAACGGCGTCGAGGTGTTAAGAGGGATCTTGTATACAGCGCTAAGAGACACATTCAACTGCGTCTTTGTTACGCCGTCTACAGCACCGATTGTTTCTTCCCGGTGGTTAGCCCAGCCAATGAGTTGGTTATCCCCTGAATCCGCAATCTCAAGATAGCCAGAGTCATCTGTTTGCACAAACTTTCCACTGGCCGCCTTGATAACTTCGGAAGCTCCCCATTGCGCTTCGACCATAACCTCACCACCAGCGACATGGCCATACTTCAACTGCTCGCCAATGGTTCCGATCTCGCTCAATTTGATATTGAAATGAAAATGTCTCTTTACATGATACCTTGTCAAGAGGAACTTAACCTTGACAGCGTGTAAAAAGACTCCGATCTTACGATATATTTCTTGCATTTCGCTTTTCTCCTTTTTTTTAAAAATCGTTGTCTTTAATTTTTTCAAATTCATCATACATTTGTTGTTCAGTCATGTTCGTTCCCTCGTACATATCCCTAGCCCTCTGTTTCTGGTCTTCGTTCAAAGTTGTCGTAACGGTTCCCTTCTTGCTTGAAGGAGGCGGTGATTTTGGGCCTGTAATGGTCCGAACAATCTTCCTGTTTTCTTTCCCCCGCTTATATGAGTCATCTTCAACCTTCTTGATGTACTCCGGGGTATATTTTTTGCCGCGTGCAAGTTGAATAATGTAATCAACATTGAACTTTTTATTGAGAACTTGTTGGTCAGTTAATTGTCCTAGAAGCTCCTCGACGTCAGATGAAAATTCTTTCTTAACGTCATCAGATAAGCCGTCAAGTAATTCCGTCCGCTTATCCTTTGCTCCATCAGAAACAGCTTTTTTCTCAGAAGTTATTGCATCATCCCACTTAGTCTTTAGAAGTGCTTTGCCTTTTTCAAAAACAACATCATCTTCTTTCTCTTCTGATTCTTCGGAATACTTAGCTCTGTATTCTGTGATGATGGTTTCGCGCTTATCCTCGCATTGGGCATTAAACTCTTCCTCGTTGATTATGCGTTCCTGTTTCTCAACAGATGTTTTTAATGCCTCATGTTCGTTTTCGAGTTTAGCATGAGCCTTTTGTTGCGTCCTGACAGCTCGGGCCAACTTCATGGGATCGCCTTGATGTCTCTCAACAATCTCGTTATCGGCCTTTTCCATTTCCTTGACCTGTTCAACAGAGATGTTTTCCTCTTTGGCGATAGCTTCAATGCGTTTCTGTTCTGTTTCTTCTGACTCTTGATTCTCAGCTTCTTTGACTTCCTCAACGGTCTTTCCGAGTTCTTCGGCTTTCTTTGTAAGGCGTTCGGTTTCGGCTTCTTCTTCCTGTTTCTTGGTAGCCTCAGCCGTTTCCTTATCGGCCTTCTCCTGAGTTTCGATCTCAATGACCTTCTCAGGAGTGATTTTAAGCTCCTCGGCCTTGTCAATGATCCGTTGGTTCTCTGTTTCTTGCTCTTCCTTCTGTTCAGGGGTTAAGTCTTCTGGCTTAGTCTCTTCTTTCTCAGGTTCCTTCTTAGGCTCCTCAGCTTTCTTTTCAGGTTCTTTCTTGGGTTCTTCACCCTCAATGCGTGGCTCAAAGTCAACAGTCTCTTGAATCTTGACTTCTTGCTCTTCGCTTAAAGGAGCTGCACCTGATTTCTGATCGTCTGTGAGTTCTAAGTCTTCGACTTTTAAATCTGCCATGATATTAACCTCCTGATTTTGTTTGCGTGCCTCTTACAAGGGTACGCGGTTGTGTTGGCTTGCCTCCTGTGAGGGTAAGCTAATAAACAAAAAAGGCGATACTCCATTTCTGGAATACCGCCTACATTGCGTTTGCAGTGGTTAGGGCTTCTTAAATATATTTTTTACTTCTTAGTCTCCTTATCCTTTAAAACCTCAATCTTCTTAACCTCAATCTTCTTACTTGCCTCGCCATTATGATAATTAATTGTGATTGCTCCGGTAAACCCACCTCTTTGCAATCCGACTAAATAATCAAATACAGCAGAAAAGTTCATCCCGTTCCTCTTAATTAAAATTTAGCCTTGCATATTCGCCAAATAGCTCTTTCGCCGCCCTATCATAAGCCAAAGCCGCTTCTTCCTGTATTTCAAAAGATCCCAAATGAATAAGTTTATAATTTTTCCTTATAACTGCGTGCCAAATCTTATTCTTTCTCCATTTGCTCCAGTTCTGCACACCTTTAAACCCACTTGTATTATTCTTGCTCTTCTTTTGGTTATAGAAGTTTTGTACAAGCGAACATATTCTTAAATTTTTCTTCCTATTATCTAAACTATTTCCATTTATATGATCTACGGTTTTGTTTATATTTCTTTTGTGCATTTCAACATTCATAATAAGTCTTTCCATGTGAATCCTTACATGTTTGCCACTCGAATAATCACCTCTAACAGCATAAAATATTCCACAAGCCGTAACAACATACCATTTCCATTGATTTAAAAATTGGTATTGATCGTCATCAACTATACATTTCTTTCCTTGTGTTAATTCAATAAATTTCATCCTGTTAATGGTTTTCCGTATTTATCAGTCAGGACGTTCCCGCCTAATTGGTTTTTGTTGAACTGAAATATTATATCACTCAATGACTTTCCACTCAAGAACTCTTTTAGTTTCTCTTTGGCTTCGCGTTCAAAATCTTCAACAACGGCAACCCGGACACCTATTCTAATTGCAATATCTCGGCAAGTCATAGGATTAAATTGGTTTGGGTCCCAGCCCCACATTCTCATGCGGAGTATGCTTTTCAATTCGTCGTCCATCTTACAGAGTTTAATAGCCTTTAACATCCATGTGACGGCCTCTTTGTGTTTTACTTTAAGCGGTTTCTTTTTCTTTGGGCCGGCTCCGTAGATACCGTCGTATATCCCGCCCTTGCTCTTTTCAAGGCCAAGATTCTTTATGAAGTTGAACTTGTCTTTATTAAAATTAAAGTCGTCGGTCATTTAACCACCTTAAAAATAAATTAAATTAACTCCGTCAAAATACGCTATTGCTATTTGCGCTTTATATAAAATCAATAACCCTGCTTCGTAAACCCAATAGGTCATTTAACCACCTTCGCTTTCAACCTAACCGAGTTATATAATGCCTTGATGTGCCGCAGTTCCCCGATGGCCTCCTTCATTTTAAAGGCGTATTTAGTTAGATCGGTTTCCCTTGTGTCGATAATGAAAATCCTCTCTAGGACAACTTTCTCGGCTTCAGCATACTCTTTGGCGTATTCCCTGAAGAGAGTGCTGTTAAGGCATAGCCTAGCCTTTGCTGTGGCCTGCTCAACAGCCCTCTTAGCTTTGTCCACTACCGCTTTTTCGGCTTTTTCGTCCTTAGATTTAAAGCTGAGTAGGGTCACATTGTACCTCCATTTTTCAATCTGTCTGAAAGTGTTTCGCCGCTCTTCTTTTCGGCTTCCTTGAGGGCTATCCTTGCTCTTCTTCGTCTTGAATTATTTATTTGTTTAATGAGTTCTTTAATCATTTCGCCCCCTCCGCAACCTCTGGAGTCGTAGCCACAACCCTCATTTGTTGGGCTAGTTTCATAAAGTCCTCCATATTAACCTCTGGATCGACTCCTGTGGTTGCCCTCTGTTGAGCTAACTGAGCCAAGTAGATACTTAAAGCCTGAGTTGCAATCCTGATCTGTTCCGCATTGAACTCTTCGGGTGTGGGCCAAATGGAGTCAACTTTGTTCTTCCACATCGGGCTCCATGACTTAATTAGCGTGTGTCCTAGCTGATAAATAGATGATGGGTTTTGGACGACTGTTGCTTCCCCGCGCAAGACTTGATAAAGAGCTAGATTCTCTCTTTTCTCGTTAATCTTGTCGAAAGCAAACCCGCCGGCCTGAGATTGAATGCTTGTCTTGGCCACTATCTCATCAGGCTGAATTGTAGCGAATATGTCACCGCCTGTGACTGCCTCAGCTCGTTTACGCTGTTTGTATTTGCGGCCACTCTTAGACATTTGATAGATCATTTTAAGAACTATCTCACCGATAAGGCTGAAGGAAGGTAATAGACAATTTATATAATCCTCGATGTTCACGCCTGTTTCTCTGAGAAGCATAGCAGTCTTGGCTGCCGGCGCATCAGGGTCTGTAGGAGATTCCCGGCCTGTCTTTAGACTAGATATTCTGCTGGTATCATCAGCCATTCTTCCTAAGAATAGGAGTGTATTCATCATTTCAGTTGAGTTCATGGGTGTTTTGGGAAGGAAATCGATCTCTGAATCAAGCGATTGTGCATGCTTCGGTACTTCTAAAGGCACTCCATGATCCCATCGCTTTTCTAAGAATTGCTGTGCTATCGTAGAGCCTTCGCGGACAATAGGGGTGATAGTGTTTTCAATCCACATCCCGGTCAAGGTGAAGTTCAATAGCGCATTTTGAGCCAGGTTATTGTCTGTCAAGTCCTCTGACATACTCTTCTTGTAGAGTCCTGTTTCTTTATCGCTTATGTAAAACGGAATATAAACGCTCTCAACATTGTGATAGGGGTAATACATTGCTCCTAAGAAAGCCCGGGAGTCAACGGAGAACCAGCATTCGATTCTGACTTCATCTTCCGGGTCATCGCTAGATTCTTCGCCTTTGCCATCCTTGCCCATGTTGAACCAATAGGTTGATTTAAAGACATTATATTTCTTTGTTTTGTAGTCCTTGACTTCGTCTCGATTTTTCTGACCTTCTTTTGGGGGTCCGGAGAATTTAACATCGTCAACATTTTGGAACTCGCCTCTAGCTTCTTTCTTCTTTAACTCCCACCAACTGTACTGTTCTTTCTCAATCATTATCTGAGATTCGCAGAACCCGTCATATCCTTCGGTGTCAACGTCTATCCAGAAGTTGCGGATGTCCACATAATAAGGTTTAGGATTATTATAGACTGTTTCATCGAACTCAACCTCAACTTCAATGTCCTTGCCATCTCGTAACGTCTTGACATAATGATTATTTTCGTTGCCCTCATGTTCGGAATCGGGGTATTTTTGAATGAAATCCCTTAGTCCGGGTTGAATCGTTGTCTTGGTTTTAGGGTCTTTCTCACTCTTGCCTGAATACTCCTCATTGCGTTTCTTCCGCTTTGTGATGTATTCATAGATAATCTTTAACACTCCAAACCCTCGCTTGCTAGAGCTATGGATTGATTTTCGCAAAGAAGGACGAATCTTGATTTCTTCATCAAATAGATAGTCGAGATAATCTTCTTGTTTGCCCGGGACAGCCTCTACGACTGAAGACTCTGTGCCTTCGCGCATTGTGTCAGGACGTGCAGTTGAAACAAATTTGGGGTCGCTCTCAAGGAAGGATTTAGAGGATAATGTGTCAAGGGTGTCAATCTTAATCTTTGTAACATGGACATGAAGGCTGAACTGTGAATCGGTCTTGTCGTCCATTTCTCCATCGTATTGGGCGTCCCATTCATCCCATTTGTCTTTCATGTGCAAGGATTCGCGCTGCTTCTGAAGGATGTCATGGAGGTCAAAGGTTTCAATGCGAAGGCGGTTGACCTGGCCAGTAGTTAGATCGATATTCTGAAGGAATAAGGGTATGTCCTCATCTTCATCCTTCCTTTGTTCAGAGTCCTTGACAATAAGGTTCTTTTTGTCAATTAACTCAGTTTCTTTAGCGTGTGGCATTAAATCCCTTCCAAAGCCTTGATAGCTTTATCAAAATCTTTTTCATTTAAAGGAGGGCAAGCAGTATTAGCATAATGTGCATAATCTTTTGGATTATCCGTTTTAAATAAAAGTAATCCGTCATATCCATTTTCTATTGCTTCTTGAAATCTTGATTGGCTAAGGTCAGCCATCTTTATTTCATCAGAATAAACTCTGCATTGCCTTTGATATTTCCTCGCTTTTAAAAGAGGCTCGCTTAATGGTCTACCCGAATCTCTTGCACATACCTCTTGGTATATATCAGCTTGTTCTTTTGTGACTAGTGACATCAATCTTCCTCCAAAGCACAACGGATATACTTAGAAAAGCTCTCTATGCTTCCTTGGCCCGGTATTGACACCCATCTAGCTTTTGCCTTGTCAAATACCCTGAGCCTGTGTTCTTTGGCGGCTTTGAGTAACTCATTTATTGTTTCTTGAGTAACAGGATAAGTTCGTTCTATGTCTTTGAACCTGTCCTCCAAACTCTTTTCTCCCTTAACCTCTTCGGCAAACCCAGACTCAAGTAGCGTTGAAGCGCTCCATATAACATGGTCAATTACCACCAGACCTTCAGGATCAACAGGAAATACATCGCCTATACTTGCGTTTGGTAATTCTTTTAGGAGTTTAATGTTCATTTTAGCAACTCTTTCTTTTTAAACCTATATCTCTGATCTCTGTCTTCCCAATCCATTTTCCTGTGGCATGAAGTACAAACTCTTACATAATCATAAGGGTCTTTATAGTTCTTCGTCAAAGAAGCCCATTCAAATCTCTTTGCTTTTGTAGTATCACAAATGTCGCATCTATTTGGTTTGCCTCTTATTTTCTTTACTCTTGCATGAAAAGCGTCATACCTAGCATCGTCTCCCTTCCAACAAGCATTTAACTCACCAAATCTATTCTTTAAAGAACATCGACAATCTCTTGAGACAATACCATTCTTTTTCATAAAATGGAAAATGCTGTAGGTGCTTACTCCTATAGCCTTGCCAATATCTTCATAGGACATCTTTTTCTCGTAATACATAAGGCGTAAGACATTAAACCCTATTTCCAGTAATTTGGATTCAATTTCTTTTGATTTCTTCGTTCTCATATTCTTATTTCTTCCTTGAAAAGCGGAACCGCGCATTCTTCGGCCTTCTATGCTGTGGAACTCCTGTTTTCTTCTTTACGGGCGCTTGGTATGGGAACTCTTGGATAACCATGCCACCGATCGCTAGAGCAATCACGCCATCATCAAAATAATCTCCGTCTGCCTCCGGCTTGCCGGTCTTCTCGTTTTTAACGAATGTCTCGCATTGGGAGATTAAAACACTGTCTCTAAGCTCAATACAGTCCTTGCGAATCTCTTCTTCCAACTGGTCAAGCATTTGTGGCCGGCTTCTTGCGGTTGTTGTCCAGCCTGCCTTAATAACGGTAGATTTGCCTTCAGAGTCAAGGTTCCGGGTGTAATACAGGTTACAGTCCATCTTTCTGAGGTCTGAATTAGTACTGTAACCATGATTATTATTTTCAATCGCAGTCTTAGCATTGTTGTAATATTGTCCTACCTTTTGGGCCTTAATTGCAAAATCATCAGGAGAAAAGCAACCGTGATAAGTCGCACACACATTTCTTGTAAATTTGTCTCTAACAATGCCAAAACATTCATCCCCTTTTGCTAAACCTTCTGCTGTGTCTCCACAATTATGCACAGCAATTCTCTTTGCGCAATAACTATGGGTTTCTGTTTCAAAATTATTTACATACCCACAATAATAACCAACCTTGACATTCTTAACCTTTAAATATACTCGTTTATCCTCTATCCATCCATACGCACAATGTCTTTTTCTGACAAACTTTTTATCAATTCCGTAGATATTGCAAATCTCTCTTGATGGTATACTCAGCGAATAAGCTATGCCGGATTGTATTTTCCTGCCATTTAAAACATGAGTTTTTATTTCTTTTCTTAAATATTTTATCGAAGAAAGATAACCACACGACAATAGAATATCCTGGCAATCCTCCAATAGTTTTCTGCTTACAGAAACTATCTGGCTACTATAATCTTTATTAATACACCCATCTCCAGCTAAATACCCTTTTATGAGCGCAATCTTTAGGTCTTTGGGTAAATATTTGACCCATTCCGGTATAAACTTATTATGCGCTCCATTTCCAAACTGATTTAAGAAAATATGATATTGAACACAACTAAAACTTATTATAAGTGTGTTTGTTTGTGATTTATAAATATTTAATGTTCTATTAAATATCTTTTTTACTTTTTCCTTACAGCTTTTCGCTAATTCCATTTCTTTTTTTGCGTTAAGACTTATGCCTATTCTTCCGCAGGATTTCCTTCCACGATAATTTTTATCCCGCCATCCATCAGCTAGATATAAACCGGTTAAAAACCAGAAATCTTTATCTAACAGTATCTTCGGGTCTACTTTTTTATATGCCCTAGCTTTATAAACAGGCATTCTGTTTAATATTTTCGTTGATTTTCCTTTCTTTTGATAAGGTAATGGATAGCTTAATATATCACCCTTCTTAATATCTTTAGCATCCTTCCACTCCTCTTTCTTATAATAAAATCGTTTGTGTAACCATTTACCATTAACTTTTTTTGTATTTGAATGTATTTTGTTATCTTTTAAAATACAAATCGGATGCTCTCCGGTAAACTTTGTTCCGATTAAACTCATATTCGGTACAATTTCATATACTTTACCTTCAAAGGCTCTTTTTTGTATGTTAACTATCTTAACTGATTTCCCATCCTGATTAATCAATTTATCAGATAATTTTACATTCTGTATGAATTTTTCCCCTTTATTTGTCATCACTAACTCATTATCAGGTAAACAATTAACATATTGCATACCCTCTTTTGGCAACTCAAATATCTTTATCCATCCGCCGTCAACCTCCCGTAACTCATATTTATTGTCTAACTCAACGATTGTTCCCCGGATATAACGCTGCGCAGGTATCGGGGACATCGGTAATGCCCGCTTAAAGAACTTCCAAGCCTTTTGTTTGGCTAGGGCTTCTATGTCGAAGAATGGAGCGCCTGACTGTAAATAGTTAATATCAAGCTCTTGGGCCACATCGGTTGCACTCCTACGCTCACACTCTGCGTCATACCAAATTGACCTGACCTTTTTGCCTCTCTGCCAGATATTGAATGCCATGCGTGGATCTTCGAGGTCAATCATAATCTTAGTCTTGCCATCGGAATCAAAGTAGTAAGCGCCTTTGCTCTTTTCCGGATGCAGAGTCCAATGGAGCGTTAATTTCCTGATCTTCTCCTTTGTACCTTTGGCAAGAATAGCAAATTTGTTACCTGAGCCCTTTGGAGTGCTTATGGGAATACGGCATTTTGTTACATCAGCCATTGAAGTCCAACATCCATTTGCGACTCTCGGTTCCCATTTACTGAACTCATCTAAAAGAGCAGCCTTACGCCTACCGCCAGAGCCAAAGTTCTCATTGGCAGCCTCACCAATCATGGCGTTGCCGTTGTATGGATTAAGTAGCTTCATATAACCTGAATGTTTGCGCCAGTCAAATTTGGGAGGCATTAAGAACCTAGGCTGTCTTTCAAGATTAAATCTTAGCTTTTCAAAGAGCGTGTCAATATCTCCAATCCTGTCAACAAATTCCTCTTTACGGGAACCTAACCGAAAATCACTACCCGTTTCAAATAGCCATTTATGCTCAAACACATAAAGAACCATCCATGAGAATCCCATATCCCTAGACTTCTCACCTAAAAGGTCATAGCCCTTATCTATAGCCATCTCAATCTCTAAAATTGAATCTCTTTGATATGCGTCATATGTAATGAATGGTAGTATGTCCGGGTCTTTGCGGGGGTCTTTAGTCCAACAGAAGAGGTCGATCCAGAACATGATATTCTCTTGGCACGTCCTGCGAACATCAGCAGCCAGTTCATTATCTTGTGAGGCCGCAACGAATAGCTTATGTCTGAAGTCTACGTTAGCGTTGATTTCCCGCGGATAAGAGACTAGCGAAATCTTTGATTCTGTTTCCAATGTCTGCATCCTCAATCGCCTTTGCTGAATTGATAATGGTTGTGATGTAGGTATCGCCACCCTTTTCTGGCTCTGTAATAAATGCTTCTTTGGCTTGCTTGGAGAACATGAGCTGAATCCAACCTTTAGGGTCTTTATTGCCCAGAATTGCCAAATAATTGCTTAGTTTCTCTCTCTCGCCATTCGTAACAAATTCAAAGAATTTATCTCCAAAATCCTTAGTCTTAACGAGTTGCACAAAATAGTCATGTCCGACCCCATATTTCTCAATAAACTCTTTTTTGGTAAAAGAGGAATATCCCTTATCAGAAAGTATCTTTTTTCCGAAATCTCCAAGCTGATATAATGCTAAGAACTCAAAAGCATCTTCTTTTGTCTCTTTAGCTGTCATTTTCATTAGGACTCTCTGATTTTTCTAATTAAAGCATTTAATTGATTTTCGGTATATCGTGGCTTCGTATCATCTCTAAAATCATTGTAATAATTTATCAATTCCCATCTTGCTCGCAATAGCAAAGCTACAACGCAAATAATCAAAACGCTAAAATAACATATTGCAAATATTTTCATTCCACCCACATGTCTTGCATAAACTTATACCTATTGTCCCTATAAGTTACATCAAAACACTCATAATCACTAAAACAATGGCAAGCCCAAATATTGTGGCTAACCAAATTTCTTCATCGTTGTTAAGTGCCTTCATGCGTTCGCCATCCTCATTGACCGCTTAGAGTTCATAAAATCAACAACATCCATCTCAACGTGCATGCCCTTCTTTGATTTCTGCCATGATCTTTCGCCATATGTGCAAGTGCAACAGAATGTAGGATTGCGACCATGCTCGCATTTCTTCTTATCGCTCATTCAATCCCTCTATCCTCGCAAGCACCGGCTATTCTGTCATATGTTTCGTAAAGATCATCGATTCCGTTGATATGAAATATGTCCTCATGGAGTTTATTCCATTCGTAATCAATCCTAGATATTCTTTCAACACCATATTTATCACCTAAAGCCCACTTCCAACATTCCCTGCTTGGGACCCTGTAAGCTAGGCGCTTTTCAATCACTTGTAAATAAACATTTTTACACCACTTATTTGTTTTTTCATGTGTCACATCAGAAAGAGAAATCCCATTCTCTCTCATTACCCCAAGAGTCGCGTCCCTATACATATATGTCCCTTCATAGGGATAATCAAAGCATGGTTCATCAACATATATAACATATCCATTCTCTGACCTACGATATTCAACATATTTGCTCCGCCCAATAGCGCCAAAAGTGGCAATGACAAACCAACCAATCAGAAAACCAAACAGAATTGATATAAATGTTTTCATGCCTGAGACATCCTCGTTAATATCCCCTCGTTTTCCTACTCTTCCGTCTTTTCTTTGACTTCGGCACGTTTTCCCCCTAATTTCTCCCCACACCCAGCTTTCATTGGGTATGACATATATCGGCGTAGACAATTAAAATATCTATCTCCCGACCTTGTTATAATGCCAGATGTGGGGCAAGTTTTTTAGGTGGCGTCTTCATAACCCTCTGCGTATTTAATCTCTTTGCCCGGTTCTTTGGTTGCAATGTACGCGGCCTTGACTAGATCGAATCTCCGGATTGGGTTCTTGCTCATGTCAAAATCTTCCGGTTCGCGAATCTCAGTCATTTTGGCAATAATATATAAATGGCATTCAGTACCTAATTCTTTTTTGCCAGCTAGTTCAGAGATTTGTTCTTCGGTGAGGGTGATCGATGGAATTACATTAGGATGGGCTGGTTGTGCAATATCGGGAGATTTATCTTCCATGCCTAAGTTATGAAACTTTAATTTATCCTTATTGATAATAGGCATAGGCAAACCTCCTGAATAGATTGTCGGGAAAAATTATACATTTATTATAGTAAAAGAATTTGTTTTGTCAAGTATTAATCGCATTGGCATTGCTCACCGAGAGAGGGCCTGCACTCTGCCGGGGGAACATCTTCGCAAAACTTTGTAATAAGCGTCTCGATGTCGGCGAGCCTTTGATGCATTCCCTGATAGTTTTCTAATTTCTTAGAAATTTTTGACTGGCTTATTGATAAAATAATAAATAAAGTTGTGACACCTAGCATCAGCAATAATAATCGTTTTATTCTAACCAATGTTTTGTGCGAACCGCCTTTCCTTTTTGAATCTTCTTTATCCATTATGCCACCCCTTTCATTCTTGTATTATCCTCATGCCAGTGAGCCTTAACAATATTTACATTATCCATATCCCATCTTGGAGCGACAATTAGGAGTTTTTGATAGGGTGTCCTTTCGTGTGTTTCAAAAGGTGTTTGTTGTTTTTCTCTGCGTATGTAGCCTTTGGGCATTATTCTAACTCCTCAGATCCATCAACTGTAAATCCGCAGAACAAAGCAAAATACGGCATGACCCATATCCATTGGCGCGGGAGAATCCAGTAAGAAGTTTTTAGGTCCACCGCAATAATAGCAATTATCGGGAACAGAATCATAATTGATAGAAACAGATAGTAGTTCAGGGAGTGTTTTTTAAATAATTTAAACGAAACAAACGGTAAAATAATCATCATTAATATTTGATCCCCGAACAAATTCGCTAAAAACGGCATTACTTTAGCCGGCATATACCGAAATGGTGTATCTACTTTTTGAATGGCGTTAGGAGTCATCCCAAATGTGCTGTATGAGGCATAGTACGCCCATGCTGCCGCAGATATTAAAAAATATATCATTATGGAGTAATTCCATTTTTTATATTTCAGCATACAGTAAATCAAGGGCAACCCGGCTATCAATATCCCGTAAGCATGATATATGCAGGTGATAAATATTAGTAGTCCCAAACTGATAGATTTTAACGGGCTCTGGTTTTTAAAGTAACTCTCGCATAAAAACAGATTAAATATTGCGAGTAGCGGTAAGACGGCATATGGCCGCAATACAAAGGCATGAAAAATTAGCTGAGAATTAAACATATAGATCGCCATTGCTATAATAAACCCCACTCTTGTTTTTGTATACGCAAGTGCTAATTTTATGAAAATAATAATCCCTATAAAATACAAAATAATCTTTGGGATAACGAGTCTTAGGTAATCACTTTTCTTCCAATCTTTGTATGGATATACACTTTCATCTCTTTCGGCCCCAACGTATACTTTCATAAGTCTCATTGGGATGTAATGTAATATCGCCTCCCCGGGGAAAGACGTGTGATCGCCATACATGGTATCTCTTTTAAATATTTTCGCAGGAGTCATTTTACGAAGAAAGAAATATTCATAATGCTCATCTTGGTCAGGATGGAATTTATGATAATCGCTGAACCTTACAAATATGCCAGTTGAGATAATTAGAAACAGAATTATTGCAGTTTTTAAATTACTCATTTTCTTCCCCTTGGTTTTTCTAAAATTTTCTTCTTACGCTCTCCGATTCTGATTTGGACAATGGCTTTCTTTAGGTGTTCATACGCCATTTTTCTGTGTTTTGATGGTTCTAGTTTATTTACTTCCTCCATTGTCTCTTTAATCATTCTTATGGGCTTCATGTTGACTCCTTTCTTTAAAAACAGTTTGTGAATAATTCTTTGTTTCCCTTATAACTATACTGTATAGTTAAAGTATAGTTATGGTATAGTTATGAATTATTGTTTTTCTCCTTATTCATTGTTTGGAGTGGTTCTATTTATTAAAGGCAATCTTTTTGACGATCATTGATATGGATTTTTCCTTTTAGCTTTGGGCAAACATTTTTAGCACAACCAAAAGGGCTATGTGTGGGCCGTTCTTCTCCGTTACGCCCCTTCCGTAAGCACCATTGCTGTTTTGATGGAGCAACCATATTGCTCTGACCGAAATCATACAATTCGCAATAAACTTTAAATCCATACCAATTCTTTATTTCTTTATCCATCATCCTCTCGCTTTCGTTAGTTGCTCCTGTTCTTCTGTCATTACTCTTGCCTTTCTTTTTTAGACTTCAAAGTATTTTTTGATAAATTCATCCCGCAGGGTATTAAAATAGTGCTTAACAATGTCTTTTGGGTGTTTCGATCTCAGCAATTCAATAGCATCAATTTTAATAACACGCTTCCATAAGTTTCCCTTAATTTCAACCTCATATCTTATCTCCATATCTCCCTCTCCTTTCTAAACCTTAGCAAAGACCTCGTCGGTAGCTCAGTATTTGCTTAAACAGCTTGTTCGTATTCGGTGCAAAATTCAATAATCTTTTTGCACATTTTAACATCTGATTCTCCTATATGAACTTCAAACCCAAAGTGTTCATCAAGTCTTTTGTAAGCCATTACTCGAAATTTTCTTTTTCTTCCCTTCCATTGTTTATCAAAAATATGGTGTGCTTTATTTTTCCAGGTTCTTAGTTCAATATCTGCCATTATACCTAGTGGTTTCTTAGTATTATTATGGCATCCAACATAAGCATCGCAAGGTCTACACAACCAAACCATTACTGATTTGCCATAATTCTTTCCATAAATCTCTTTGTTCTCGACCCATTCCGCAGGTTGGTCGCAATAAGGACAAATAAATAAACCTTCTAAGGGTATTTTTTTCTCCGCACATTTATCTACCAAATCATTAATTATTTTTTCATTCCCAAAGTGACTCACGATTTACTTCCCCTTTCTTAGCTGTTAAGTTTGACGCAGTCGTCTATAACTTTATTGCAAGAGAGGCATGTTTTAGGAATCCCATACCCCCCAGAGAATTGAACACTACCTACACATTCACATTTTTCATCAACAGGCAACCTAACCCCTTGTGGTTTGAGGATGTAGCCAGCATTAATCAATAACTGAGCAAGTTCACTAGCGTCTTTCCACTCGCCCATATATATAGTATCAGCCAATCTTTCCTTATCCATTCTCAGTCTCCTTTTTGGGTTGGGATGTGAATGTTCTAAAAATAACAAACATACTCCCGCTCTGCCCTGTTCCTTTCTCCGTATATTCTCCTTTTGAATTGTACCCTTTAAATTTCACTCTACCTTTTATGAATCTTATCTCTCCAAATTCAAGTATCAATTCGTGGAATATAGGAATGTCTGTTGTTACTGGAATTAACAGAATGCAGGTTTTGCCTTTTAGGTGTTCTTCGTATGCTTTACGAATAAAAGCAACCTTGTCTTTGTTATTATAAGGTGGATTAATAAAATTAACGTCTTTCCATCCAACTTCTAATCCATTCCATTTTCTCAAATCGTGATTGAGTGGACAGGGATCAAAAAATTCTCCAAATTCCTCTCTAATGTCGGAGAGTATGTAATCAGGAGTTTCCCAATTATCATTTGTAGATCCATTATTTTTTGCTCTATTTTTCATTGTCAACCCCTTTGATGTGGGTGCGAATAAAGGATTCAATCTTTTCGGTTCTTACAAATATCCTTTCAACTGGATAACCCTTTATGTAGTCCTCAAACTCTTTCCTAAACTCCTCAATCACCGCCTCTACGTTGTGGGTGGGTCTTGTGTTTAATGCACATTTTTTATGCACTTTTTTACAGTCTGAGCCATGAATGGTGAGTTGGTCATCATAATCTTTTATGCATTCTCCATGATAGCCATGCCATCTTAGATATGGACAATCCTTGCACTGATTAATAACTATTATTCTTTCTTCAGGCTTTAGTTCTTCCATTGTTTTTCTCCTCAGTTAATAAGCAATCCGAAGAAGAGCGCAATTCCTGTCATTATTACGCCTATTCCGAATATAAATGTTGCTGATTTCCATATCTGTTCTTCCATTGTATTCTCCTCCTTCTAGCCGACACCTCGTCGACATACACCTCTTGTTTTATTCGCTTAAACCTGTTGTTCGCAATTAATCAATATCCCAATCTCTTTTTAAACACTTGGGACAAGAATCTTCCTTGTGTGCCTTCCAATCCTTCTCTCTTGGGTATTTCATACTTTCGATGTTTCTTATCATTTTCTTTAGTCGCATAATTATGAGACCTCTTTTTGTAATGAACTCTATCCCATTTTCTTCTAACCAATAACTGTCCATACCAACAACATTATCTAATTCGTCAGAAAGTAAATCTTTTTCATAATTTTCATAAAGAAACTTGATTGGATTATACCCTTTGTGCCAAAAATCATCTTGTGACCAATTACAACCTTTTGTGTGACAATGTAGATATGCCATATTCACCTCCCAAGTCCTCACGCATTGTTAAAATTTTTGGGGTTTTCTTCTTCCGTTTTTTAACTGTCCGAATCTCTCCATTTGGTAATATTTCAATCGGTACATCTTCATCGGAATTTAGCATTTTCTCCAATTCCGCAATGGTTGGTTTTTTAGAATATTTTAATCCCACTCCCCACCTCCCTTGTTTATGCAAATATTGAGTTGTTCCTACTCCGACATTAATCTTCTTACCGGGCCGTAAATCCCCGTATGGCCATGATTTCCGTCACCTTCTAGCAGATAATATTGTTTTATGTTGGATATGGCTTCGCCTTGTTTCCAGAAAACACTTTTAATGTAATCGTTTGATTCTTTGTTTTTATCTACCGCATCACTGAATCCATTAAACTGCATCTGAATAAGAACAAACGAAACAATTAAAAGAAACAAAGCAAGAATACCGCACACCGATTCACCTTTTTTATTCATCCTTTTCCTTTCGGAACGCTATCCATGCGAGTATAGGAGTGACTGTAAAGAATAATATCTTTGTGAATAGTGTCCATGTTTGAAACTCGGTTATTAAATTTGTGAAAGATTCGGGGTTCATTTATCTCCTCCGGTGATTCTTTGTAAATACTCTTCATAAACTTTAGCCTGATTCAATGTAATGCTCTTGCGCCCTTTTTGGTCGTGGCAACCCCTGTTGATCGGACAGCAGTTGAAGGGGCTTTGAAGAAATAGCGGAAATAGTTTATTGTTTGGCTTTGAGTTAGAAATAATGTGGTCAAGGTCGTGAACAGGTTTGGTGCATTCCTTTGAGCATTGGCACTTGCCATCTGAGGCTAACAACATTGCTTCTCCGGTTTCTCGGCTAAATGTTCTCATATCTCAACCCCCACAAATTTTAGGTATTCCAATAGTCCATCAAGGTCGCGAACAGTTACATGGATATGGCTTGAGCATTGAGAGATCATAAATTTCCAATCTTCCTGTGCCTTTGATAGTTTACCCTTGTTAGTTTTCGCCTCAACCCATAGCATTTTCCCATCAATAAGGATGATGTATATGTCCGGGGTTCCGGGGCGGCAACCTCGTATCTTGTGTGTGTATTGCTTTGTTGCCCCGGATTTAAGCCTGTATTTCTTCACAACTGTCGTATCTCCGCTATTGAGCCGGTCAACCCACATAATCCTGCCGGCGTTCTCAAGCACCTGGCAGTACATTAGGATTGCTGTGACGAGATTTGATTCGGTGCGTTTTTTCATTTTATTCCTCTTTAGCTCTTTTATATATTTCTTTTAATTGATCGCATTGTTCCTCTGTCCATGTTGAAGCGGCCCCTTGCGTTGCCTTTAGCGCGGATATTTGGTTCTCGTTCAGCCTGCCGTCTTCTTTCATTAAAAGAAGCTCTCCGCGTATTTTCTTGTACTGTCCTTTGTCAATGGACTTATTTTTCTTTTGTTTCTTCATTACGATTCCCGTTGATACAAAATTAGGTTTGTTTAACGGAGGAATTTCTCCATAAATAATCTTTTTAAATAAATGCTTCCTGCTTACCAGCCCGAATTTGTCCATTAATTCAGATATTTCCTCATGTTTCGCAACAATATCAAAGTTGAAAGTGCCGTACAACCTCATATTTTCTAAGGCCGCTTCAACGCTCATTCCTGAGGACATTAAATCGCCAACGCTGCATAATTCAACTGCGTCTAATCCTTCTTCGGTGGCTACATCAAACATTTTACCTACATCTTTATTATCTAATCCATGATGTTTCTTCATATTTATAATTTTAGTTGCAACCTGCGCCGGCAACTTATCGCCTTTTCTCTTTCTGCCAGCCCCAGGCGTCATAAACGAAACTTTCTTGCGATACTTTTCTGGTAAAACACTATAAATATCAAAGACTTGTTTAACCTTTCTGTATGTAATACCGAGACGAATTGAAATCTGTTTAAGATCCATTCCCATTTCGTCTGTCAGCCGATGGATAATCCGACCAACCTCGGTAAACGAGGGATCGCTCCTTTGGATATTCTCTGTCAGATTCTCTAACAGCATCTTTTCATCTCCAATTTCTTTAACGACATCAGCGCGGATTGTTTTGTGCCCTAATTTCTGGCAAGCTAATAATCTTCGTTGTCCGAAACGTAGTCTATATTTTCCGTTTTTATCTTCCACAACTCCGATCGCCTGTAATAATCCGTGTTGCTTAATACTCTGCATGAGTTCATCAAGACAGGTTTTTTCGATGTTTACCCTATGGTTCTCGGTTACTACGATTCTTTTGATTTCAATTTCTTGGACTTTCATTGTATTCCCCCCGATGTATTAGATAATAATTTAGAATCTTCTTCATAGCCAATCTTTATTTTATCTGGCAGACCATAATTTTTTTCATTATTTTTAAGATATTCATACCCAACAAGATTCTTTGGCTCAGTCGTTCCTCTTTTTAAAAACAATCTATATAAATCCATAAATCTTTTTTCTAAAAATGGTAATTCTTCAATCTCCCATGAACAGAACTTCATCCATCCTCCTAATTCATCTATGCAGTGTGATATTATTGGATCTCTGAAATCGGGGGAACCATAATATCCGCACCTTTGGACTCCTCCTTTTGCCTGAAGCCAAGCAAATAGAGCCTTATCATTCTTTGTGCCTTCTAAAAATTCTAGTATTTCAGCCGGTTTTGGAAGAACGTTGTACTTGTTTGACTTAATACAGTCTGTTACGGCTCCATTGAACTGAGATATATCATAGTCTTGGAATATCTTATAGTAAATCTCCATAATAAACTCACTTGGAATTTTGCTGTATAGCTCACACAGGCCGGACATAGTTTTTATAAACTCTTCCTCATTAAGCATTTTCTTGTTTCCTTTTATTTTCTAGCCACTTTTGCCCTACTAAATAAGCCTTAACCCCTGATTCTGTTAGTTTTGTTGTCATTTCCCTGTAATTCAAATAGCTCTCAAATTTGTTTGAATATAAAGTTTGCGGTCTTAAATATTTATACATTTTCTCGTCTGCCCCCCAAGCTGTAAGCATTTTCCTATGAACAGTCTTAAAATCATCTAAAGAGAACCCTTCATTTAACCGAGCTTTTATGAAATCCTTAATCGTCTGAGTTGTATGTTTATATGATGACCCTAAAACCAAATTCAGGTCAGATACTATACTTTTAACCAACTCCATATCCATATCTTTATCCTTATCCATATCCAGTACTGTTCCCGAACTCTTTACAAACTGTTTGTAAACACTTAAAGATTTTAGAATATCAATGACAGACTTATGAGCTTTCACGTTTTCGTTAAGCTCAGAATATTGAAACGTAACAAATTTCGGGATAAACCACTTGTTCCCATTATCCAAAGAGATTATTTTCCCACTAAAGGCTTTTAATGTTTCTTCCTCTTTAAGATCCGTGCCTAACCGAACATTGGCTATATCCATTTCAACATCCCAAATACCGGCATGATTACAATGGTCTAGCAAATAAACCCAAAAAAGCTTGTACTCCATTGACAGGTCTTTAATCCACCGTTTTTTAAATTTCTCAGTATCAGTAAATCTTTTAGCCATTTAGCCCCCTAAATAAAAAATGCCCAGGAAGATAGGCGGATAACACTCTCGCTAGAGAACCTACCTTTTTACCCTGGGCAATAAAAAAGACCACTCCTCTCGACGAGAATGGTCTAATTGGTTTTTGGTTTATTTTCATAGTGTTATCCTACCTCTAGCGTTATGATTTAATATATCAAATCATTACTTCCCTGTCAACACATTTCTCTACTCTTCCTATGGATCGTTTGCAGCAGAGTTCCCATCCTGGCGCTGATGTAGTTCCCTTCCTCGCAGGTTTTCTTGCAAGACTTTATAAACTTGCGCTCCCAAGCAGAGGGTTTATACTTTGACGCGGCAATCTCGATGAGTAAAACTTTTGTCTCTGGGGGGTTCATCTAAACAACTCCTCTGGATAAACTACTTGCCACAAAATAGCTCTCCGGCCTGTGTCGTCAATCTTTGAGCCGGATGCAACGACCAACCCTTTTTCTCGTAACTCTTTAATTCTAGGCGTGATAGTATTTATCTCGCGTCTTGTGGCGGCAGATATTTGCCGATTTGTTGCCGGCCCTATCGTTCTTAATATTGTTAAGACCTCTCTCTGCCGTCTTCCTAAATCATCAGCTACAGATTGATATGCTTCGAGTGAAGTAATTTGAATTGGCATATACCCCCCTAATTATTTTTAGTTTTCCAGAAACAACTTACTAAAATTTTAATATCTAATGTCAAAGTTCGCACATTCTGCTTGGCTTTACTTATCAAAATTTGCAAGTCCTTACGGTCAGCCTGTAAAACAAGTATCTTTCTTCCAAGTGTCAGCTCTTCTATTTCAACTGTGCTGAGGTCTTGCTGCGCTTTCTGGAGTTCCTTCTCCTTCTCTACTTTGAGATTGTCGATTTGGTCTGCGGTCATGTTGGTTGTGTTAAGTTCAGACATGGATTATCTCCTTCTTTATAATATTATTTCGTCTGTTGTTAGCTTGCTGTTTTGGAGTTGCCCAACGGCAATTAGATGGGCTGTAGCCTTCGTTGTTTTTTATACGATCTAAGGTCATACCTTCTGGTCGTTTTCCCATATCGGCGTAAAAAATCTCGAACTTATTCCAAGGCTTGAAAAATTTTATTCCACGTTTTCCATAATTCTTGAAATTCCATACATTTTTGTTTCTGCATCTTTGTTTCATTCCATGCCAACTAACGTATTCCCTACTTTTATACAATCCATGCGTAGTCTGAATCTTTTTTCTGAAGCAACCGCAACTTTTAGTGGCTCCTGAGAATAGATGGCCACGCTGCACCTTTCGTACAGTACCGCAATCACATTTACAATCCCAATAAGAACTTCTATATTTATCCAAATGAGAAAATCCAACTACGGTTAGCCTTGTGAACCTTCTGCCTGTTAAATCTAATCGCTTTGTCATTAATTGTCCTCCAATAAAAAAGCCCTCTTTCTGCGTCGACCAGAAGAACGGTGAAGTTCTGCTGCGCATACTAAAGGGCTATGTTTGCATAAAAAATCCGAACTCCTGGTCGATGGATTAAGTATAGCAAATTTTAATGGAGAGTCAAACACTTTATTTAATCTCTTTCAACTTCACAAGAACCTTAGTTAGCTCAAAATCGTTGGTATCTTTTAAGTTCTCTGCTAACCCGTTGTCAATTCTCCATGTCTTATATTCGTCAGGATTGGGGAATTTAGTTGCTGCTAACTCAGAAACAATCTGTGTCATTGTTTTTGCTTCTTGGTCTTGTTGCGGCTCTTCTGAAGGGGCTGAGGTCTTGCGAGGTTCGCTTGTGGTGCGATTATCGCGTGTATCTGCATCCTTTGTGTCATCTATGCAAAAAAGGCCGTTGAGAGCGTATTTACGGGCATATGAGCTGGCGGCCCCGGTGATCTGCGCTGAGTCCATTCCCTTCTTATCTTCCGATTCTCTAGCAAGGGCGGTTACGGAAATGGTACGCTCATCAGAAGAACGTACACTTGCAGTTGCCTTAACATAATATCTATCACCAACAAGAACAACCTCATCAGAAATAATTAGAACAAGGTCTTCCTCTTTCAATAGAGGTTTAACGACCTCAAGAATGTCCTCACAAGATCGGTACTTATAATTTCCGAAAGAGTTTGTTTGCCCTTTTGGAGCGATTAGGCTTGATTGAATCCGGTTTAATTTTTCGTATAATTCTTTCATTGCTTTCTCCTCCGTAAAATTTGTTAAAATTTAATTTCTTTCTTTAGATTGTAAATACTCAAACACAGCAAAAACAATTCTTGGTATTTAGGGATGTTAGGAACAGCTTTATATTCAGCCTCGATGCCTTCTTCCTCTGACCTGCCAATCCTTAATATCCCTGCTTCTTTAATTGGGCCAATCACAGAAGTTTTCTCAAGGTCTTGTGCAAGTAACATATATCCGCCACCAACTTGAAGAAAGTGATCTGAATAGATAGCTTTGCACGTCTTTAGATCAATAAGAGTTTTCGTGCCATCTAAAACCATTGGAATATCAAGCATACCCCCGACACCATGCCTGTCAGAAACAAGTTGTATTTCAGTACCAAGATATTCTATTTTATGCTTTGATTCCCAATCAAGGAATTTTAGGAAAGAGGTTTCCGCAGAGTCGATTTGGTTCTTAGAGTAGTCATCAAGCACCGGCTCTTCCTTTTTAATATGGCACTCAACCATGTAATGCGCTAATGTCCCGATCACTGCTAGATCATCAACATATTTCCCGACTTCGATACCTTGAAGCCCTATCTTGTTGGCCCAGGGAACTAAGGCAGGTTTGTTTAGGACACCTGTGATTGTGGTTACTCCGGGAACTCTTTTGCCATCCGAGTTCTTATAAATCGTGTGTGTTCTTGCTTTCTTTGCTGAGTTCTTTTCTACGTTCATCGTCTTTCTCCCTTATTCTTTGTTGGTTTAAAAATTATCCTCTGCTTTGTTTATTGCTCTAGCCAATTTAATTATTCCCTCTGCTGATATTCTACCATCAGATAGCTTTGCCTCGTCAGATAATACATATTTACAAGCCTTCAACAACTCAGGAGCAGAGGCTATCAGTTGTGCGTTGGCTTCCATTGTTCCGTCTTGTTTCGGATTACTCGGTTTTCCTAATGCCATATTATCTTGTGAGTCAGGAATTATCGCAATACATTGCCTGTCTTGCGAAACAACCGTGTAGGGCCACTTATTCGCACAAAATATTTTTTCGGTTGGACAGTTCCCACCAGTTATTCCACCGCCCCATCCGTTAACCCACCTCCCTTGCGTTGGTTTCGTAGCCTTTGGCACACCTGTAACACAAAACACACACCAACCATTAATGTTAACCTGCAGCACATCCTTACCACATTTTGAACATTTTTTCATAACAACCCCCCTATTCTGTTCTTCGGGTACATAAAATTGTCATCCTTGATTTGCTGTTGTGTCGAGACTTCAGGAACCAAATCCTCATCAGACTTGACAAAGATTAGATGGTTGACATAGCTTTCAAGGGCGGCATAGGAATCAAAGGAGGTCATCTTGATAATGCCGTCGATTGCCAGCCACCATGTTTTGACAATCTTTCCATCCCTACCAGGGCGGTGTGTATCAATGTCAACTCTTGTACCAGGAGGATAGACCTGCATTAATCTTAATTGAAGCATGGGTATGGATTTTTCGGTCATTGGTTCTCCTCCGAGTTTGCAAGGGCTTGTTCAACAAAATCTATAGTTTGTTTATGCTTCACGTTACCTAACACGCCATCGATACGAAGTTTTGTTACAACCAACTCTAACGCCTCCCTCAATGCCTCGAAGTTGTTGTGAATATGAGCAATATGTTCTGAATCAGCTTTACATTGTTCAAATTTTTTCATGGTGCAAAGGGCAATATACCCAATGCTCAATGATTCTTTCAATGGCAAGTCAGTTGATACACCATATCCTTCACTTCCTAAACAAACAGCTTTCCAGTTACCTCCCGTATGCTTCCCTTGTGTGTCTTTATTCATTTCTTTCCCTCCTTAATCATTGCATCCGCTATTTCGTAGCATTGTTCCACTAATACCTCTTTGCTTGGATAACAATACATGATTATTCCTGTCAACGCTTGCCCTGCGTACCATTGTCTTAGGGTCATTCCTTCTGTTGGAACTTCAATTATTTCTTTTTCTTTATTTGCAACCTTTAATTCTCTACCTGGAAACGCTTGCCCTCCTGTGTCTTTAGTCATTATCCATCCTTCAATACCGGAGTCTCGTTGGCGATCTCGGCAATTTCAGAATCGGTTAAAATAAGCATTTTCTGTAATTCTTCCCTAGTATGGTCTGTGATATTGTAGGTCAGAACTTCGGAAAGATTGTTGCTCATGGCGATCAGTTTTTTGAATCTTTCTCTCATTATTTTTTCCTCTTTTTTAATTGCTCTGCTTTGTAAATTTTATTTACAAGCTCAACTAATTCAACTCGCATTGCTTGTCCTTTTTTGGCACACCAAAGTTTATATCCATGATGAACCTCGACGGGTACATAAAAACTTATTCGCTTAACTTCAATCATCTGCCCACCCCCTTTCCCATTTGTTACTTTGAGTATAAACCCATTTGTGTAATGTGTCAAGCCCTATAATAAACTATTTTCAAACTATTTTTCCACACAAAAAAGCCCCACCAGTTTTACCTAGTGAGGCTTTCGTCCATTTCTGGAGGGAGAAGAAATTACTTCCCGAACAAACTCATTATTGAATTTATGATGCTAAATCCTTTAATTGTCACAACTCCCATTGCATAAGAAGATTGTTTTGCCGTATCGGAGTTTTTGAGATTGAAAGCTCCAATCTCGGCTCCGAGGTCAATATGCTCAGATGTAAATACAATGTCTTGTGACTGAACCTTGATGCCTAAATCCATTTCATCAAGCATTTCGATGTTGTATGCAAATGCCGGAACTGCAACAAGCGCGACCATCAGAACTACTGCTAAAATTAAACTCTTTCTCATCTCTCTTCTCCTTATTACATTGGTTAATTAACCTTAAATTACTATTTCACTAAAAAAGTGCTTTGTCAAGAGATACTTTCTTTAGCCCCTTGTAGGTTTTGCTTATATAAGAGAAGAAGCGCCGGGGAGAGATTCTTCTTTTCCATACCCCACCAAGGACATAATATATCGACTCCGAGCAATACCATCTTCTTCTTATGTTCAGTAATCCAAAAGGTGTAACAAATCCGAATATCCCTAGAAAGTCATACCCCGATCCTAGTATCTCATTTATCCGGGTCATTATATCGTCAATCTCCTTGACCTCTATTTCATAAACATCCCACCGCCTCAAGTGTTTGAATAGATACTTCTCAGCAATCCATCTCGTTCCCTTTGCGCCGCCTCTTAGCGTCGAGGAGAAATATTCCCACTTGCCAGCTATCTCAATGCCGATCTCAACATGGCTGTACCAAGGTGTGCCAATATTGAATAACCAAGTCCATAGAGATATTATAAAGTTTAGGGGTTTCTTGTTATACTTATAAAAAGCAAATCTAATTCTCATTATCTGCCTTTTTTCTTCCCCTTTGACTCACCCTTTTCTTTACCTTTTTTCTTGGCCATTATTTAACCTCCTCCGTGAACATTCTGCCGGTTGGAAAAACTTTCGATTCTAAATCTAAGATACTGTTGTGCATATTAACAATAAAAACTGTCATGCCTATTAAAAGTAGCATATTAGCGAATAGTAACCAAATTATTGAGTCTTTCGAAACTGGCTCACTCACTTGCGCACCTCCTATTATTCGTTCATCGGCGATTCTTGTTGAGGCTTCAACTACTTTCCGAACTAATCTTGAAATATTTGAACCATTCCTGAACGCAGGATTCTTTTCTTCTATTTTTTTAAGCTCATGGTGCAATAGAATATGATATTGATGGAGCTTGTGTAAATCTTCATGGCTGACTTCAGACATTGTAGCTCCGATCATAAATTTCTAACGAACAATGTAATTATTCCTGCGAATATTCCTCCGATAAAAAACCATTGAAGCGTAACATGTGTTTTTAATTTGATAACACTCTCAACGGTTTTGGACAAAGATTTCATGGCTGTTTGATTTTCTACGTGACGTAATGATTGAGTAGTTTCAATAGCTGTTAGACGGTTGCCATTGGCTACAATAGCAGTATAGATTTTATCGAGGTCTGCGGACATTTTTCCTGCCTTTCAGCCACCAAGCGACCACCGGCCCTATGATAGCGATTCCAAGAAGCCACAAATAGTTCGTAGGCTCGGGTTCAGGCTGATTTCTGTTTATAGCATCAGCCGTTGCGTTGATTATCATTATTGTTTGTTCTGGGGCATATCCCATCTTCTTTTTCCTTTTTACAGTAAGGACACTCGGTTAAGAATGAACCATAATTTTCCTTATGTTTTTCGCAATATTTAATAACCGGGTCATTTGTTTCTTTAGTTATCAAAACATTCTCCTTGTGCGGCCTGCGGCGGCCGCTTGAACCAATCCATTATCTATGATGTCGTTAATGTCGGTGTCGTCTTTTTCGTCACTAAATATTGCCGCTTCATCTACTTGACCTGTAAACTGAAACGCTTGTCCGCTATTGGGAGTAGAGGATCTCCTAGCCCCAATAAGAACATCCAAAGAGGTTGTGCTTGAACCAGATGTACCAACGGTGTCGTCTGTGGTTCCATTTATAACGAGCCTATGCTTTTGTGTACCAGAATCATCATAATTAACTACCGCAACGTGTTCCCAATTTCCAGTATCAACGACTACTCCACTATCTGTTTGTGTGCCACCAACATACGTTACAAGAGAATCCTGAACATACATATACATCTGACGGCTTTCGGAAGTCTGAGCCGCTTGTGCTATAACTGCACCATTACCTACGGTTTTAATCCACGCCATAATTGTAAAATCATCTGTATTCGGCGTAAAGACAATAGATGAATCTTGTCCAAGATTGATGTCGTCTGAACCATCAAAATCATAACAGCCGCCAAACTGACAGGAAGCTACGAAATCTGGATTATTAGCAGAAGTCAAGGCTCCTGTGTTACTATTTTGAGAATCATCCCTTATTGGATCTTCGTCAAAATCCATTAACCAACAACCCTGGGCACTAGCCTGGTCGCACCAAATAGCCTCGGCTGGCTTACTCAGAAATAGCGATAATACTATCAGTAGCAGTATTTTTTTGGTCATAAGTAACCTTTATGTCTTTTCCTTTAAAAGTATAAACTACTTCCGTCGTCGAAGGTTCAAACCCAATTAACTCGTCTTTTATGCTAAGAATAATATCTTCGGAAGTTCTTAACTTCAATTCAGTAATCCGTTTCGCCTTTTCACTATCTATAAAATCTGTGTTCTCTGGAATCCTCTTTATTAAATTGTTTCTATGAATTTCAACTTGTAGTCTTGCTTGCTTTATAATGGAAGCATCATCCCCTGATATATTAAGAAATCTATTTCTTCCAATACATTCCTTGTCGTAGGGTATTAAGGTTTCAGGATTCACTAGGGCAATATAATGCTTTCCATCTCTTTCAAAGCAAGGACTTCCGTCTACATCAACAACATTTCCATTTAAGATATATTCGGTTTCAACAAGTACGCCGCCAAACTTTTCATCTAGTCTAACGTCTTTAATCTCTGGAACACATTGAGCTTGCGCTAAAAAACAAACTAACAAAAACGGAATTATCAATATAAGCTTTCTCATTTCTCCCCCTTTAATCTGCTGTTATTGTTCTTCCCACACAAGTTCATACCAATCGGTTTCTGGTGAGACTGCATTATCCACATCAAACCTCATGCCTTCGCCTGCCACTAATGCGCCTCCGGCAGAAATTGATTGAAACGCTATAGCTCCTGTCGTGGCACAAACAGGAACATCATGCGTCATGGCATTTCCGGCTGAGTCTTCTAAAGAAAATTGAGCAGCAGTTGTGCAAGTTCCTGTACACCGACACCCAACATTTATAATCGTTCTTGCGTATGTCGAGCTTCCAAAAGGAACATCATCGTCTGCGGCAGCTATGTTCTCTATCGTTTTGCTGAATACTCGCGTTCCGCACTCAAACACGCCTGATCCGACCGATCTTAATGTTCTACAGCTAACTAAATCATCCACCCCAAATAACATTCCATCGCTAACATAGAATGTTGATGTATCAATCGTGGCTTTCGCTGTGCCGCCTATTCTTAGCCTTATACTGACATCTGCACTAGCGTCTAAATATCCATCATCGTCGGAATGAACATATACCGCCGTATCGCCAAACATTAATTTATCGTCAAGCTCCATCTGTATGCCTGTATCAGCAACATGGGTTAAGGTAACGTCTTGATCGTCGCCCATATTTATAGCCTTGCCGTCGCCTATAAAAATATCTCCCCACTCTGCTGCTGTTGAACCTATGTCTGCCTGTGAAGTCGCTAGTATGCTTGTTGTAAAGGATGGGCTAACTGTTGTTGGGATAACCGTACCCGTTCCGCTCATCGTATATTCAGCCGCCGCACCAGCCCCTTCTGTTCCAAAAAGCCTTGTAGCTGTACCCGTATGACCCGAAGAAGTCCAAGCGAGATTTGCTAAAGTGGTATGGTCTGATGTGGAAGCATTAGCAAATAATTGTTCAAAAGCCGAGGCTATGGTTGCAGTATTAGCTGATTTCTGAAATGTAAATCTTGCTGTTAATATCCCTGTTTCACTAATCCTCGACGGTAATGACGTGCTTGGAACGTCTTCTTCATCTGCTAAAGCCTCAGAATTAAACTGACTTCGCCCATATAACATTACAAGATTATCGTCTGGTTCTAAGAAAAAGAATAGATTAGCCCATTTATTATTATCCAATGTAGTTAACGTTCCAGAATTATCATATTGAGCATTAGGCCATTGACTTGCAACGGCATCTTCCTGACCACCAGCCGAATAGGTAAAGAAAGTATCTGCACCAGAAGTGTCAAAGGAGGTTATAAGATATTCTGTTCTACCCCACCAAAGAGAACCAGCGGATAAGGTTACGTCCCTATTAGCGTCCCCTGATTGACCCATAATAAGACCACCTTTTCTTTTATCTCTAGCTATTCCATGCACCCTTCTTATAAACCTTCCAGCCTGACCAATGCTCTCTTCCAGCCTAACTCCAAGATTAAATGTATGTATAGTCGCTCCGGCTTCATCTGTAACCACTCCAATTTTAATCTTATCAGCTGCTTCTAAAAATTCACTTGTGCTTAATGAAATGGCTCCAGAATCATCTACATAAATATACTGGGTTGTATTATCCGGCACAGCGATTCCGGCAGAAGCACTCCACTTAAACGATTCTAGTTGAGCGTTGTCGTCATTGGTTGTACGAATAAACCCTGACCCTGCGGCTACATCTACCGTACCAGAACCTCCATCACTTATAGCCCCGCCAAGAAAGAAACCTGACGAGCCTGTATTGTCAAGATATTCCTGAATTTGATCTACTGTTGGGGAGCCTCCACCTAGAGCTATTGAAATCTGAGAAGCAGTAACTCCACATTTAAGAACCCCACTTCCATCGCCACTTACTGCGCAATTAGTAAGTCCAGAAATCCCTAAATTATTATTAATATATGTTGTACTTGTATTAATCGTCGCTAAATCTGTACCATCGGATTTCTCAATAACAACTAAATGATTTGTCTGAGTAGAGTGACCTTGAATTGTAAGCTGAACCTGATCCGCGTCGCCGTCTATCGTTGCCTTAGAAGTATTCTTCTGCGCGGCTCCTGCGATAATAACGTCTTTAGTCGTTGTGTTTAGAATTACCGGATCGCCCGTATCGATGTAGGCTCCTGATCCTGCCGCAAAACCAGATCGGCAAGACCATGTTTGCGTTGAATCTTCGTAAGCTAATGCACTCCCAGCAACATTACAGTCAGGTAATAGTTTATAAACGGCTGCATTTGCGCCCGTACCAGTAGGAACTTCATTGACCGCTATTCCTGTGGTTATGGTTTCAAGATTGTTTACTTCGGCGCCACCGGCTGAACTGTTTATAATGTAATATCCCGTAGACGAGTCGTAAGTGGCTGTCAGGTTTGAGTTTAGCATTACTGAACGACCAGACCCCTCCTGCAAAATTCCGTCGTCGTATATCAATAGATTTGCTGGAAATGGATTTCCGCCACCAAACTGAGCGTTGGCTGGAACCGAAAATACGAATAGAAATACAAATAATAGAAGTAGTTTTTTTATCATAGTTTTTATCCGAATAGGAAAATTTGTATGGTTGCCGCCGCACCAGAGGAGTTCGATAGATAAATGTTTTTTACTAACATGTAATCAGCAGCTAGTTGAAACGGACTATCTCCAATAAGAATTGGGAACGCAGGAAAGAGTGTTGAGTTAAGTTTAGCCGTAATATTTTTATTCGTTTTTAATATAAAACTCCTTGCTGTAACTATATTGTCCCAGAGCGCTGATCTAGTTGCGGAAATGTCCGTGTCACTTGCGCCGTCCGCAAGCGTGAAAGAATCGTAATCCATCGAGATTGGAAGCTGAGATTGGATTGTCAAAGTGTCCTCCTTTGAATAGTGTTTGACAAATTTATATAATTTGATATACTGATGTTGCTTTGAGGGAACAGTTTTTTTATTTCTAACAATAAGGCTCTTAGTAAGCGTTGAAACCTAACTGTTTCTTCAAAGCACGCTGAACGGAGCCTTTTTATTTGGAGAATAACATGAGAGACGAAAAAGGAAGATTTATTAAAGGAAACATATCTTGCAATAAAGACGGAAACGGAATTAGAAAAGGAATGCCACCATGGAATAAAGGAATGAAACTTCCTCAGAATTGTGGAGAGAATAATCCTCATTGGAGAGGCGGAAGAACAAAAACTGAAGGATATGTTTGGGTTTATTGTCCTGGGCATCCTCGCGCACACAATAAATATGTACCTGAGCATCGCCTTGTAATAGAAAAATATCTTGGAATATACCTTTCTTCTAAAGAAACAGTCCATCATCTTGGAAAAAGAGACGATAATCGCCTTCATATGCTTATGTGTTTTAGCTCTCATTCTGCTCATAGAAGATTTCATGGTAACCCTAACAATGTTAAGCTATCAGAAATTATTTTCGATGGAAAACTTCTTACTCTGAATTTATAAAGATGTGTGTCGCTGTGATTTTGCTATCAGCATCCGGATCGAATTTATATCTCACGTATCTTCCGGCTCTGGGAGTGTAAACTATCCATCGAGTTGAATTTTGCAATCCTGTTACAACATCTCCGTCTTTCATTATAGGTCCAACAAAGCCCGAAGAATCAACGGTAGCGTGCCTATACGCTGAATACCAATTAGTTCCGTCAATAGAATACTCTACGGAAACATCAACATCCCCAGCGCCCCCTGCCTTATTCTCTGTAATAAGCAATGTTGAATACTGAGCGTTATGCTGAGTATCTATTGTTGAACTGTATATCGCCGATCCTGAAGTAAGAGAATAATCAGTCAGTTCTGCCTGGGTTGTGTATTCCTTCATCAAAATATGCGATTGATCCCATCTTGCCAATGCCATTACGGGAGTTAGAACTACTGCTAATAATGCTAAAACAACTACGATTTTCTTCATTTTACTTCCTCCGATTAATGATTAAAAAATTTACCAGGGCAATTTCTCGTGGAACCACATCAGGAATTTGCCGGTCATACATGGTATGAACATTAAAGCTAATATTATAAATCTCATTAAAAATTAAACCTCCGTATGCGTTTTCTGCGCTCTCTACGCTGTCTTGGTTCCCTCTTAGTCCTTTTTATTCTTTTCCTTCTTTCTCCGGTATCTATTCCTAGAATATCATCGAGTAAGGTGTCAACATTAAAATTTAGCTTACCTTCTCGTTTCTTTAAATATTCCTGTCCGCCTTTAGTGGACCAGACACCAGAGAACATTCCTCTCATCAAGTCCCCCTCTGATTCTATTCCAAACATCTTTCTTCCCCTACGGTCATAGATTCCTCCGTCAGCATATCCTATCCATCCGTCAACCATTCTCGAAATCTGAATACCACCTGGTATTTTAATCAATCCAGGTCCCCATTTCAGCGCTTCGTTCCGTAATTTTCTTGTGCTTCCGGTTTCAAGATAATCATTCAATCCTTTAGCCATTCTCGAAGCAGCTTGTATGGGTGAAGGTAATGTTCCCATTCCGTCAGTATATTCGCCTGTCAATGCCCTAGCAACAGGGTTAAACCAATATTCAGCAAAAGGCATTGGAGCGCGCAACCAATCCCAAAGTTTCTTTCCGTTCTTTGAAGCGATTGCAGATGTAACGGTAACACCGGCCATAAAGTTAATCATCCACATAATTCTCTCAACAACATCGTCTGGCGGGGTTCCAGTTTTCCCTGCCCATTCCCTAAATGTATTTGCAACTTCAAACATAAATGTCTGGTAAGGAGATATTGTTTTCACAACAGTTGCTCTAAGCACGCCTGGCTTATCCTCGGCATTATACATACTCTGAGTCTTTCCGCCACCGTCGGAAGCAAACTGTTTCAATGCCTCTCCAGTCAATCCTTTCTGTATGCCTGTTAATCGAGCAGCTTCGATTGAAAGTCCAGTAAGTAAGCGTTCTATGCTATCTCCGAACAATGTACCCACATCTTCCAGAACTTCATCTGGCTTACGATAGATTTTAACGTCCTGCCCAATCAGGTTTTGAGCGTCTTGTCGGCTCAATCTCCCTTGCTTGTGAGACTTAATTATATAAGAGAAATATTCTTTAGACGTTTTCTGTCTGAGTCTTGGGCTTGTAAGCCAGTTAGTAAGACCTCGAATAGTGTTAATGAAACCATACCGAGTCATAGTAATGGCGACATATTAGTCGTTATGGTTATGCTGACTAGGGGCGTAACACCTGCACCGGCTATTGATACTCCTTCTGGATGGATAAAAGAAGTTGATATAGAGGCTAGCGACGGTTCTGCCATACGGTACACTTGTTTCACGAAAGCTGGGGATGGGGCCGAGAATAGCGTTACTGTGCAATTTAGCGGTAGTGAGACGCATGAGTTTGCCTCCATTTGTGCTGCTTATAGCGGGGCCAGCGCAATATCGAATGTGACTGGTTCAGCGGTTCAAGAATCAGGCGTAGATATGACCGCGCCTAGTGTCACAACTACCGTGGCCGATACTCGCGTTATTTATGCTTACGCTTTTGACGATGATTTATCAACGGACGCCGATGTAGATACTGACGCAGGGTTTAACGGCACGAAGAGGGCATTCGTAGAAAGCACGGGTGGAGCCGGCACTAATGGTGGTTCTATTTGTCTTAGCGACGAATCTCAAGCAGCATCTGGTGCGAGCAATACCTGTGTATTTAGCACGAATGCTGATGATGATGCAGGCTGCGCAATTACGATAGCTCTAGCCCCAAGCTCAGGTACGCTAATTAGCGTGTCTAATTTTTCAGCACGATCCGGTGACGACAGATTTATGACCGGCGACCTTTCAAGGAGAAATTAAATTGGCCGTCTTATACACGGCACAAGGGCCGTACTACGCCATACCATTCAAATTCACGGCAGACTTACGCGATGCGAATGGCGACTTGGTTGCGATAGCGTCGGCAGACGCAGAGATTGCAAAAGATGGCGGGGCGATGGGCGACTGCACAAATGAAGCCAGCGCCGCATCTATGGGGACTGGTTTTGTAGAGCTTGAGCTTACTGCGGCAGAAATGACCTGCGGCTATGCCGTTGTGCAGATCAAAGGGACTAATCATAAGACCTATACATTCCATATCGTGCCAAAGTTCGATGCCATCTTTATCGGCACGTTAAGCGCCTTTAGCGCAACCGGGGCAGATACGCTGACGCTAAACACAACTGATCAAACGGGTGATGCTACAAACGGGCATTATGACGGATGTTTTGTTGTCCCCATCTCGGGAACTGGTGCGGGGCAGAACGGGCGCTTTGCCTCAACGGATACGACATACGTTGGAGCAACAAAAGTCCTGACGATGGCGAGTGACTTTATCGACGCACTGGACAACACAACCGTCGTGAAGGTTTTCCGCACACATGCCGGTGAGATAGACTTTCCGACGAATTTTGCCGATATGGATATCGCAGCATCAACAGGAATAGTGTCTGCCGATGCCAAGGAAATCAAAACCGTCGATGCTGACTCTGTATTGGCAACTGCCATAGGTGTAAACACTACGGCGGTGCAAGGGACACAACTGACTGCCGCCCAGGTTTGGGCGGTGGAGTGCGAGGATCAAGGTGCTGGTTATACGGCCCAGGAGATAATGAGCCTTCTGCTCGCCGAGGCAGCGGGAACCGCTGTGTATACTTCTGGCACAAGGACATGGGTGGTCAAGGATCCGTCAGGCACCGAAACAC
>SDBT01000848.1_pt1 | contig 50717 bp, 52 predicted proteins | sample 2277101 | NCBI WGS metagenome assembly SDBT01 (sample SAMN10404973, study PRJNA504765) | marine sediment metagenome | isolation source: marine sediment core GS10_PC15, 103 cmbsf | place: Arctic Ocean: Southern Knipovich Ridge | collected 2010
ACTCTATAACCAGTACCATGAAGCTCTAAGATTTTACTAAAACCTTCGGTAACACCAATAACCATGTTAGCAATCAAGCTCCTGGTTAAACCATAAAGAGCCTTGGTTTGACGGGAAGTGGCTTTTTGGGTGACGATGACTTGATTATCTTGAAGTTTAACTTGAATGCCGGATGGAATTTGTTGACTAAGTTCAGCCTGAGAGGATTTAACCATCACCTGATTTTTAGCAATGGTAACGGTAACGCTTTGGGGAATGGCAATTGGTTTTTGACCGATTCTAGACATATTAGCTTACTTTACAAATAATTTCGCCGCCAAGATTTTTTTGCTTAGCTTGTTTGGCAGTCATGATACCTTGAGAGGTGGAAAGAATAATCAATCCCCTGCTTCTCATAATTTTATTAAGATCAGCCACAGCTGCGTAGATTCTGACGCCTGGTTTAGAAATTCTAATTAAGTTGGTAAGGGTGGGTTTACGTTGGGAAGATTTAAGAGAAATTTCTAAATTCTTGTGAGGAACTTTACCGGTAACTTGATAGTCTTTAAGGTAGGTATGTTTAACTAAGATTTTAACCAGATTTTCTTTTAGTTGAGAATAAGGAGCAATTACGGTCTTTTTATTGACGCTTACAGCATTTCTAATTCTGGTTAAGAGATCGGCAAGAGGATCGCTAAGCATAGTTTACCAACTGGCTTTGATAACACCAGGTAGTTCTCCTTTGTGGGCTAATTTTCTAAAACATAACCTGCAGAGGCCAAAATGACGCATGTAGGCACGAGGCCGACCGCAAAGTTGGCAGCGGTTTTGTTTCCGACTGGAAAATTTTGGCTTTTTGGCTTGTTTGGCAAAAAATTTGACTTTAGCCATATTACTTATTGGACTTCTTAGTTGAAGCGAGTTTCTCCTTTTTTTCAAATGGTATGCCCATGAACTCTAGCAAACGCAGGGCTTTTTGATCGTCGTCGGTATTAGTAACAATAGTGACTTGGAGTCCACGGACTTGGTCGATTGTATCATAGTCAACTTCATGAAAAACGATTTGTTCTTTAAAGCCTAAAGAATAGTTGCCGTGGCCGTCGAAAGCAGTTCGACTAACTCCTTGAAAATCACTGACCCGAGGAAGAACAATAGAAATAAGTTTGTCGAGAAAAGCATACATTCTTTCGCCTCTAAGAGTAGCCATAACTCCAATAGGATCACCTTTTCTCGTTTTGAAACTAGCTTCGGCTTTACGAGCTTTGGTGATGATGGCTTTTTGACCAGCAATTAGGCTGATATAGGTGGCAATTTTTTGAGCAACGCCTTTATCTCCAGCACCATCTTTAATGCCAAGATTAATGATGATTTTTTCAATTCGAGGCACAGCCAAGTCATGCTTTAAACCCCAGTCTTTTTTAAGGGTGGGGGTAATTTCCTGGATGTATTTTTGTTTTAAGCGATTCATTTTTTACTCGTGCCTCCATCAAGGGGTTTTTGACATTTACGACAGATTCTGACTTTTTTCTTGGCTTGACCCTGGAAACCAATTCGAGTAGGTTGACGACATTTAGGGCAGATTAAAGCTACCTTGGCAATATTTAAAGGCTTTGGAAGATCAACAATACCGCCGGGTTTATTTTCACCCTGAGCTTTAAGATGTTTTTTGTAGACATTGACGCCAGAAACAAGAATGGCGTTTTTTTTGGGAAAGATTTTCTCGATCTTGCCGGTTTTACCTCGGTCTTTACCGAGAGTAACTCTGACGGTGTCGTTTATTTTTAACTTCATAAGACTTCTGGAGCCAAAGAGGCAATTTTACTATAACCGAGATCTTTTATTTCTCTAGCAATCGGGCCAAAAATGCGGCTACCCATAGGTTCTTTATTTTTAACATTTTCTAAAACAACAGCAGCATTGTCGTCAAAGCGAATGTAGGAGCCATCAGAACGACGATGCTCTTTTCTGGTGCGAACGATTAAGGCTTTAACCATTTGGCCGGTTTTAACTTGAGCATGAGGGTTAGCATCAATAACTGAGCAGGTAGTTAGATCGCCAATCCTGCCAAAACGGCGTTTGGAACCGCCATGAACCAAGATTACCCTAAGTTTTTTAGCGCCAGAATTATCAGCGGCTTTAAGAATGCTTCTGAGTTGAATCATATTTTTTTAATTACCTGCCATCTTTTACGTTTACTAATAGGCGGGCATTCTTGAATAATGACTTTGTCGCCGGTTTTCAGAGTAAGTTTGTCATTGTGAGCTAAGTATTTTTTCCGCTTGGTAATGGTTTTTTTATACAAAGGATGGGTCCAGCGCCTAAGAACTTCCAGCTTGACAGTCTGGAGTGTGGTGGTATTAAGAACAGTGGCGGTAAGTTGTTTTTTCATGATTTTGATTTAGTTTGTTTTTGATAAATGAGAGTTTTGAAAACCGCGATTTGATGACGAGCTTTTTTAAGCTGACTGGTATCTTTAAGTTGATTGGTTTTAAGTTTAAACCTTAAGTCAACAAGGTCGGTTTGAACTTTAGCTAAATTAACCTGAAGCTGCTTAAGGGTTTGCTGATGGAGTGAGGTTTTATCTTTAGATTTCATATTAAATTCTAGTAACAAACTTTGTTTTAAAAGGCAGCTTTTGAGTGGCTAGCCGGAAAGATTCACGAGCAGTGGATTGATCGACACCAGCTAGCTCAAAGATGACCTTGCCAGGCTTGATAACACAGACATAACCTTCTATTTCGCCTTTACCGCCACCCATGCGAACCCCAGAACCTTTTTTAGTATAGGTTTTGTCAGGGAAAACTCGGATCCAGAGCTTGCCAGCTCGTTTGGTGTAGTGAGTAATGGCTTTTCTGGCGGCCTCGATTTGCCTAGCGCTTAGCCAGCCACGACCGATAGCTTTAAGGCCATACTGACCAAAGGAAACTTTAGAGCCAGCGGTGGCGATGCCTTTCATGCTACCTCTAAAGTGTTTGCGGTATTTTTGTTTTTTAGGTTGCAGCATAGTTATTTAAGATCTTTTTCACCTTTATAAACCCAGACTTTAATACCAACATAACCAAACTTAGTTAGAGCTGGTTGCTCAAAGTAGTCAATATCAGAGCGAATGGTGCTTAAAGGTACATTACCTTCCGTGTATTTTTCTGTTCGAGAGATTTCTGTGCCTGCAATCCGACCAGCTAAAGCAATTTTTATTCCTTTGGCGCCGGCAGTGATAGTTTTTTCTAAGGCCTGAGCGATGGCCCGACGGTGAGGGTAGCGCTTGATTAGCTGGTCCGCCAGCCTTAGGCCAATGAGACGGGCTGAAAGATCAGGGCTTTTCATTTCAACGACATTAAGCTCAAATTTAGGAGGTTTGCCGGATTTAGGATCGCTGTCAAGTTTTTGGGAAATGAGTTTTTTAAGCTCTTCTAAACCAGAGCCGCCGCGGCCAATGACTACACCAGGCCGGGCAACTTTGAGAGTAATCTTAATGGTGTTAATGGAGCGGTCAATCTGAATATCAGTAATGCCAGCGAGTCTAAGTTTATCAAACAAAAATTCCCGAAGCTTAACGTCTTCGAGAACGAATTTTTGATAGTCTCTGGCATCAGCATACCAGTTACTAGACCAACTATAGAGTTTGCCGAGACGGAAGCCTTTAGGATGAACTTTTTGACCCATATTATTTCTTTGATTTCTTTTTAACTACTTTTTTAGTGATTGGTTTAGATTTAGTTAATTTTTTAGATTTTTTAGGCTCAGGAGCTTTTAAAACAATTTTGATGTGGCTGGTGCGTTTAAAGATTGAGTGGGCTCGGCCCCGAGAAACTGGTTGCCAACGTTTGTAGGTAGGACCTTCATTGACTTCAATTGATTGAATTAAAAGAGAGTCTTTAACTAAGTTATGATTATTAACAGCATTAGCTAAGGCTTGTTTAAGAGTTTTAAGTAAAGGAGTGGCGGCTCTTTTTCTAAGATGACTAAGGATAGTGACGGCTTCATCAGGAGGTAAACTCCTAACATGATTGGCGATTAACCTAATTTTTCGAGGGCTGGTGCGAATAAATTTTGATTCAGCTTTAATTAACATAGATTTTAAGTTTTAGTAATTAATCTTTTAACCATCTTACCGTGACCTTTAAAGGTTCTAGTGGGGGCAAATTCACCTAGACGATGGCCGACCATGGCTTCATTGACAAAAACATCAATAAATTTTCTGCCGTTGTGAACTTGAAAGGTGTGACCAACAAATTCTGGAGCGATTTGACTGGCTCGAGACCAAGTTTTGATAGGTTGTTTTTTTCCACCAACTTTCAGCTTGTCAATTTTTTTGAGAAGCCTTGGATCAACATATGGTCCTTTTTTACTACTTCTACCCATATTATTTTTTCCGCCTATCTTTAATAATAAATTTATTAGAATATTTTCTTTTACGCCTGGTTTTTTTGCCCAGGGTCTTTTTACCCCAAGGACTAAGAGGCGAAGGCATGCCAATACCAGAACGGCCTTCACCGCCACCATGAGGGTGAGCCCCAGGGTGCATGGCAACTCCACGAACTGCTGGGCGAAAACCGAGATGACGCTTACGGCCGGCCTTGCCAAGTTTAATATTTTTCAAATCAGGATTACTGACTTCACCGATTGTAGCATAGCAATTCAAAGAAACTTGCCTGATTTCTCCAGAAGGAAGCTTGATAGCAGCGATTTTGTCTTTGCTTTGTAAGATAGCAGCAGTGCCAGCAGAACGGACTAGCTGACCACCTTTGCCAGGAGTTAATTCGATGTTATGAATGACGGTGCCAACAGGGATGTTTTTAAGAGGCAAGGCATTACCGAATTTAATCGGAGCTTTATCGGCAGAGATAATAGTTTGACCAATCTTAAGTTCTTGAGGAGCTAAGATATAGGCTTTAGCGCCATCGATAAAATGGAGCAGAGCAATGTGGGCGCTGCGATTAGGATCATATTCAAGGCTAACAACTTTAGCAGGAATGTCTTTTTTCTGGCGCTTAAAGTCAATAATCCTATAGAGGCGTTTGTGACGACCGCCACGATGACGAACCGTAATTCTGCCGTTGGAATTACGACCGGCTTTGTAGCTAATTTTTTTAGTGAGAGATTTCTCAGGTTTTTTCTTGGTTAAGCCAGAAAAGTCCAGGTCGCTACGGTGACGTCTGCCAGGGGTGGTGGGTTTATATGTTTTAATAGCCATAATTATTCACCTCGCATCTGAGTGGCAGCAGATTTCTCCTGAACTTTGGATCGTCTTCTGAGACCAAATAGGCCTCTTTTTTGTGGTTTTTCAGTTTGAGATTTAGTGAGTTTTTTGGTGGCTAATTTAGCTTTAGTTTTGGATTTATCTTTTTTATCAGGAAGTTGAAAATAGTCAATGGTTTCACCAGGCTTAAGGGTAACAATGGCTTTTTTTCTGTCAGGAGATTTGGCGGGTAAGCGTTTTTTGCCGCTGCGGCGAGTTTTCCCAGCTAGTTTTAAAATTCTGACCTTGAGAACAGTGACGTTAAAGAATTCCTCAACCGCCTGTTTGACTGAAGTTTTAGTGGCCTGAGGAGTAATTAAAAAACTAAACTGACTGGCCTCAGCTAGCTTGAGGCTTTTTTCAGTAATGATGGGTTTGAGTAAATCAGCAATAGTCATGATTATTTAAGATAATGCTTTTCTAAAACTTTAAGTGATTCTTTGGTAAAGATAAGTTTGTGAGCATTTAAAACTTGATAGGTGTTAAGATTGACGGCTAAAGCAGTGGTTAAGTAAGGCAGGTTATTGGTAGCTCGCTGGATGGTTTGGTTAGGTTGAGCTAGTAACAGAACTAGTTTTTGGGGTTGGTTAACTAGTTTTTGGAAAAGCTGATGGAAAATTTTAGTTTGGCTTGGAAGTTTGTCTAAATCATTTAAAACAAGGGTGTTTTTATCATTAAACTGCTGAGTGAGGGCGGAAAAAAGACTAAGTTGTTTCATTTTCTTAGTGAGCTTGAGTTTGTAGTTTTGCTCGCCAGTCGGACCATGGGCTTTGGCGCCGCCGACGAAAATCGGAGCATTACGGCTACCATGACGGGCTCTACCCGTGCCTTTTTGACGCCAAATCTTTTTTTTAGAAACAACTACTTCTCCTCTGGATTTAGTTTTAGCTGGAGCTTGGCGTTGGTTGGAAAGATAGACTCGGACAGCTTGAGTCATAAGAGGCGGGTTGATTTTGGCAGCAAAAATCTTGCTAGAAACCTTAGTGGTAGAGATTTTTTTGGCTTTGGTATTATAGACGTCTAGAGATGGCATATTTATTTAGCGACCTTTTTAGATTTAGACTTAGTCTTTTTGGTTAATTTGGTTGATTTTGAAGACAAAGTTGATTGGGGAGAAAAAAGCTTAACCGGCTTTTTGACTGAGCCGGTTTTGGTGATTTTAAGCAGAGAGTTTCTAGGACCAGGGACAGTGCCGGCAATGATTAAAAGGTGTTTGTCTGAATCAAAGCTAACGACTTGCAGTCCGGTAACTGTCTTGGTAGCATGACCAAAATGGCCAGGCATTTTTTTGCCTTTCCAAACCCGGCCAGGATCAGTGCCTTGACCAATTGAACCAGGAGCTCTTTGCCTATCTGATTGACCGTGAGTCCGAGGGCCACCATGGAAACCCCAACGCTTGATAACACCAGCAAACCCTCTGCCTTTGGAGGTGCCAGTAACCTTGACCTTATCTCCAGATTGAAAAACATCGGTGACTTTGATTTGGTCACCGAGTTTGAGTTTAATCTCCTGTTGAAGTCTGATTTCTCTTAAAAAACGGGGAGCCTGACTAAGCTTGGCTCCTTTAAGATGTTTTTTAAGGGGTTTTTTAAGGGATTTATTAGATTTTTTCCCCTGGGCGCACTGAATGGCCCAGTAACCATCTTTAGTCTTGGTTTTGATTTGGGTAATGGTTAAAGGGTCGGCTTTGATGTTGGTAATCACTAAACGATTACCCTTGTCATCAAAGGCTGATTGAGTATCTAGTTTGGTTCCAAAAAATGCCAAAATCATAAATTACATGCGGATTTCAATGCCAACGCCGGCAGGCAGTTCCAGATGCATCAGGCTGTCAATGGTTTTATCGGTTGATTCAAGAATATCGATGAGGCGCTTATGAGTAAGCAGCTCGAAGTGTTCTCGGGCGTTTTTATCCGCATGAGGACTGGTAGTAACACAGATCAATTTTCTCTTGGTAGGAAGAGGAATGGGGCCAACCACCTTAGCACCCGTGGAAAGAGCGGTGTCTAAGATTTTTTGGCAGCACTCATCAATGATCCGATGATCATATGACTTTAGCCTGATTCTGATTCTACCTTTAGGCATAGTTTAAATAAGATAAGAAGAGCCCGAAGGCTCACCTTATCAGACTAATTGTTAAAATTGATGACGAGTTATTTAGTAATTTTACTGATCACTCCAGCGCCAACGGTTAAACCGCCCTCGCGAACAGCAAATCGTAGGCCTTCTTCAAGAGCAACTGGTTGAATGAGCTTGACGTTCATCTTGGCATTATCGCCAGGCATAACCATCTCAACACCCTTTTCTAGAGTGACCTCACCAGTAACATCAGTGGTTCTGATGTAAAACTGGGGTTTATAACCAGAGAAGAAAGGAGTATGACGACCACCTTCATCTTTGGAAAGGATATAGACCTCGGCTTCAAACTCTGTATGAGCGGTAACCGAACCGGGCTTAGCCAAAACTTGACCGCGCTCAACATCGTTTTTCTCGACGCCTCGGAGAAGAATACCAACGTTGTCGCCGGCTTGGCCTTCGTCGAGTAGTTTTCTAAACATCTCAACGCCGGTAACGGTGCTTTTCTTGGGTTTTTTGAGGCCGACAATCTCAACTTCCTCGCCAACCTTGATTTTACCGCGACCGATTCTACCGGTAACAACGGTGCCTCTGCCTTTAATAGAGAAGACATCCTCGACTGGCATAAGGAAAGGCTTATCAAACGGTCGTTTAGGTTGAGGAATGTGCTCATCCAGAGCTTTTAAGAGCTCTTCTATTGATTTTTGAGCTTCAGCATCACCTTCAGCGGCTTTAAGAGCAGAGCCTCTAATAATGGGGATGTCTTTGCCAGGAAACTTATATTTCGTTAGAAGCTCCCTGATTTCTTCCTCAACTAGATCAATCATTTCTTTGTCGTCAACCGCATCGACTTTGTTGAGGTAGACAACGATGGATGGAACATTAACCTGGCGAGCTAAAAGAATGTGCTCTCGAGTCTGAGGCATAGGGCCATCAGTGGCAGCCACCACTAAGATAGCGCCGTCCATTTGAGCAGCGCCGGTAATCATGTTCTTGATATAGTCTTTATGGCCAGGACAGTCAATATGGGCATAGTGACGTTTTTCGGTCTCATACTCAAGGTGAGTAATGGAAATAGTGATGCCCCGTTCTTTTTCTTCTGGAGCTTTATCAATATCTTCAAATTTGAGAGCTTCTGCTAGTTTTTTCTTGGCCAGATACTGAGTTATGGCGGCAGACAGAGTAGTCTTACCGTGATCGACATGACCAATGGTGCCGACGTTAATATGTGGTTTGGTACGTTTAAATGTAGCCATGTAACCTCCCTTTAATATTAAGTTTTTTCTATTTAGTATATTTTACTTTTTTTTAGGTTTTTTTTCATCCTCGGTTGTTTCAGCTGAGGGTTTAGCTTTATTAATAATCTTATCAGCTATGTTTTGGGGGACTTCCTCATAAGAAGAAGGCTCCATATAGAAACTGGCTCGACCCTGAGTCATAGAACGAAGAATTGTAGCATATTTGGGCATTTCTGCCAGAGGCACATTAGCATTAATCAAGGTAACATTGCCTTTTTTAGTAGTGGCTTGAACCTTGGCACGCTTAGAAGATAGATCGCCAATTATCTCGCCCATGAATTCATCAGGGGTAGAAACCTCCAGTTTCATGACGGGTTCGAGAAGAATAGGATTGGCGAGTTTAACGGCTGATTGTAAGGCCTTGGAGCCAGCAATTTTAAAAGCAATTTCAGAAGAGTCAACGTCATGATAGCTGCCGTCGTAAACTATGGCCTTCATGTCGACCAAGGGATAGCCAGCAATGACACCGTTTTCCATGGCTTCTTTAACGCCTTTTCCAACCGCAGGAATGAATTCTCGAGGAATACGGCCGCCAACTACTTCTGAGACAAACTCAGAGTCAGTGCCTCTATCTTGAGGTTCAATTCTTAAGAAACAGTGACCGTATTGACCTCGACCACCAGATTGACGGATGTATTTACCTTCGGCTTGAGCAATAGATTTAATGGTTTCTTTGTAAGCGACCTGAGGTTTGCCGGTGTTGGCCTCAACTTTAAATTCACGCTTCATGCGGTCAACAATGATCTCGAGATGAAGTTCGCCCATGCCAGAGATAATGGTTTGACCGGTTTCTTGGTTAGCTTTGATGGTAAAAGTGGGGTCTTCCTCAGATAAGCGTTTCAAGGCATAGCCCATTTTTTCCTGATCAGCTTTAGTTTTGGGTTCGATGGCTAAAGAAATAACTGGGTTGGTAAAGGTAATGCCCTCTAGGATAATGGGGTGGGCTTCGTCACAAACGGTGTCGCCGGTAGTGGTGGCTTTAAGGCCAACGAGAGCGACAATTTCACCAGCACGGGCAGCATCAATTTCTTCCCGAGTATTGGCATGCATGAGTAAGATACGACCAACGCGTTCTTTTTTGCCAGTAGTGGCGTTTAAAACATAGCTGCCGGACTTCAAGATACCGGAGTAAACCCTGACATAGGTCAAACGGCCAACATGAGGGTCAGTTTGGACTTTAAAGGCTAAAGCAGCAAATGGAGCATCAGTCTTATGAGACCGGGTGACTTCATCTTGAGTGCCGGGTTTAAAACCTTTAATATCAGGCACATCAAGGGGGCTGGGAAGATAATCAATAACAGCATCTAAGAGCGGTTGGACGCCTTTGTTTCTGAGGGAAGAACCACAGAAGGTAGGAACAAGTTTGTAGGCTAAAGTGGCTTTTCTCAAAGCTTGCTTTAGTTCTTTAACAGTGGGTTCTTCGCCCTCAAGGAATTTTTCGAGTAATTTATCGTCATGCTCAGAGATTTGTTCGATGAGTTTGGCACGGTATTCAGCGACCTGGTCTTTCATGTCAGAGGGAATATCAACTTCTTCATATTTAGCGCCGGTTTCATCGCCTTTCCAGACCAAGGCTTTTTGCTCAAGAAGAAGAACTATACCTTTAAAAGAAGACTCTACGCCGATGGGTAGAGTCATGATGGCTGGGTTAGCGCCGAGACGATCCTTAATATCTTGGACAGTGGCCAGGAAATCAGCGCCGAGCTTATCCATTTTATTAGCAAAGCAGAGGCGAGGAACATTGTATTTGTCGGCTTGACGCCAGACAGTCTCGGATTGAGATTGAACGCCTTCTTCAGCATCTAAAACAGTAATCCCTCCATCAAGGACGCGGAGGGATCTTTCAACTTCAGCAGTGAAGTCAACATGGCCTGGAGTGTCAATAATGTTGACTCGATACTCTTCCTGAGGAACAGCGCCAGGCATAGTGGGAGTCCAGAAACAGGTAGTAGCAGCTGACATGATGGTAATACCTCTTTCTTTCTCCTGTTCCATCCAGTCCATTTGGGTAGTACCTTCATCAATATCACCGATTTTGTAAGATTTACCGGTATAGAAAAGGATCCGCTCGGTAGTGGTAGTTTTACCAGCATCGATATGGGCAATAATGCCGATATTCCGGATTTTTTCCAGCGGGACTTGGCGTTTTTTCTTGGTATCTGATGGTTCAGTAGCCATAGTTTTAGTTTACTAGATCTCTGAGGAAAGGCAGTAAAAAATCGCTTCATCTAGAAGCGATTGCTTCCGAGCAAATAGTAAATCAAATTAGTGAAGACATTGTACCTAATTTTAGAGGTTTTGTCGAGGAGAAGGATGAAAATTAACAGACGGGGATCTGATACCACGATCGTGGAGTTAGATCCATTACCAGCGGAAATGGGCAAAGGCTCTATTGGCTTCTGCCATTTTATGAGTTTGGGTTTTCTTTTCAATGGCCCCACCTTGGTTTTTATGGGCATCGAGGAGTTCGGCGGCGAGTTTGTCGTAAAAATGATGATATTGGGAGTTGGGGCGGTTTCTGGCAGCTTGAATAAGCCACCTGATAGCCAGGGATTCTCGACGATCACCTCTAACAGGGATGGGAACTTGATAGGCAGCGCCACCAACTCGTCTGGATCTAACTTCCATGGAGGGTTTGGCGTTATCAATGGCTTGGCGGAGAACTAATAAAGGATCTTCTTTGGTTTGAGCCTTAAGAATATCAAGGGTTTTATAAACATGTTTTTGAGCAATGCTTTTTTTACCATCGTACATGATTTTGTTGATAATTTTGGCGACTAGGCGGTTTTGATAAAGAGGATCAGGAGGGGTAAGGCGTTTTTTAGTTTTTCCGGTTCTAGGCATAGGTTAGTCTTTTTTGGATTTTTCTTTTTTTGGTTCTTCTGGTTTATCGTCAGATTTGGCTTGAGCTTGGTCGTCGGCGGAGACGGCGCCGGTGGCAGCAGCGGCAGTGGTGGTGGCGCCACTCATTTTGGTGCCATATTTGGAGCGAGAGGTTTTACGGTCAGTAACACCAGAGGCATCATATTTACCTCTAATAATATGGTATTTAACACCAGGTAGGTCTCTGACGCGGCCGCCCCTAACCATGACAATTGAGTGTTCGGCTAGATCATGACCAATGCCAGGGATGTAGGCAGTAACCTCTTGTTTGTTGGATAGTCTGACCCGGGCAACTTTTCTGAGAGCCGAGTTGGGTTTTTTAGGAGTCATGGTTTTAACCACAAGACAGACTCCCCTTTTTTGAGGGTTGATGGTAGAAATCATACGCCTATCTGCAAGATTAAAGGTTTTACGCAAAGCCGTGGCTTTAATCTTTTTGGGCTGAGGTCGTCTTTTTTTCCTGACTAGTTGGTTAATGGTAGGCATATTAGTCTAGTTTAGCTCGTTCTTTATTAGTAGGAATGAGTCGGCCGATTATAACATTTTCTTTAAGACCAAGGAGGTGATCGACTTTACCGCTAGCAGCAGCATGAGTAAGGATAGCCGATGTATGCTGGAAAGAGGCAGCTGACAGCCAAGATTCGGTATGAAGAGAAGAGCGAGTAATGCCCAGGACTATTTGATCAGCGGTGGCTAGTTTGGCTTTTTTGGCTTTAGCCTGAACATTGGCTTTATCAAAACGAGTTTTTTCAATAAATTCACCGACTAACAGATCAGTGTCGCCGACTGTTTGAACTTGAACTTTGTCAGACATTTTTCTAACAATGACCTCAAAGTGTTTGTCGTGGATAGGAATACCTTGAGATTCGTAAACGCCTTGAATTTCTTGAATGAGGTATTCTTGGGTGCCTCTGAGGCCACGGGTGTCAAGCAGGCCTTTAATGTTAAGGGAGCCAGAAGCTAGGCGTTCACCAACACCCATGAGTTGGTTGTTTTTAACCCTTACGGTTGAGGTGAGAGGAACTAAGTAGGTTTTAGCCTCTGATTTTTCGATAGGAGTAATGGTGACTTCGTAACCCTGAGAGGTTTCTTTAATAGAAACTTTACCGGCAATTTCACTTAAAGGTGAAGCGACCTTAGGAGTTCTGGCCTCAAAAAGCTCTTCAACTCGAGGTAGGCCCTGAGTAACATCAGAAATGACAATGCCGCCAAAGTGTTTGACTCTCATGGTTAACTGAGTGCCAGGTTCGCCAATTGACTGGGCGGCGACTACACCGACTGGGGCGCCAATGGTAACCTTTTTCTTGGTGGAAAAGTCCCAGCCATAACAGAGAGCACAAAGGCCGTGTTTGGCTTCACAGGTTAAGGGAGATCTTACCTTAAGCTCAGTGACTTTGGCTTTGGTAATGACTTTAGCCAGGTCTTCGGTAATAAGCTCGCCTTTTTTAGCTAAGACTTTTCTAGTTTTAGGATAAGTTAGTTTTTCAACTAAGAAACGGCTGGTGATTCTGATAGTAAAGACTTGATTGCGTTTATCATCGGCTTTAATCACCAGGCCATGTTTGGTTTTACAGTCCTCAAGTCTAATGATCATGTCATGGGCGACATCAACCAGACGACGAGTAAGATAACCAGCATCAGCGGTTTTAATAGCAGAGTCGGTTAAACCTTTACGGGAACCTCTAGAGGAAGTAACGTATTCAAAGATCGATAGCCCTTCTCTAAAGTTTGATTTAGTGGGTAGTTCAACGATTTTACCTAAAGGATCAACTACTAAACCACGCATGGCCGCTAGTTGTTTTACCTGATCTTTGGAAGCTCGAGTACCGCCAGAGTTGATGATAAACTTAACAGCATTGTTAACTTCAAAATTATCCCAGGTTTTTTCAGCAATGACATCGGTAGTGTCCATCCAAAGCTCGTTACTGAGACGACGTTTTTCTTCTTTAGTGATAAGACCATTTTTGTAGTTTTCCTCAATCAGAGAGGCTTTTTTGTTAGAAGCCTTGATAATAATTTCTTTTTCAGGAATGATCTTACAGTCACTAACAGCCACAGACAGACCAGAGAGAGTGACAGCCTTAAAACCAAGATCTTTAAGATCATCAATCAGATCGGCAATGTCTTCGCTTTTACAGACATCAATGGCTTTTTTAATTAAACCTTTGATAGCGCCAGCATTAACGGTCTTGTTGATGAAACCAAGTTCCTTTGGCAGAACTTGGTTAAAGAGGAGTCTACCAATGGTAGTATCAATAATTTGACCATTATGTCTGACTTTAATGGGTTGACGGAGTTTAATTTGGCTAGTTTGGTAGGCTAGATTAGCTTCAGAAAAAGAGGCATAAATAGTAGGATCAGGTTCAAGCTGAGAATCAATAGAAGTAAGGTAATAGGTACCGAGAGCCATTTCTTTGTTAGGAATAGTAATGGGTGAACCATCAGCGGGCTTAAGGAGGTTTTTATCAGGCATCATGTAATCGATAGATTCTTTTTTAGACTCTTTACTTAAAGGAACATGAATTGCCATTTGGTCACCATCAAAGTCAGCGTTATAGCCAGCACAAACACAAGGGTGGATTTGAATGGCACTGCCTTCGATTAAAACTGGATAAAAGGCTTGGATGCCGAGTTTGTGGAGAGTAGGAGCCCGGTTAAGTAAAATGGGATGATCTTTAACAATGTCTTCAAGGATGTCAAAGACCTCGAGGGGTTTTCTTTCAAGAACATGCTTGGCAGATTTAACGTTGGGAGCATGACCGCGGTTGATCAGCTCTCTTAAAACATAGGGTTTGAAGATTTCTAGGGCCATAAGTTTGGGAATGCCGGCCTGGCGGAGTTTTAAGTCTGGGCCAACAACAATGACTGAGCGGCCAGAATAGTCAACCCGTTTACCTAGAAGATTTTGACGGAAACGGCCTTGTTTGCCGCGAAGCATATCGGCTAAAGAGCGGAGTTCTTTACTGCCGCGACGACGAATGGTTCGAGCTTGAGAGGTATCAATGAGGGTGTCAACTGATTCTTGAAGCATGCGTTTTTCATTTCTAAGAATGATTTCTGGAGCACCGAGATTAATCAGGTGTTTAAGACGATTGTTGCGGTTAATAACCCGGCGGTAAAGATCATTAATATCTGAGGAAGCAAAGTGACCGCCGGAAAGTTGAACCATAGGACGAAGGTCAGGAGGAATAACGGGCAGAATGGTAATGATCATCCAGGTTGGATCAATGCCAACTTTTTTGAAGGCCTCAATAATGCGAAGGCACTTGGTGGCTTTGATCTGACGTTGGCCAGAATATTTTTGAATTTCTTGCTTAAAACGAGAGGTCATTTTATTTAGATCAAGTTTCTTGATAACCTCAAGGATTGCTTCGGCGCCCATGCCGACTTCCATAAAGTCGCTGGCGTTATAGTCAACTAATTTTAGATATTCTTCTTCTGAAAGAACGGTAAGATCTTTAGTTTTTTTAACCAGATCTTTAACAGCGGTGTAGATTTCTTTAGTGGTGTCTTTCTCGGCCGCTAGAGTTTCTCTTAAAGAGGCGAGGTCGCGCTTGGTCTTTAACTTAGCTTCATTAACAGCCAAATCTTGCTGTTCTTTAGATTTGATTTTTTTCTTGATAGCAACGATGTCTTTAAGGCCTAGTTGTTTAGCTAGTTTGATATCTTGATTATGCTTAGTTTCTAAATCTTTAGTTTTAGAGTTAAGCTGTTTATCAAGATCTTTGAAGATAGCTTTTTTAGCCCGATCGTCAGTCTCGATAACCAAGTATTTGGCGAAATAAATGACGCCGGAGAGGTTTCGAGGTGAAATTTCAAGGAGTAAGGATAGATGAGAAGGACTACCTTTAAAGAACCAAATATGAGCAACTGAACAAGCGAGGTTGATATGACCCATGCGTTCACGACGAACTCGACTTTGGGTAACCTCAACGCCACATTTGTCACAGATAATTCCCCGATAGCGAATACGTTTGTATTTACCACAATAGCATTCCCAATCTTTAGTGGGACCAAAAATACGCTCGCAGAAAAGACCATCTTTTTCCGGCTTTAAGGTGCGGTAGTTAATGGTTTCTGGTTTAAGAATTTCGCCATGAGACCATGATTTAATGATCTCGGGTGAAGCGAGTTTAATCTGTAAGCTGGTAAAATCGGTTAGTTTAGTCATTAGGTTGATTTAGGTTTCTTAGTTTTTTTCTTAGTTTCTTTTTTAGTCTGTTTTTTGGTTTGTTTCTTAGTTTTTTTAGTGGGTTTTTTTAAGGCTTTGGTTGAATCTTCAGGAGCATGATCATCTTCATCCTCATCTTGATCTTTAACAGCATCGTCGGTAGTACCACTGGGGATAACATTAAGACAAAGGCTGTTAAGCTCTTTAACTAAAACTCGGAAGGATTCAGGCACAGTGGCTTCAGGAATATCCAGACTTTTAACAATGGCTTCAAAAGCTTTAGCTCGACCAACAACATCATCGGATTTAATGGTTAACATTTCCTGAAGGCTGTGGGCAGCTCGATGAGCTTCCAGAGCCCAGACTTCCATTTCACCTAAACGCTGACCACCCATTTGAGCTTTACCGCCAAGAGGTTGCTGAGTGACTAAGGAGTAAGGGCCAGTAGAACGAGCGTGGGTTTTGTCTTTGACCATATGGATAAGTTTGAGGATGTAAGCGACACCAACAGCGGTTTTTTCTTTAAAAGGTTCGCCGGTTAGACCATCAAAGAGAGTTACCTTGCCATTGACGGGTAATTTAGCTTTTTTAAGTTCTTGGGCAATCAACTCTTCTTCAATATGCTCGAAAACAGGCAAAGCTAAACGGTAACCGAGTTTTTGGGCAGCCCAGCCAAGTTGAGCCTCTAAGAGTTGACCGAGGTTCATGCGAGCCAAGACTGATAAAGGAGAAATAATAATGTCAACTGGAGTGCCGTCGTCAAAATAAGGCATATCAGCACTAGGGACAATTTTAGAGATAACGCCTTTGTTGCCATGACGGCCAGCTAGTTTGTCACCAACAACAATCTTGCGCATTTGAGCGACTTGAACAATAACTTTTTTAATAATGCCAGGGTCAAGTTCGTCGCCTTTGTCACGATCAAAAATCTTAACATTAATGACTGTGCCGCCTTCTCCATGAGGAATTCGTAAAGAGGTATCTCTGACTTCTCTAGCCTTTTCTCCAAAAATGGCGCGGAGAAGTCTTTCTTCAGCGGTAAGTTCTGTTTCGCCTTTAGGGGCAATTTTGCCAACCAGAATTTCATTGGGCTCGACTTGACTACCGATAACTACAATGCCATCTTCGCTGAGGTTGGCGAGTTCAGTTTCGCCAACATTGGGAATGTCGCGGGTGAGTTCTTCAGGGCCAAGCTTGGTATCCATAACTTTAGATTCATATTCATTAATCATGACAGAGGTAAGGATGTCTTGTTTGACTAGACGATCAGAGATGATAATGGCATCTTCGTAGCCAAGGCCTTGGTAGCTCATATAGGCAATAGTGAGATTTTGACCAAGAGCTAATTCCCCTTTATCGCAGGCAGGTCCATCGATGATGACTTGGCCAGCCTTAATTTTGTCACCAATGTCTACCAGAGGACATTGAGAGTAACAAGTAGATTGAGTGGTGCGATAAAATTTAGTCACTTGGTAATGAATATCTCTCCCAGAAATAGAAATATTCTCAGAAAGGTTAACTTTAAGAGCTTTTAGTTTTTTAAGCTCCTGAGGATCGGTTTTGACAATAACAACTTGAGAATCAAGATAGGTAACTTTACCAGAAACCAGGGCGGCAACGATGCGATTCATGGCTGAGGCGACAGCAGATTCCATGCCAGTGCCGATAATAGGAGAGTCGGGTTTAACTAGAGGAACAGCTTGACATTGCATGTGGGTGCCCATGAGGGCCCGGTTGGCTTCATCGTGAGCAATGAAAGGAATTAAGGAGGCAGAGGTGCCAACTACCTGACGAGGGATAACATCAATGTATTCGATTTGGTTGCTGGAAACTTCCACAAACTCGGTTTGATAACGGGCAGGAACCCAGTCATCAACAATGTAGCCCTGATTATCAACATTAATCTCTGCATGAGTAATATAGTGGTTTTGCTCTTCGTCAGAGGCGAGATAAACAATTTCGCCAGTAACCTTCATTTTGGTTTGCTTGCCCCGAGTTTGTTTGACAATTTTACGATAAGGGGTTTCTAGAAAGCCGTATTGATTAACTCGAGCGTAAAGAGCTAAATAGGTGACCAGACCAATGTTGGGCCCTTCAGGCGACCTAACAGGACAGATGCGGCCGTATTGGCTGGCGTTGATGTCTCTCATGGAGAAAGAGGCACGTTCACGGGTAACACCACCAGGGCCCATGACTGATAAACGACGAAGATTGTCAAGCTCGGATAAAGGATTAGTTTGGTCAAGAATAGTAGAAAGACGATTACGCCGGAAAAAATCGGAGATAGCAGCAATGACTGGCCGAGGATTAACTAAAGTACTGGGAGTAATCTCAACATCCGCCTTGGCTAAGCTCATTTTCTCTCTGATGGAACGTTCAAGACGAAGGAGTCCAACTCTAAAAGAGGTAGTGGCGACTAGTTCACCGATACGGCGGACTCGACGATTAGATAAAGAGTCAATATCATCAACTCTGCCTTGGCCGTTTTGAAGACCAATTAGGTATTTAATGGTGGCAATAATGTCTTGGGCGGTGAGAACGCGAGTGCTGATGTCCGGGTTGAGACCAAGACGACGATTTAATTTGTAGCGACCAACATCGCCGAGGTCATAACGACGAGGGTCAAAAAACATGCGATGCAGAAGTTCTTTAGCATTTTCAAGAATGGCTGGTTCACCAGGACGCATTTTCTGATAAATTTCAACTAAAGCTTCTTCATTAGTTTTACTGGGATCTTTCTCAAGAGTAGAGAAAAGGTAAGGACGTTTTTGATCGGTGTCAACATCAGAGTAAAGCTTGATTAGTTCTTCATCAGTAAAAGGTTGGATGGCACGGAGTAAGGTGGTGGCGGCAAGTTTGCGATGGCGATCAATTTTAACACTAATGGTATTATAACGAGAGATAGAGATCTCGAGCCAAGAGCCGCGTAAGGGGCGAAGTTCTGCCTGATAGAGATTACGGCCGGTGGATAAGTCAACTGTGCCAGAAAAAAAGACGCCCGGAGAGCGGACGAGTTGATTAACCACAGCTCTTTCAATGCCGTTAATGATAAAGGTACCTACCTCAGTCATTTGAGGTAAATCCCCCATGAAAACTTCTTGTTTTATGGTTTCGTTGGTTTGCAAGTTGGTTAGCTTGGCTTTAACTCTAATGGGAACTTCATAGGCCAAGCCTTTATTTAGAGCTTGACGGGGTTGATATTTAGGTTTGCCGATAGAATAGTCACCAAACTCAAGTTGCCAATTTTTACCGGTAAAGTCGTCTATGGGAGAAATGCTTTGAAGAGCTTCTTTTATGCCTTGATCTAAAAACCAACGGTAGGATTCTTTTTGAACCTCAAGAAGATTAAGTTGGGGAAGATTTTTAGGAATAGGTTTCCAACTAAGGCGATTTGGTGATGGAGATTTTGGCATGGCGGTTCAAAAGAAACAGAAAAAACGGGCTTAGGATCCCGTTTTATTATAGTATGTTAATTAAAAGTGCCCCACTTCTGCTTCCAGCTAGCTGATTGGCTAAAGTCAAAAGGTTTTAAGATAAAGATCTTTGGCTTACTTTAGCTAAACAGGCTATAAAGAAAAATTGACGAACAAAAGCTAGCCTGTAACAGGCTATCTATAGAGGTAATATAGCAGATTGTCAGGGGTTGTCAAGAGGAAGATTAAATTTGTTATTTTAAATATTTATCAATGTTTTGACGATGCCCCTCAAGAGTTTCAGCATAATGATTGTAGCCAGTTGAATCAGAAACATAATAGAAATAGTCGCTGTTGGCTGGGTTAAGGGCGGCTTTAATGGAGGCTAGGCCGGGGTTGGCGATAGGCTTGGGAGGCAGGCCAGAATTAAGATAGGTATTGTAAGGTGAGGGAGTCTTAAGATCTTTGGAGCTTAAGTTTTGGGGCCACCAGTTAGCTGATTTACCAAGAATATACTGGATGGTGGCATCAATTTGCAGAGCCATGCCGAGCTTGAGACGATTGTGGATAACGCTGGAAACTAAGGCTCTATCTTGAGCATGCCTGGCTTCACGTTCAATAAGAGAGGCAATGATGAGAATGCGTTTATCTTGAGTAGGAGATTTTTGGCTAAAGTTATCAAGAAGAAGGTTAACGATATCCTCAGACGAAGCATTGTAGGGAATGAGGTAGGTATCAGGGAAAAGTTGACCTTCATGAGGCTTGGCGGTAAGAATAAAATCCTGAGGGTTAATTTCAGATTTTTGGAGGAGTTTGTCAGCATATTCTTCAACTCTAAGGCCTTCAGGAAAAGTCAGCCAGTAATCAAGAGTATCGTAAGCTAAGGTTTTAATAATGGTTTCTAGATCCTGACTGGGAGAAAGACGGAAATCTCCGGCTTGAAGCTGATTAGCAACGCCATAGCGATTAAGAAGAAGTTGAAAAGCAAAATCACTTTTGATAAAACCTTGTTGCTGGAGACGGCGACCAATAGTAGAGGCTGGTTGGCCGGGGGGAACAACAAAAATTTGAGAGGCTTGATTTTGAGGATCAACCGAACTGATAGCCCAACGATAGAGAAAATAGCTGACTATTAAGGTAACTACCAAAAATAACAGACTGAAGCGAAAAAACTTGGACATTAAACTTCTTCAAACAGGGCTCGGCGATACTTGCTGGTTTTTTTGTCGTGGATAAAAATACGGCCACATTTACAGACAATCTTGATTTTGCCAGCCTTAAACTTAGTCTTTTTAGCTGTTTTTAAAGGCATGCCACAACCAACGCATTGACCGCGGGAAAGCAACCAGGCCTGAACTGGAGCGATGACATTTTTAAACATAAAGATATATCTCCTTTAGAACTTAATTTAATAGGCTAAAGTATTTTAGCAGGCTTTAAAGTGATCATCAAGATAGGTTTGAAGAATTTGGGTGGCAGCAGCCATATGATCTTGACGACGTTTTTTTTGAGGGGCATGAGCTTGAAGAAGTTTGGCTTGAGCTTCTTGGGTAGAAAGAGTTTCGTCTTGATAGTCAACTGGTAGTTGAGTCAGACTATGGAGCTGAGAACCAAAGGTTTTGACTGGAATAGCCAGCTGACCTTCGGGTAAACCAATAATGATCTTATTGATTTTCTGATCTTGAATAAGCTGGTTAAGCCAGTTGAGGAGTTGAGGCAACGATTGATAGGATTTTTGAGTCAAGGGTTCGGCTAAAGGACCTTCGGCATGACTGAAACCAAGGTGCTTAAGACCAAAATCGATGCCTAGATATCTCATATTTCTACTAAGCGAGCTTTGATAATCCCCCGCCGCCAGTAAGTGCCCGGAGGAACACAGGTAACCAAAGTGAGTTCTTTTTGATTGTAACGTTGCTCGAGAATATCGATTTCATCAGGAGAAACTTCGTAATAATCATAAACAATATATTTATAAGTAATACCATCAAAGTTAACTAAAACTTCATCGCCAGGAGAAAGGCTGGGTAAAAGAGAAAAAATAGATCGGTAGCTATTAGGACTGTAAAACTGGGGTAAAACTGAATGACCAAAAATAACAGCGTTGCCGGCTTCACCAGGATTAGCAGTACCACCATAGTGAATTAAACTAATATCAAGATCGTCGCCGCCAATGGTAACTAAAGCCTCTTGAATTCTGAGCTTGGGAATAGTAACGGTATAGTGAGTAATATTAGATGGATTTAAAAAGGCTTGAGGCCGAGAAAAATTAAACCAGGCGGAAAGTTTAGAGTAATCAACGGTACTGGTATCAGAAGTGGTTTGAGCTAAAACCTGAGGATTATTGGGAGTATTGGGAGTAAGAATACCTTTAGACTCAGAGACAACCTCTTGAGAAACTGGGCTAATAATAGTTGGTCGTTTAGCTTGACGGGCGGTGGTGAGTTCATAAGAAAGAATAGGATAGCCGACGGCAATAAGGAGACTAGCGCCAACCGTGGTCATGATGGTGGGAGTGAGTTTTTTTAGTTGTTGCCAATAGCGAGCCAAAATTAACTGACGTTGAAGCTTGATTGGATTAGAAGGTGGTTGTTTGACGTATTGATAAGTCATGGCTAATCACCGGCTTTTATTTCCAAGGTGATGTTTTTGGTGAGTCGAGGCAGAGTTTTGAGCTTAGAAGGAAGATTGGGGGTAATAACAATATCGGCTTTAATAAAATTGGGTAAGGTGGCTAAATATTCTTGGGTGATGTGAGGATAACGACCTTTGAGGTTGTTTTTTATCTCAGTAAAGTCAAGTTTGGGAACCAATTTGGCTTTAAAGATGACTTCAACAGTGGCGCTACCATCGCTTTGGAGTTCGGCAGGTTGGACTTCAATCTCGCTGGCATTACTGAGTTGGAAATTATCAGGAATTTTTTCTTTAATGGTTTGTTGAAGTAAAAGGTCAAGATCTGCTTGACGGTAACTTAAAGCTGAGTATTCAAGTTGAGCATCAAGTTTTAAATTATCAGCCTCTTCATCAATATCATGATTAAAGGATTTAGAGATAAGCTCGTCTTGATCTTCAACATCGACTAAAGACATACCTTCACCAAGCTGACTAGATAATTCTTCAGCAGCTTGAGTCTTAAGGTCGGCAGTCAGGGCCTCTAAGAGATTGTCTTGGTCTTCTTGAGAGACGGCTTTGACTTCTCGAGCAGTGCCACCAGATAAACCATCGATAACCTTAACAGAATAGTCATCTTCAGAAAACTGTTGGAAAGATAAAATAGAACCGGCAGAAAGATTGCCTTCGGGGCCAATGCTTTTGGCAGTGATTTTAGCAGTGGCTTTGCCAAACTTAATGCCTTCATCTTCTGAAGAGCTGGAGGCAACAGTAGTGTCTTCATCTAAGGTAAAAGCCAAATTGTCTGGGCCGATAAGATCAATGCCGGCTGAAAAAGTTTTGGGTTGGCTGGTTTTGTTATAAAGAGTGACATCGCCCTCAGCTGGATCGCCAACTAAGCTGGTGCCGCTAGTAGGAACGGATTTACTGCCTTTGACCGAGATCTCCAGTGACCGACCCTGTAAAATACCTTGGTCAGAATTTAGGCTAGTGGCTTGAGGATCAATGATTAGACTAAGTTCTTCATCAATAGTTTTGGGTTCAAGGAAAATGGTGACCTTGGCTTTAGGTAGGCGCCAATAGGCGACAAAGAGAGCGATAAAGATTATGCCGAAGCCGCCGGCTAGGAGGGTTAAAGCCCGAGGTTTCTGACCAAATTTGAAACTAAAAATTGATGGGAGTTTAGAGAAAAAAGGTTGAAACTTGGATTTAATTGATTGAAATAAAGATTGGAAACGGGATTGGCTTGAGAGCGAGGAAGATTCTGGATGGGATGGGGATTTGAACTCAGCTTTAGATCTAGATTCAGGCTCAGCAGTAAGAGGTTCAGGTGGAGATTTTGATTCAGGTTCTAATTCAGGTTCAGGCTCAGCTGGTGGGCTTTGATCGGCAATATCTTTGGTGGTAAAACCCAGATTGGCAGCAGTGGCTGGCTGAGATTTGTCTTTGATTGGCTTGTCTGAGGATTTTTTCTTGGCAGGTTTAATAACAAAGCCTAATGATTTAGCGACTTCGCTACCACCAGCAAGAGCAACAGCTTTAATGGATGCGTCTGGGGGTAAAACCTCTACTTTGGGGAAGTGAATAAAGGGGAGTTTTTCCTCCCAGTCATAAGAGACCAACTGTTGTTTATCTTCTTCAAAATCATGTTTGCCGTCATAAAGAATCATACGGGCTGGCAAGCTGTCAACTTTATCAAAGCGAGAAAGAGCTTCTTCAACATCAGGGCCGAGATCTTCACTGCGTCCAACTAAGTGAGTGCCGATAACTTTGCCGAGTTTAACTAAAGTGAGGTTGAGTTCACCCGAGCTGAGCTGAAGAAAAATAGCGCTGGGAGGCGTACCCTCTTCAATCTTAAAGTATTGGATAACAGCGTTGTCGGTGACGACATAACCTAAGGGTTTAAGTTCTAAATCTTGGCAGAGTTTTTTAAGGAGTTGCTTTTTATCAGAGGCTATATCCTGTTTATTAAGCCAGGTTTCAGGTAGGCCAAAAACTACTCCAGAAGGCTCAGGAGTAAGATTCTCTGAGGCCTGAGTAATGGATTGGTCAACGGCTTTTAAAAGTGAGTCTGGATCTTGACCATCCCAAGTTTCGGTGGAACCGATTTTAACGATCTGAGTACGACCATCAATCACGGTCCAAACGGCACTTTTAACAATATCGTCGCTTATTTCTAAAGCAAAAAATTGTTCCGGAGCTTCTTCTTTAGCTTTGAGTTTGGTGAGCAGGTTTTTGATCTTCATTTTTTAAAACAGCATAAAGCCGGCGCTTGCCAGCACCAATTGATTCTTCTTTAGTAATCTTAACACCGCCTATTTCCCCTGTCGAGGAAACATGAGAACCACCGCATAGTTCCTTAGAAAAATTCCCAATGGAGTAAACCGAAACTTTATCAGGATAGGTTTCTTTGAAGAAGGCTAGAGCACCGGATTTAAGGGCTTGATCTTTAGTGACAATGGCTTTTTTGACTTTAAGATCTTTCTTGATTTGCTGATTAATAAGTGTTTCAATTTTTTTAAGCTGGCCATCGGTTAAGGCTTGAGGGTGGGTAAAGTCAAAACGAAAGCGTTCAGCAGTGATGTGACTCCCCTGTTGACGGACGTGATCACCGAGAATTTGACGGAGGGATTGATGAAGCAAGTGAGTAGCGGTGTGGAGTTTTTTGGTAGCCCCTGATTGATCTTCAAGGCCACCTTTAAACATGCCGGCTGAGGCAATGCGGGAAAGCTTTTTATGATCTTCAAAAACTTGATCAAATTTTTTCTTGTCTAATATTTGGCCTTTTTCCCTAAATAATTCTTCGGAAATTTCGAATGGAAATCCATAAGTTTGGAATAGATTAAATGCATTCAACACATTAAGTTGATTAGGTTCCAGTTTTTCAAACTCTTTAAGGCCACGATCAAGAGTAGATTGAAATTTTTTAATTTCTTCAACTAAAGCTGGTTTGGTTTTGACTATTTTAGCCAAGGCTTGAGGGTCAAGTTTACCAGCAAGCTGGCGAAATTTAATAGCTGAGCGGCGAATGAGGCGGCGGAGAATGTAGCCTTGTTGTTTATTGGAAGGCTCAACGCCTTCGTTGATCATAGCTTTGGCAGCTCGGAGATGATCAGCAATAACTCTCATAGAGGTTTGGTTGTTGCCTTGATATTTTTTGTTACAAGACTTTTCGATTTCTTCTATAATTGGTTTGAAAATATCTATTTGAAAGATGTCGGGTTGATTTTGAACAGCCTGGGCTAATCGCTCGAGTCCGCCACCAAAGTCAACGTTTTGTTTAGGTAGGGGTTTTAAAGAACCGTCTGGTTGTTTCTCATACTCCATAAAAACTGAGTTGCCGATTTCGATAAATTTACCGCATTCACAATTGGGATGACATTCATCAGCAAATTTTTTGTCATGTTTAATAGAGTCAAATTCAAAAAAGACTTCAGAGGTAGTGCCACCGATTATTCCAGGAGGCATTTGATCTGGAGTGCCGGCTCGAGACCACCAGTTGTATTTAGCAGGATAAAAATGAACTCTTGATTCAGGAAGGCCAATTTTTTTCCAGACATCAAGGGAGTCTTTATCTTTAGGGACGTGTTTATCACCTTTAAACAAGGTGACATGAAGTTTTTCCTGAGGTAGTTTGAGAATTTTAGTTAAAAATTCCCAAAGCCAGTTAAGTTGATCCTGTTTAAAGTAGTCACCAAGACTCCAGTTGCCAAGCATTTCAAAAAAAGTGGTGTGGCGATTATCGCCAATTTCATCAATGTCTTCGGCTCGAAAACAGGGTTGAGAATCAACCAGTCTTTTACCCATAGGATGAAGTTCGCCCTTGAGGTATGGAACCAGCTGCTGCATGCCAGAACTAGTAAACAAGGTGGTGGGATCATCTGGTGGGATAAGAGGAGCAGAGGGAATTTTTTTATGCTGCCTAATTCCGTCAGTAAAAAAATCTAAATAGGCTTGACGAATTTCATTGGTGGTCATGAGGTAATTTTAGCTGGAGTCAGGCTATTTGACTAGGGGCTTGCCGGATTTTAAGAAAACTTTTCTTTTAACAGTGGTGGTGGTTTTTTTAACTTGACGTTTAACTTTTTTAGTTTTTCTCTGAGTAGTTTGAGTTTGATCTTCTAGGATGGCTTCTAGTTTTTTGGCTTGGGTTTTAATATCTTTGATGTGTTCGACTAAAAAACCTTTAGCATTATCTATATGGGGTTTGAAGTTTTTTCTGAATTGTTTGCCTTTTTTAGTTTTGTAAAGAAAAGTAGCAATAGCAGCGGTGGCTGTACCAATAGTTAAACCGAAAACAAAATGGGTGGCTTTTCTTTTTTGACTCACTTTTTAGTCTTTTTGGGAGTTTTGGTAGTTTTTTTCTTTTCGACAAATTCACTAGCTAATTCGACTAGTTTGGCGCCTTTTTTAATACCAGAGACAAACTCAGAAGCATGCTCAATAGGATCAGCCACAGATTTGGTAATGCGCTTCATATCATCCATCATAGAGTTGGTTTTTTCCAGAGTAGTTTTGACTTCGTCTAAGATGCGGAAGATATAAATGGAGAAAATGACTAAAAGAATGGAAAGAATGGCAACAACGATGACTAAAATGATTTGAGACAGAGTTAGCATATATTTAAAGTATTGATTAAGTCTGAAGTTTTGTCAAATTATAGTTTGGGGGTTTTACCTTTGAGTTTTTTAAAGGCAGTTAAGTGAAGAGAGTCAGGGTGACAAGGAGTGATGGAGATATAGCCGGCGTTGAGGGCAAAAGCATCATTATGAAGCCGGTGTTTGTAGGTAACGGATAGATGTTGGTTAGGATAGGAATAACGATGGATGGTTTTGTCAATATTAATAGGATAGTTGTAAAACTCGTTTAAACGGAAAAGGAATTTAGTGAATTTGGCTTTAGTGGTGGCTTTTTTAGGAATGTTAACATTAATCAAAGCGCAGCCCCAAAGATTATTTTTTAAAATATATTCAATGGTTTTAAAGCTGGTTTCACCAGGGTGTTTAAGATATTCAGAGATGTCTTCTTTGCCGGAATGGTCTTTAAACCAAAATTCCCCAGGCGTGTCCCAGCTAATAGAAATTGCTTGAGAAGCGAGAGGAAGTTTGACGGCTCGACGGGCGGCGTTGAGAGTGCCGGAAGCAATGGCGCCAGCTACATTAGCGCCGAGATTAATGCCGGAAATGACTAGGTCAAAGGGTTTTTTAAACAGGCTATAGGCACATTCAACGGCATCACCAGGAGTGCCACTAACCCAGAGGGCTGGAACACCATCAACCATGGTTTGGCCCCAAGTGCCGCCACTGGTAACATTGAGTTTGCCGCCAACACCGCTTTGCTGAGTTTGGGTAGCAGCAATTTGAAGTTCATATTTACCTTTTAAATAGTGGACTAATAAGCGGGTACCGATGGAGTTGTAGCCATCATCGCCAGTTAAAAGAATACGTTTAATTTTCATAAAAACCTATTTTAGTTCGGGGTTTAATTATTCAGTAATAATAACATAGCGGTCAAGATCCGTGGCTTTTTGGCGACGAGAGATAGCTTTAAACTTGAGTTCAGCTGTGCCAGGATGACCATTAAAAACAGTGGTAAAACTACCATCAGATTCAAGATTGACGGTTTTGCCATTGAGGGTGAGAGTGGCATCATGGTTGGTCTGGCCTTTGATAAGAATAGGATTAGAGGCAGTGAGGCCATTGTCAGGCTGAAAAATGACTAATTTGGGGGGTTGGTAAAGTTTAAAAAGAGCGATACCTAAATAGGCTAAAAGGAGAATGGCAATTAGGCTGACGGCGATGAAGGTGCGGACGCGAGTAGAAGGCTGCCAGGGGGAGTTAAGGGGCTTAGATAAGCCTGAGGGGACAATTTTTTTGTGTTTTTGACGGCTGTAGTCACGTTTAAAAATAGCGATGGTTTTCTTAGGATCAAGGTTAACAATTTGGGCGTAATTTTGAATAAAGCCTTTGATGTAAATAGAAGGCGGTAAGCGATCAAATTGATTTTTTTCTAAGGCTCTTAGGGTTTTTGAGGAAATCTTGGTAAGCTTGGAAACTTTCGTAAAAGTAAGTTTTTTCTTGAGTCTGGCTTGTTTAAGAAGCTCGCCGGCGGTCTGCATGATAGTTATTGGCTTGATTGTCTTTGGGCAACAAAGGCTTCGGCGTTACTGATAAGAATGTCTCGGGGTTTGGCTCCTTCGCCAGGACCGACAACTCCAGCTTGTTCAAGTTGATCAAGGATGCGAGCGGCTCGAGCATAACCAATGGAGAGGCGGCGTTGAAGTAAAGAAGCAGAGGCGCGATTGTACTGAATCACAACTCTGGTGGCTTCATTGAAAAGCTCATCAGTATCTTCGTATTCAGGAACTCCGGAGGCACCAGGGCTTTTGGCTTTATACTTGGAGGTGACTTCCTCGGTATACTCGACTTTAACATCAGATTTTTTAAGAAAGCTGATAATTTTTTTGGTTTCTACATCAGAAACAAAGGTGCCCTGGATACGGCTGGGTTTAGCCTGATTAGGCGGAATGTAGAGCATGTCTCCCCTGCCTAAGAGTTTTTCAGCGCCAGGCATATCAATGATGACACGAGAATCAACCATGGAGTTAACATTAAAGGAGATACGACAGTTAATATTGGCCTTGATAAGCCCGGTTAAAACGTCAACTGAAGGGCGTTGGGTAGCAACAATTAAATGAATGCCGGTAGCGCGAGCCATTTGAGCTAAGCGAGTAATGCTGTCCTCAACTTCAGAAGGAGCAAAAAGAATAATGTCGGCAAGTTCGTCGATAACAACCATGAGATAAGGTAGGGCTTGAAAGCCAGAGAGTTCATTGTAGCCAGCAATGTTTCTGACGCCAACCTCGGCAAAAAGTTTATAACGGCGCTCCATTTCGGAGATAGCCCATTTAAGAGCAGAAACGACTTTCTCAGGCTCAATGATAACTGGGGTTAAAAGATGAGGAATGTCATTATAGATAGTTAACTCAACGCGTTTGGGATCAACTAAAATGAACTTAACCTCCTGGGGGCTGGCTCGAAAAAGAATGGTGGTGATAATGGAGTTAATGCAGACTGATTTACCAGAGCCAGTGGCTCCGGCAATAAGAACGTGAGGCATTTTATCGATATCAGCAATGATTGAATTACCAGCAACATTAAGGCCTAAAGCAAAAGCAAGTTTGGATTTTTCTTCTTTGAGGTTTTTACCGCTAAGCATTTTTTTCAAAAGGACAATTTCTAAAGATCGGTTAGGAACTTCTAGGCCAATTAAGGAGCGACCAGGAATGGGGGCTTCAATACGAATTTGACCCTGAGGGGCAGCTAGAGCAAGAGCTAGATCGTTTTGGAGGCTGGTGATTTTGGAAAGTTTAGTACCCTTGGCGATCTCGACGGCATATTGAGTAACGGCAGGACCGTAGTTAACCTCAGCAACTCGGGCTTTGATGCCAAAACTTTCAAGAGTTTTTTCAATAATGTCAGCGCTTTGCTTGACATCACCACGATCAGCTTTGCCACCACCAGTGTCAGAAAGAAGAGATAAGGGTGGATAATGCCACATTTTTTGTTGAGAACCAGGAATATTGCTGACAATCGGATCAGGAGTAGGCTTGTCTTTAGGAGAACGAGAAACACCAGGTTTAGGAGGCGGGGCTTTGGCTTTATCAAGCTCAGCTTCTTCAGCGCCTAAGCCTTTAACGGTAAAGCCAGGCTTGTCGGGTTTGAAGAGAGGTTGTTTTTTAGTTTGAAGAGTGATTTTAAAATCTTTAAGCTTTTGCTGAAGTTTTTGAAGATTTAAAAGAATGTCTTCAAGGCTAGTTTCAAAGATAATAACAAAGCTGATAAAAACTCCGGCAGCGAGTACCAGAAAGGCACCAGAGCTATAGATGAGAGCGACAAGGTTTTGCCAGATTTGAGCGCCAATGGTGCCGGCCTGAGTGAGAGAGATAGCAGAGACAAGCAAGACTAGAGAGCCGACAAAAACATTAGGTTTGGTAATACGCCATTTAAGCCGAGTAAGCATGAGGCCTGCAGAAAGAAAGATGAAAGGCAGAAGAAAGATTCCCCAACCAAAAAGAGAGCTAAAGAAATTAAAGATGAGTTCTAAAAAGGGGCTTTGGCGAGAAAGAGAAACCATAACTAAGGCGCCAATGAGAATGAGACCGGTAGAGGAAAGGGTATAGATTGTTTCTTTAGGTAGTTTGAGTTTAAAAGCTTGTTTGCGTTTACCTTTTCTAGAACGTTTAGCCATATATCTATTTTACACTCTGCTGCAGACGGATTTCACGTAGATCCAGAGTTTCGGCTAAGCGAGCTTTGCCAGTTGAGGTAAGATCAACAATTTGAGCTGATTGGGGAAGAATTATTTGCTGAGACTGAAAGCCAATTTGTAGGGCTAGGCGTTGATATTGACGCATATGACGATAGCTACCACCAATGGGGTAGAGATATTGAGGGTTAACCAATTGCATCAGGAGTTGGAGCTCGGCGGCAGAGGCATGACCAGAGGCATGAAGGTCATTGGTGGTTTCCTGATAAGCCACGGTGACGCCTAAGCGGCTGAGTTCATCAACAACTTTGAAAACAGCCTGTTCATTGCCAGGAATAATGTCGGTGGAGTAAATGACTTTGTCGGTGGATTTGGGTTTTAGAATTTTATTGGTCCCATAAGCATAACGGGTTAAGGAAGAACTTTCTTGGCCTTGGCTACCAGCAACAATTAAGCATAGCTGGTTGTCTTTAAATCTTTTAATTTGATGCTTGGGGATAATGAATTTTTTGTATAACTTTAAGAAGCCGAGGCGGCTAGCAGTCTGGGTATTTCTTTCCATGGAGCGGCCGATAAAGGCGATTTTACGGCCATGAGCCAGAGCGACATCAACGGCTTGTTGAATGCGGTGAATTTGAGAAGACATGGTGGTAAAGATTAAGCGACCAGGACAGTGAGTGATTTCCCGATGAATGGCAGGAGTGACAGTGGTTTCTGAAGGAGTGAAGCCTAGACGCTCACTACGAAGACAGTCAGAGAGTAAACAAAGAACACCTTTTTGGCTGAGATGAATAATTTTATTAAGATTAGAGGGTCGATTATCAAGTGGAGTGAGATCGAGCTTAAAGTCACTGCCATGATAAATTGTGCCAACGGGAGTGGTGATAATAAAATGGCAGGCATCAGGGATTGAGTGAGTAACATGAATAGGATGAACAGTAAAGGGGCCAAGTCTTAGTTGATCGGACTCTTTAAAAACTTTAAGCTTGTGTTTAACGCCAAAGTCTCTGAGGCGATCTTGGGCAAAGCCAATGGTCAGACGAGAGCCAAAAACCTGAGGGTAGTTAAGTTCGGGTAAAATATGAGGCAAGGCAGCCACGTGATCGTCGTGTCCGTGAGAGAGAAGAATGGCGTGAATGTGAGGGGGGCGGGATTTTAAATAGCTGATGTCAGGAATAAGGATGTCATCAGAAACCTTGTCTTCAGGAAAACCAATACCACAATCAACAATTAAGGCGTGACTACCCCATTGATAAAGATACATATTGTTGGTGACCATGCCAGGGCCACCGCCAAGGGGAATAATGCGAAGATTAGTGGGCATACCGGATTAATAAGTGGGCAGATAATTTTTAACGTTATCTAAAGTGAGGTGAAGATGTTTGGTTTTTTCTTCAACAACTGAACGAGCGAGTTTGTGACAGGCGCTTTTGATGGTTCTTTCTAGGGTACGAATGCCAGCATCAAAACCTAGAGGTCTGACAATCTTAGGCCAAACATTATCATCAATGGTGAGATTGTCTTTAGAAAGGCCAGATTCTTTTAAGACGTGGGGTAAAATATAGTCTTTAGCAATGGTGATTTTTTCTTCGTCAGTATAGGAGGGCATTTGGATAACTTCAAGACGATCAAGAACAGCAGTGGCAATGTTTCTGGTGTTGTTGGCAGTGGCAATGAAGAGAACGTCTTGGAGATCAACTGGATAGTCAAGGTAATGATCGGTAAAGCGATAGTTTTGTTCAGGGTCTAAAAGTTCAACTAAAACACCCATGATATCAGCCCGAGCAGCGGCAGTGACTCGGTCGATTTCGTCTAAAAGGAAAATGGGGTTTTTAGTACCAGCTTGACGGAGAGCTTTGATAATTAAGCCAGGTTCAGCATCAGGATGAAGGCGAGACATACCGCGAAGATCTCGAGCTGAACCAAGGCCACCAAAAGGAATGCGGATATATTGTCTTTGCATGGCTTCGGCTAAAGAAGGACCAAAGGTAGTTTTACCAGTACCAACTAAGCCAACCAGGCAAAGAATGGGGGCGCGAGAGACTTCTTGTTTGCCGCGAGTTAAGGACAAAACAGATAAGTATTCTAAGATTTTATCTTTGACTTGATTCATACCGTAGTGATATTTATCTAGAACTTGTTTGGCCACCTTAAGATCAAGCCTATCTTGGCTGGTTTTATCCCAAGGCAAAGAGGTAATCCAGTTAATATATTGAGAGGTTCGTTCGTATTCTGAGGAGTAGCCACTGTGCTCAACCATGAGATTGAGGCGGTCAACCATTTCCTGGGCTTTGAGTTTTAACTCAGGAGGAAGAGTAACTTTAGTTAACTTGGTTTTTAATTTTTCGGCTTCTTTAATTAGAGCAGATTTGGTGGCCATAAAATAATTTTAACAGAAGTTAATATCTTTTGCGTGACTGACGAGGAGGAGGACCTGAACGACGATTGTTATTAAAGCCTCCTTGTCTTGGGGGCCGGCTTTGACGTTCTTGCCTCGCCTGCTCTTCTTGCTCAGGAGTTAAGGTGGTTAAACTAACTCTACCTTGATCATCGATCTCGTTAACTCTTACATGTAAGGTGTCGCCTAACTTAACTACTTCATTAATGTTTTTAACAAACTGAGTAGATAGTTTTGAGACATGAACCATGCCATCTCTGCCAGGCAGAAGTTCAACAAAGGCGCCAAAATTTTCAATTCTGACAACTTTACCGTCAAACTCTTCGTTAACTTCAATTTCTCGAGTGAGGCCGTCAATCCAGTCAACAGCTTGTTGAAGTTTAGTTTGATCTATGCCGGTGATAACCACTCGACCTTCGTCATTAACATCAACTTCACATTCTGTGTCGGCAATGATTTTTTTGATGTTTTTACCACCTGGTCCAATCAGTTCGCCGATTTTATCAACGGGAATGTTAAGAGTAGCTATTTTAGGAGCAAATTGGGAAACCTTAGGATTGGGCTTAGAAATGGTTTTGAGCATGTTGTCGAGAATGGTAAGCCTAGTTTGTTTAGCTTGAGCTAAGGCTTTTTCCAAGACTTCAAAAGGAATGCCAGAGATTTTGATATCCATCTGTAAGGCAGTAATACCGTCTTTGGTGCCAGCGACTTTAAAGTCCATATCACCAAGATGATCTTCTAGTCCTTGAATATCAGTGAGGATAATATATTGCTTATCTTGAGCAATTAAACCCATGGCAATACCGGCCACTGGTTTCTTCAGAGGGACGCCAGCGTCCATTAAAGACAGAGTGGAGCCGCAAACAGCGGCCATGGAGGTAGAACCATTAGAAGACATGATTTCAGAAACAACTCTGATGGTATAAGGGAATTCTTTTTCATCAGGGAGCATAGGCTGTATGGCGCGCTCAGCTAAGGCACCATGGCCAACGTCTCTACGAGAAGGCCAACCCATACGACCGGTTTCACCAACTGAATAAGGAGGAAAGTTATAGTGATGAATATAGCGTTTAGTGGTTTCGCCTTCTAAGTCTTCAATTATTTGTTCGAGACTAGGTGAACCTAAAGTAGTAATGGTAAGAGATTGAGTGGAGCCGCGTTTAAACAAACCTGAGCCGTGAGTCCGAGGTAAGATATCCACCTGAGAAGATAAATCTCTAATTTGATCAGGCTGACGACCATCAGGCCGGATTTTTTTAGTAACTAGTTTGTTTCTAAGAGTGGTTTTGAGATAGTCTTCGATGACTTGGTTAATAACTTTAGGGTCAAGGTCAGACAGGGATTCGGCACAGGCAGATTGAATATCACGAACTTCTTTAGTGCTGGCGTCTTTTTCAAGACGAACAATTAAATCGTCGATGGAAGTTTTGGTTTTATCAAGAACTTGTTTTTGGACTAAGGAATCGATTTTGGCTTTAGTAATGGTGAGTTTTGCAGAGCCGACTTGTTTAACTAAATCATTAATAGCGGTAATGATGGTTTTAATTTGATCATGACTTTGTTTTAAAGCGGTGAGGGTTTCGGCTTCGGTGGCTTCATTAGCACCAGCCTCAACCATAACAATAGCTTTGTCAGTGCCAGAAACAATTAAATCAAGTTTGTCGGTTTTTTGACGGACAGCAGCAATCGGACCTTGCCAAGGAATATCAGAGATCGCTAAAGCGGCTGAGGTGGCACAAAGAGCTAAAATATCAGCATCGTTTTGTTGGTCATAGGAAAGAACCGTGGCGACGACTTGAACCTCGTTTTTGTATTCTTTAGGGAAGAGGGGGCGGATGGAGCGATCAATGAGGCGGGCCTTTAAGATGGCTCCGTCGGTTGGTCGGCCTTCACGCTTAACCCAGCGAGAGCCTTTAATAATACCAGCGGCATAGAGTTTTTCTTGATACTCAACAAATAAGGGAAAATAATCAATGTCTTTATTTTCCTGACCAGCCACAACAGTGACATGGACGACAGTGTCGCCAGAACGAATCAAAACAGCAGCAGTGGCTTGTTCAGCAAAACGACCGACTTCAAAGATTAACTCCTGACCGTTAAGAGTAACGGTTTTTTGGATAGGTTTATTTAATTTTTTCATGGAATATTTCTCTGCTCTAAGAAGAAAAGAAGATTAAGAAGCGAGAGTTACAAATATTGATTATTAATACTTGTATTTCTGACTCCTCAAGCTATCTTTTGATCTTTAAAGAGTAGTTATTTTTTTAATTTCAATTTGCTAGCAATATTTTGATGACGTTTTTTATCTTTTCTTTGAAGATAGTTTAGCAGACGACGACGCTTGCTGACCATAGCCAAAAGGCCCCGACGAGAATGATTGTCTTTATTATGACCTTTAAGATGGCTGGTTAAGCGTTTGACTTTTTCGCTTAAAAGAGCAATTTGCACCTCAGGCGAGCCGGTGTCGCCTTTTTGAGTGGCATATTTATTAATGATTTTTTGTTTATCGTTAGTGGTTAAAGACATAGGGGTATTTTATCAGATTTTTGAACCGGAGGTAGTAACAACTTTAGGTTTAAGCCAGTCTGGTGAAGGAGATTGAGGAGTTGACGAAGTTGGTTTAAGCTGAGATGAAGGAGTGACTGGAGGAGGCGGGGGTGGAGTTTGGGTTTGAGAAACAGACGGGGGTGGAGTTTGGGTTGATGGGTATAAAGGCTTGGTTGAAGTAGATATAGATGGAAGAGGGGTAGGCATAGAAGGGGCGGCGGAAGGTTGAGGCCAAGATGAAGTAGGTGGTTTGGAAGTAGGCATAAAGGGGCGGGGTCGAGGAGCAGGAGTTTTGGCGAGATGGCCTTTTTGAGCGCCGGCTCGCATAAGCTGAGCAACAATCTCAAAGGTGTCGGGCGAGGTAGCGGTAGCAAAATTATTGGTGCTTTGTTCAATACCAGCTAAAAGATTAGTAACAATGTCTGGCTCTAGGGGTAATTCTAGAGCTTGAAGAATGGCAAAGACGATCTCACTACAACCTGAGCTAGTAGGATCATAAAGATTAACAGTGCCGAACTGGGTGTTTTTATCTAAATGAGAAAGATTAACTAAAGGTTTAGTTTTGTCTTCAAAAAGCTTTTTCTCTTGCTCATAGAGCGGACCAAGGTCTTCTAAGGAACGACTGGCGATGACAAAGATAAGATCTGATTGGGAGCCGGTGTAGGAGTACTCTACCTGACTGGGGTCAAGAGGAGACTGGCCGGCTTTGGGTTCAATGGTGAGATGAAATTTTTGAGTGTCAGGATCTTTATCATAGGAAACTTTTTCTAAAGTATCTTGAGGGTAGTTAAAAGAGATGACTAAGTTTTGGTTGCCGATGCGAGGCTTGATTTTATCAACTCCAAACAGACGATTAAAGTTAACGGTCATAGGGGTAGCACAACCAATAGAGGTGGTGAGGGGTTTTTTGGTGAGGGAGAGATAAAGACCCAGACCAGCAGCCACAACATCTAAGCTAGGATTTTTAGGCAAGAGAATCAAGCTGGTTTTAGCGGTTTGCAGAGCCTGTTTAACTGGCTCGGTGTTATAGGTTTTGGACATAATCAAGAAGAAATTATCTCAGATCTTTAAGGGAAAGTCAAACTATAGGGTATTAATCTAGTTTTTGATAGGCAATTAGCTTGTCTTTGAGTTTAAAGTCAAGCTGAGAAGAGAGCAAAATACCACACTCTTCGCCTTTTTTGGCTTTATCGATTGAGTCTTTTCCTTGATGAATGGATTTGATTTTGGAGTCAGCGATTTGATCTTTACCCCTTTGAAGATGAACTGAGTCACCAACAGTGAGTTTGCCAGACTCAATTTGACAGCCGATAATGTGCTGACCTTTAACGGTGAATTCAGCAATGACTTTAGCTTCGCCAGTGATTTTTTCATCAATGGTGGGCTCAAGAAGTTTTAAGATTTGTTGCTGAACATCGTCAAGGAGTTCGTGGATAAGAGAGTAGGATTTAATAAGAATGGCTTCTGTGTCAGCTAGTTTTTTGGCAGCAGAGATAATTTTAACCCGAAAGGCTAAAATGGTAGCGGTAGTAGATTCAGCTAAAAGAACGTCTGATTCAGTTACCTCACCGACTCCAGAGGAAATGAGATTGATCTCGTCGCCCAGATTTTGAGTGATGGCTTCTAAAGTGCCAACTACATCAGCCTTAAGAATGATTTTAAGTTTTTTAACATTGGTGTCTGTTTCTGGTAAAGAAGTTTTTGGAGGGCTTTCAGAGGGGGGGGGAAGAGATGGAGATTCTGAAGAAGTGACTTGACTACCAACTGGAGGAACTTGTTTAAAACCTAAAACCTGGGCGGGTTGGCCAGGGAGAACTTGGATAAGTTTTTTACCAGAAGCGTCAAAAAGGGCTTTGACTTTGCCAAGGGTGTCTTTTGCCTGAAGATTATCCCCTATCTTGAGGGTGCCGTTTTTAACAATGATGGTAGCTAGAGGGCCACGTTTTTGATCAAGAGAAGATTCGATAATCACGGCCTGGAGAGAAGCTTGAGGATCTGCCTGGATTTTTTGCATGTCAGCTAAAAGTAAAAGCATTTCTAGAAGTTGATCTAGGCCTTTTTTAGTTTTGGCAGAAACAGGAACACAAACAATATCACCACCAAAGCCTTCAACCAAAATATCAGCGTCAGCTAAATCTTTTTTGACAATATCAGGCGAGGCATTAGGGAGATCGATTTTGTTGATGGCGACAAGAAAAGGAACTTTGGCAGCCCTGATATGGTCAAGACATTCTTTGGTTTGGGGTTTAACTGACTCAACAGCATCAATAACTAAGATAACTAGGTCGGTAACTTGGGCGCCTCGAGAACGCATAGCGGTAAAGGCAGCATGGCCAGGGGTGTCAATAAAAGTGAGTTTTCGACCTTGATGATTAATTTGGTAAGCACCAATGTGCTGAGTAATGCCGCCGGATTCTTGAGCAGCTTGATTAGATTGACGGAGAGTGTCTAGAAGAGTGGTTTTGCCATGGTCAATGTGACCCATGACGGTGATAATTGGTGGTCGAGTAATCTTTTTTGGCATGGTATTAAAGGACTGAGCCGGGTCATTTCTTTTTGGATTTACCAGAAAGCTCGGCTAATTTTTCCTGAATTTCAATCAGAGCTTTAGGACCAAGGCCTTTGGTGTCTTTAAGCTCAGTTTCAGATTTATCTTTTAAGTCTTTAATGGTGGTGATACCTGTGAGAATGAGAGCATTCCTGACTCGAGAAGAGAGTTGGAGTTTATCAATTTCATGCTCAACATCGTCTTTGGTGGCGGTGATGGCTTTACCTTTGGGGCCTTTGAGGTTTATTTTGTAACCAGTTAGTTTAGCAGCTAAGCGAACGTTTTGACCATCTTTGCCAATGGCTAAAGAGAGCTGATCTTCAGACACAGTAACATTGGCGGTTTTTTTCTTTTGATTAAGTTTGATCTCAAGGTTTTCAGCTGGCTGAAGAGCAGCGGTAATAAATTTTTTAATATCATCGAAGTGTTCGATGATGTCGATTTTTTCACCACCGAGTTCATTGATAACTGCCTGAACCCGAACACCTTTTTGACCAACACAGGAGCCAACTGGATCAACGCCAGCTTGAGTAGAAGCAACAGCGACTTTAGAACGGCTGCCGGCTTCTCGAGCAATGGTTTTAATTTCCACGGCGCCAGAGTTAACTTCAGGGACTTCGCGCTTGAAAAGACTAATGACTAATTCAGGATCAGCCCGAGAAACAATGATTTGCTGACCTTTCATGGTTTCGCGAATGTCTTTGATGTAAAAAGTAAGGCGTTGATTAAGACGATAGTGCTCGTCACGGGCTTGTTCTTCAGGAGGCATGAGGCCCTGACCGCGGCCAATGTCACAAATGATAAACTTGCCGTCAAATCTGAGAACCATACCATTAACTAGAGTACCAATTTTATCTTGATATTCGTCAATAATGGCGTCTTTTTCAGCTTCACGAATTTTTTGGAGAATAACTTGTTTGGCGGTTTGGGCGGCAATCCGACCAAAGCCAGGAGGAGTAATGTCTTTCTTTTTCTTGGATTTACTGTCAGAAACTTGATAAAGCTTGGCAGAACCGGTAATTTCATCAAGTTCGGCTTCGTATTCAATTTCTTCGTCCAGGCCATAGTCTTTGCGGTAAGCGGCGACTAAAGCAGCCTTAATAGTGGCAATAACGGCTTTGGGGCTAATGCCTCGTTCAGAGCAGATCTGATTAAGAGCAGAGGTAAACTCTGTCCGGGCAGATTTAGGTAGATTTGTTGCCATAGGTTAAGTTTTAACAAAAAGGGTGGGATTTATGCCCACCTCTTTCCGTAAGTAAGATGTCTTAACTGAGGAGTAGTTTATCACAGGGATCAACTGAGGTCAATTTTAGACTAAGTTAAAAAGAGTTGACAAAAGGAAAATAGTTTTGTAAAGTAACGGAAATCCTATAGTTTGTTTTAAAAAGGCTTGCCTAAATTTAAATAGGAGGTGAAAAGTAAATGGCTGAAACTCAACCAAACACACCAGATATGCAAATACTAGAAGCTGCAGGTGTGCCTATAAAAAAAGAGGAATTCGACGCTTTGCCTGTAAAAAAGAAACAGACTATTGTTAAAGACGCTTGGGCGCTGACTTCAAGTCTGGGTTCTGAAGATTAGGTTTTTTCTTGAGTTTCTTGGTTATTAGCCACCGGAGCTTTAAATTGGGAAAAAATGAGACGGTCGATGGTAAGAGGTGAGAGGAAGGAGATAATTTCAAGGGTAAAAATGGAGAGTTCAAAGGCACTGGGAATGAAACGGGTAATGTAGTAAGCGCCGAGGCCTAGAAGAAAGGCGCTTCTAAGATTGGCTTTAAAGAGTTCTTTTTGAGTTTTAAAGATGATGTCTTCGGGAATTTTCATGGCGCGAGCTAGTTGGGCTTTTTTAGAGATTTTAGGTAAATTAAGCCAGAGGATAATGATAAAGGCGCCAATAGCGGTGATAGCATTAAGACGGTAGTTGGGAATACCAACATCACCAGTAAAAATCCTCATTTCCCAGGCAGTGGGAAAATGACGGATAAGCATCCAACTTATGATAAAAAGGAGGATGATAAAACCACCAGAATATCTAAAGAAGCTCTTGATATAGCGAAAAACAGTATTACCAGAGGTGTCAAACTTTCTAGTATCAGGCAGACGGCGGTAATAGCTGATAAATTTAGAATGGAAGAGTTTGTAGATAAGAATAATGGCCCAAGTAATAATAACAGTGGTAAGTCCAAAGTCTTTAGCTTGAGTAATGGCTGGATAAGGAATTTTAAAGATGGGGTCAAGAATAGGATAGTTAGGATAAGGGACGAATTTAAAAAGAAGGTTAGGGTCGAGTTTGAGGTTATAGAAATCAATTAAGAACATACGGCCAATTGATAAGTAAGAGATGGTTTGGAGGAAAAAGTTAATTAAGTACCAAAGCATGATCGGACTACCCTTAGAAACGGTTTGCTTGATTAAAAACTGTTGTTCTTCTTGGCTTTTTAGATCTTCGACTTTGGTCTCAAATTCTTTAACATTAGTTGAAAGAGCTAAGTTAGTAATGCGCAAAGGCATCATGAGAAAGGTTTGGAAAACACCAAGAGCAATAACTGACAGCCACATGTGTTGAATGTAATGGTAAAAGAAAAATAGAGCGGAGGCGTAGAACTTAATGGTGAGTTTAGAAAAAAAGGCGTAAATAAGGAAAATAATAACCAAGCTGGCGATAAAGGTAGAAAAGGAAGGTAGATTGCTACTGGGTTTTTCGGTTGAGGTCATAAAAAAATTGTATCACACTATTAAGGATAAAATTAACAGACGGGGATCTAAGATCACGATCGTGGAGTTAAATGCCCGCCTGTTTTATGAGTTGTTTTTGTTTGCGGGAGAGTTTTTGAGGGACTTTGACAATGAGGCGAACGTATTGGTCTCCCCTGCCTGAACCATGGAGATGAGGTAGGCCTTTACCACGGAAGCGGATGAGAGTATTGGGTTGGGTAGCCGGTCGAATCTTAAACTTGAGTTGGCCATCAATAGTAGGAACCTCAATAGTATCGCCTAAAACAGCTTGGGTAAAGGAAATGTCTTGGTTAACAAAGACGTCAGCGCCTTCGCGTTTAAAGATGTCGTGAGGTTTAACTTCAATGGTGACATAAAATTCGTTGAACCTAATACGGGTGCCGTCATCAGCACCAGGAGGAATTTTAACTTTATAGTCTTTGCCTTGATGAACAATATTTCTTTCAGTGCCTTTAACAGCTTCCATAAAGTCAATAGTGATGCCATAACGAAGTAGTCTGGCAGCGCGAAAGGGCGAAGCACCTCCAAAAAAGGATTCAAAGATTTCAAAAGGGTCGGTAAAGCCACCAAAGTCAAAGCCACCTCCTGGTTGGGCATCAGAAGTAGTGTAGGTATAGGTGAAAGGACCCTGGCGATGGGTACGGGATTGACCAGCCCCAAAACCACCAAAACCCCTGGAGGGATCAAATGCGGCATGGCCAAATTGGTTGTAGGTTTGACGTTTTTTCTGGTTAGACAAAACTTCGTAAGCTTCAGAGAGTTCTTTGAATTTGTCGGCAGCGTCTTTACCCTTATTCCGATCAGGATGATATTTTAAGGCTAACTGACGATAGGCTTTTTTAAGCTCTGCAGCAGAGGCATCCTTTTTAACGCCTAAAACATCATAAAAATCCCGCTTGGTGGTCATTAATCAACCACCTCGCCTTCTTGAGCTTGGGATTTATCAGTCTGTTTAGATTTATCTTTTGACTTACTCTTACCCTTGGTTTTCTTGTCTTCAGGTTTTTTGGCGGCTTCTTCTTTGGCTTGAGCCTCATACATAGCGGCGCCAACTTTTTGCAAAGCCTCTGATAGATCCTTGGTTTTGGCTTCAAGCTCGTCTTTACTAGCTGAATCAAGAATTTTTTTAAGATCTTGAGCTTTTTTTTCTATTTCAGCTTTGACTTTTTTGTCAACCTTGTCACCAGCATCCTTAAGAGTTTTTTCTGCGGTGAAGATAAGAGTGTCGGCTTGGTTTCTAACCTCGACTTTCTCCTTTTTAATCTTATCTTCCTCAGCGTGTTTTTCAGCTTCTTTAGTGATTTCTTCAACCTCTTCGTCAGAAAGGCTGGTAGAACCTTTAATGGTGATTTTTTGTTCTTTGTTAGTAGCTTTGTCTTTGGCAGAAACATTGAGGATACCATTGGCATCAATGTCAAAGCTGACTTCTATTTGAGGTGCTCCTCGGGGTGAAGGGGGGACGCCGTCAAGGATAAAACGACCTAAGGATTTGTTGTCAGCGGCCATGGGACGCTCACCTTGGAGAACATTGACCTCGACTGAGGTTTGGTTGTCAGCAGCAGTGGAAAAGACCTGAGATTTAGAGGTAGGAATGGTGGTGTTGCGGTCAATTAAGGGAGTGCTGACCCGACCAAGGGTTTCGATACCTAAGGTGAGGGGGGTGACGTCTAATAAGAGAACGTCGGTAACGTCTCCCATAAGCACGCCAGCTTGAATGGCAGCACCAATAGCAACAACTTCATCAGGATTAACGGATTTATTAGGTTCTTTTTGGAAAAAGTCTTTGACAGTGGTTTGGATCTTGGGCATGCGAGTTTGACCACCAACTAAGATAACAGCATCAATATCTTTGGGGTCTTTTTTAGCGTCTTTAATACAGGCTTTAACTGGTTCCATGGTTTTTTCGATTAGATCATCAACCAGTTTTTCTAGTTGGGCCCGAGTGAACTTCATGGTGAGGTGAAGGGGCTGGCCGTCTTTGGACTGGGTAATAAAAGGTTGATTTATCTCGGTTTCTTGAGAAGAAGAAAGTTCTGTTTTAGCTTTTTCAGCCGCATCTTTAATGCGCTGGAGGGCTTGCTTATCAAGCTTTAAGTCAATGCCGTGGTCTTTTTTGAAGTTGTCGACAATATAGTCAATAATTCTTTGATCAAAGTCGTCACCACCTAAGTGAGTATTGCCATTGGTGGCTTTAACTTCATAAACATTGTCACCGAGTTCAAGGATGGAAATATCAAAGGTGCCACCGCCGAGATCATAAACAGCGATGGTTTCAACTTTTTTCTTTTTTAAACCATAAGCTAGGGCGGCGGCAGTAGGTTCGTTAATAATACGCTCAACCTTTAAGCCGGCGATTTTACCAGCTTGTTTGGTGGCTTGACGTTGAGCATCGTTAAAATAGGCCGGAACAGTGATGACGGCTTTTTCGACTTTCTCGCCTAAGTAAGCCTCAGCATCAGCTTTGGCTTTTTGAAGAATCTTGGCAGCAATTTCCTGAGGAGTATATTTTTTACCCTCAACTTCAATGGCAACAGAGTCATCTTTCCCAGCAACTATTTTATAGGAAACCATTTCTTGGGTTTTTTTGGTTTCTGGATCAGAGATTTTACGACCCATGAGGCGTTTAACTGAGTAAATAGTGTTTTCAGGATTAAGAATCATTTGACGTTTAGCCACATCACCAACCAGGTTTTTGGCTGGTTCAACAACTGAAGGGATTAGGTTTCTACCCTCAGAAGAAGGAATGAGTTTAGGAGAGCCGCCTTCCATGATGGCGACAGCTGAATTAGTGGTACCAAGATCAATGCCGATAATTTTTGACATATTTTAAACTCCTTTGCCAACCTTAACTTGGGCAGGCCTTAAGACCCGATTATGTAAAGTATAGCCTTTTTTAATAACGCTAATTATTTTATTTTTAGGACCTTTAACGAGTTCGGCACAGTCAGAAGTTTGGGGATCAAATTTGGTGTTAAGGACTTTAATTTCAACCACGCTTTCTGAGATTAAAACTTGGTTAAATTTATCTAAAGCCAGTTTTAGACCAGGGTTTTTTAAATGAGCGGAAGCTCTTTCAAAATCGTCAAGAACGGGTAAAAATTTATCTAGCAGAGCGGCGTTAGAAAACTTAACAAAGTCTTGTTTATCTTTATCAAGACGTTTTTTCAGGTTTTGATAATCAGCTAAAGCTCGCTTGAGCTTATTCTCAAGATCAACAGATTTGGTGGCTTTAGACAGATGAGTGGTTTTCATAATTACCAGTTCTTAGCAATTTCGGAGACAAGATTACCAAAGTAGCGAATGGTAGGAATAACAGTGGAATAGTTAAGACGAGAAGGGCCAATAATTCCGAGAGAGCCCTTGATGTCACCAGCAGAAAAATCGGTAAAAACCATGCCGAGATTTTGGAAAAATTCGTTATCAAGATCATCGCCGACTAAAATATGGATGGGTTCATCGCTGGTAGCCTTGCTGAAAATAGAATAGATACTATTAAATTCATCAATTAAAGAAAGAACCTCGCGAGCAACATCAATATCATAGAATTCTGGATTAGCTAAGATATGGGCATGGCCAGAGTGAAAAAGGCTGCCTTTAGAGGTACAGGAAACAGCTATGGTTTGGGTTTTGTCAGCTAAGACTCGGGTGATTTCTTTAAGAAAACGTTCAATTTCAAAACGATAATCCCAAACTTTTTCTTTAATAGCAACTTCTTCTGCAACAGACATTTCTTCTTCTTTAAGAAGTTCTCGAACATAGTATTTTAAAGCCATGGGGGTAGGAGTGCGGCCGGCTGAGGTATGAGGTTGATGGAGAAAGCCAGATTTAGTTAAGGCAACCATTTCGTTTCTAATAGTGGCAGGAGAAACGCTAAGATTATACTTTTTCTCCAGAGTAACACTACCAACCGGTTCGGCAGTGACGGTGTATTCTTCAATGATAGCTCTTAAGATTTGAGCTTGGCGATCTGAGAGAGACATAGGAATTAGCAGAAGAATAGCACGACTGCTAATGAGTGTCAAGTAGAGAGAGAAAGGCTTCCTGAGGAATAGTGACTTTACCGATTTGCTTAAGACGGCGTTTACCTTTTTTTTGCTTTTTCAAAAGCTTGTCTTTGCGGGTTTGATCACCACCATAGAGCTTAGCAGTAACATCTTTTCTAAAAGCTTTGATTGTTTCTCGGGACAGAATTTTACCACCGAGAGCAATTTGAATGGGAATCTCAAATTGTTGACGAGGAATTATGGCTTTAAGTTTTTTAGCTAAGGTTTTGGCAAGGCTGGAGGCTTGAGAACGAACTACTAAGGTAGCTAGAGGTTCTATTGGTTGGCGGTTAAGGAGAACTTGGAGTTTAACAATATCGGCTGACTGGAAACCAATAAATTGCCAGTCAAGGTTGGCAAAACCAGAAGAGACTGATTTAAGTTGACCGAAAAAGCCACTAATAAGGGCCTGAAGAGGCATTTTATAAGTAAGCTTAACTTGTTGCCCAAAATATTGTTGTTGTTGGGATTGAGCCCGAAAGTCTTGGCAAAGATTTAAGATGGCGCCAAGATATTGAGCAGGAGTAAAAATAGTCACTTGGGCATAGGGCTCTTTAGTTTGATTAATTAAAGTGGGGTCAGGAAAATCAGCTGGACTGAGGATAGAGATTATTTGATTATCTTTTTTAAGCTCAATTTGATACTCGACTGAAGGATTGGTGGCAATTAGATCTAGGTCAAACTCACGTTCCAGTCTTTCTTGAACAACATCGGCATGGAGTAAGCCTTGAAAGCCAACCTTTAAGCCGCTACCTAAGACAGGTGAATTGGCTGGTTGAGAAGAAAGACTGGAGTCAACTAGTTGGAGCTTGGCAAAGGCTTTTTTGAGTTTAACAAAGTCTTGATTGTTAGTGGGATAAAGATCCATAAAAACCATGGGCTTGGCTTCTTGATAACCAGGGAGAGGTTGAGAAGTAGGTTGAGTTGAAGAAGTAATGGTGTCACCGACCCGACAAAGAGAGATATCTTTAAGACCAGTAGTAAGATAGCCGACTTCGCCAGCAGATAAAGAGGTGGTGGGTTTAAGATAGGGAGTGAAATGGCCAATAGATTCGACTGAGAAAGTGGTTTTATTAGAAATTAAAGAAAGAGAATCATGAGGCTTAACCTGACCATCAATCAGACGAATAGAAGCAATAACGCCTTGGTGAGGATGATAAAAAGAATTAAAAATCAAGGCTTTAAGGGGTTTTTGAGGATTGCCTTGAGGAGAAGGAATGAGTTTAATGATAGCTTTAATTAATTGAATTAGATTTTGGCCGGTTTTAGCAGAAATGGAGATGGTTTCTGATTTGGTAAAACCAAAAGCTTGTTGAAGCTGTGTTTCAGTTTTAGGAATATCGGCGTTGGGTAAATCGATCTTGTTGATAACAGGAATAATGGTGAGATTATGATCTAAGGCTTGAGAAGCAGTAGCCATGGTTTGAGCTTGAATGCCCTGAGTGGCATCAACTAGCAAGAGAGCACCTTCGCAGGCAGCTAAAGAACGAGAGACTTCGTAAGAAAAATCGACATGCCCAGGAGTGTCAATCAGATTAAAAATATAGTCTTGATAAATCATTCTGACAGGGGCAAGTTTGATGGTAATCCCCCTTTCTTGCTCAATGGGATTAGAGTCAAGCAGGCGTTCTGTGAGTTGGGTTTTAGGAATATCGGTTTGGGTAATTTCTAAAAACCTATCGGTGAGAGTAGTCTTGCCGTGATCGATGTGACTGATAACACAGAAGTTGCGAAGGCGACTTTTTGAAAAACTCATGACTGTTGAGAAACAGGAGGTTGAAAAACTTCTTCTGTTTGAGAAAGAAGGCGCTTAAAGTTAGTAAAGCGTTTAGCGAGGCTGATAAAGCTGTTAAGTTCTTTTATTTTAAAAAGCTTAGAAAAGAAAATATAAACACTTAAGCCAATAACGGTGGTGATGATAGAGAGAAGAAGGAGATGGAAAGTTTTGGCGGTATTTAAAATATAGCGGTCGAGAACTCTTAAGGGAACCCAAAGAGCAATGCCGGTAATCAGGGTAGCTAAAGACATTTTAATAAAAGGGATAAGGAATTTTTGTTTATCAAAACCGCCAACTAAGCGAAAGAGACCAATTAAAAGCAGGCCTGCATGTAAAAAGCTCGACAGAGAGATGGCTAGGGCCAGGCCAAGAACACCGAGATGAAAACGATAGACTAGTAAGAAACTTAAAAATACATTGACAATGACAGTTAGGCTGCCCAAAAATAGAGGGGTACGAGTATTGGCTAGAGCATAGAAGCCTCTGACTAGAATTTGAATGGCTGATTGAGCAAAAACAGAGATGGCAAAAAGAGCAACGACTTTACTGGTTAAAAGCGTGGCTTCCCAAGGAAAACCCCTGGCGCCAAAAGCTAAACGAACAGCGGGTAAGCGAAGGACAAGAAGAATCATGCTGGCAGGAAGACTGAGATAAAGAACTTGATTAAGAGAAGATAAAAGCAGGGATTTAAAACGATTGAGTGATTTAGGGGAGGATTGTTGAGCTAGACTGGGTAGAGCGGCTTGACCAATGGTAGCACCAAAAAGGCCAACTGGCAAAGCATTAAGGTGTTGAGCAAAATAGAAGATTGCCAGAGAGCCGGCAGGCAAAGAGGTGGCGATGAAGACGGCAACAGTAAGTTCAATCTGGCTGACAGCAAGAGCAAGGGTGCGAGGCAACATTAGGCGACCAATACGACGGACACCAGGATGAGTAATATCAAAAGAGAGGCGAAAACGAAAACCTAAAGCTTTAGTTAAAGGCAGTTGAACCAGGAGATGAAGTAAGGCGCCGATGATAACTCCTAAGGCCGGGCCATAAATACCGAAAAGAGGACTTAAGATCAAAATGCCGAAGATGATGCCGAGATTGTAGGCAATGGGAGAAAGGGCGGGGACAATAAAATGGCGGTGAGACTGAAGGATACCGGTAATAAAGTTAGAAACCAAAAAGCTACCTTGAGCAATAATTAAGACGCGAGTGAGACTAGTCATGAGTTGAAGTTCTAAAGGAGAAAAGGTCGGAGCGATTAAGCGACTTAGGGGCTGAGCAAAAATGGCTAAAACTATGGCTAAAAGAAGAAACAAGCTAAAGCCTAAGGTAATAATGGTGGAGGCAATATGCCAAGCTTGCTGTTTGTCTTTAACTAAATATTTAGTAAAAACGGGAATAAAGGCAGCAGAAAGAGCGCCGACAACTAGGAGTTGAAAGATCATGTCGGGCAGACGAAAGGCGGCAAAATAAACGTCGAGTTGCCAAGCAGTGTCAGAGCCAAAGAAGATGCCGGCTAAAAAACGATCGCGGAGAAGACCAAGAAGGCGGGATAAAAAGACGGCTATCATTAGGACCGAGGCGGCGGAAAGAATATTAGATTGACGCTTATTAAGAAGCTTACGGGAGTTTTGTAAAAATTTAGTAACCATTCTCACGCGAGTATAGCATGGGGGTTGTCAGAGAAACAACCAAGATGATAAGATACGAGCCATGCCAATAATTAAATCAGCTAAGAAAAAATTAAGACAAGATAAGCGGAGAGCCGCGGTTAACAGAGTTTATCGGAATAAGGTAAAGATAGCAGTAAAAGAGGCGAGAGAAAAGAAAACCAAGAAGACGGTAGAGGCGGCTTATAAAGCTCTAGATCGAGCAGCTAAAAAGAAAGTGATTCATAAAAATAAGGCGTCCAGGTTGAAGTCAAGATTAGTAAAGTTGGTCAAGAAGAAGAAGAGTAAGGTATAATGGCGGTAAATGACTGCCCAAGCGAAAGAAATTAATTTATTACCAAAGGATAAGTGGGAAACAGGAGTGGTGGGGAAGCTGTTGCATTGGGCGTTAAATATAGGCAGATATGTAGTGGTGTTTACTGAATTAATTGTGATTTCAGCGTTTTTGTTTAGATTTGGATTGGATCGACGATTGACGGATTTAAATGAAGAGATGAAACAAAAACAAGCAGTGATTAAATCTTATGGTGACTTAGAGGATAAGTTTAGGCAATTGCAGTTGCAGCTAGAAAGCGTGAAAAATGTTGAGGATGAAACAGCTAAGACTGATGTAATTTTAAGCAATATTAGCCAAATTACTCCGCTAGATACCAGCTATTCTTCGATTAATATTAATAAAGAAAAAGTAACTTTAGAGGGGCAGACTTTTTCTGACGTAGGGTTAGCAACTTTGTTAGCTAAAGCACAAACTAATGAAATGTTTATGGAAGTGGTGTTGGAAAATGTGAGCAGTGCGACTGATAAAAGCCAGGCGATTGATTTTCGGATGACTTTAAGTTTGGAGGAAAAAGAAAAAGCTAGTAAGGGAAAGAAGAAATAAGATGAAGCCAACTTACGCCAATTATTACAAACGGTTTCAACAACTATCTAAGCGGCCAGAGGCTAAAATATCGGGCTTAATCAGCCTAACAATTTTTGCGGTGGCTTTTTTTGGTTTGTTTGCGATCTTGCCGACTTTTAAAACTATTGCTCAATTGTCTAAGGAAATTGAAGATGCAGAAACGGTTAATAGCAAGTTGGCTAAAAAAATTCTGGCTTTGGATACAGCTGAGCAAAGTTATGGGCAAATATTGGAAAAGCTGGAGACAGTGGAGGCGGTTTTACCAGAAAAGGCAGGGTTTGAAAGACTAGCTTGGCAGCTTCATTGGTTGGCTAATGATAAAGACTTGGAGGTATCGGGAGGTAATTTTGGTGAGTTTGAGATAATTGAACAAACTGCAGCAGCAAGCGATGAGTTAAAAGAATTAGCAGTAGAGTTTACAATCAGAGGCAGTTATGGACAGATTAAAGACTTTATTAAAGAACTAACAAGAATGGATAGATTAATAACGGTAAATGAGGTGGTAATTGGGAGTAAACGGCTTAAAAGTGATAGTGGAGGGATATCGGCTAACTTAAGATTAACCGCCTATTATTTACCCCCCTTAATATTACCAGAAGAGGCTAAAAATGATTAGCAAACTTTATGAACAACGATTAAGAGGAGATTTGTTTAAATTGTCGATCTTGACTTTAATAACAGTGGTTTTTTGGGTGGGAATAGCCACTTACAGAGTTTTGTCTAAAAGCCAGGTAAAACCAGATGTAAAAAAACAAATAATACCCTTGACGCCAATCATAGACCTTGACACAATGAGGAGTATTGAACAGCGACGACAGGCACCCCTGACCTCTTGGGGAAGTATAAGGCTGGAGCTGCCAGAGGTGGTGGTGGTGCCAGAAGTGTCAGGATCAAGTCCAAGCGCTGAACTAGAGTCAACTGAAGCAACTGAAAGTGCTGAATAATATGAAGACAAAGTTATCAAAGATTCATTTTCCGACGGCTTTAGGCTTACTAATCTTGTTGGTAGCGATTGTGGTAGGAGTGGTGATGGTAAAGACCAAGTCGGGAGTAGAGTCAGGAGCGGAGGAAAGCTTGACACCAAAGCAGGTGAGAATTACTAATGTGACTGATAGTGGATTTAGTGTTTCCTGGGTGACGGATAAAGCCACGACTGGGTTGGTGAAACATGGAACAGAAACTAATGATATAAAAAAGACGGCTTTAGATGATAGAGATGAGTTATCGGGTGAAGCAGGGGCGGTGGACATGCATCATGTAACGGTTAAAAATTTACAATCATCAACTAAGTACTTGTTTAAGCTAGAATCGGGCGGAAAGTCGTTTGATAATAGCGGCAAGTTGTTTGAGATTACCACTGGGCCGAGCTTAGGGAGTGCGCCAGCGGCTGACCCGGTTTATGGAACAATATTAATGTCTTCTGGTTCGCCAGCCGAGGGAGTGGTGGTGTATGTGAGTGTGCCTAATGCGGCTCCTTTATCAGCTTTGGCGAAAACCAATGGCAACTGGGCATTATCATTATCAACGGCTAGATCGGCAGACTTAGCTAGTTATTTAGCTTATGATACACAAGCAACGATTGTGAATTTTTTAGTGCAGGGTGGAAAATTAGGAACAGCGCCGGCAATCACAACCACTTCAAATGATAGTCCGGTGCCGGATATTACTTTGGGTCAGTCGCATGATTTTAGAGCTGAGGCGAGTGGAAATACAGACTCAGCCGGAACTGCAGGAGATGGCGAGTCGGCTAGTGGTTTTTCTTTGGAACCGGTGTCGACTGAGAGCGCAACTGCCACTAGTTCAGGAGAAGTAACCTTGGAGAATCCGAGCTATGAGGATGAGGTGTTGAATGCGACTCAGCCAGCATTTATTGGCTCAGGGCCGCCAGGAACAGTGCTGTCAATTGTGATTAACTCAGACACTACTTATACTGGGTCGGTGACAGTTGACGAGGACGGTGAATGGGAGTTTACTCCACCGGAAGGCTTGGAGACAGGTGAGCATTCGATAACAGTGACATATATTGACACTGAAGGTTTGGAGCAAGCTCTGACAAGAAACTTTGTGGTGGCAGCAGCAGGAGAAAGTAATGAGCCGGCAATTACAGCCACGCCGTCAGGGCAAGCAACTGATTCAGGAAGAACTGAATTACCAGCCACTGATTCCGGTGTGC
>SDBT01000849.1_pt1 | contig 50694 bp, 49 predicted proteins | sample 2277101 | NCBI WGS metagenome assembly SDBT01 (sample SAMN10404973, study PRJNA504765) | marine sediment metagenome | isolation source: marine sediment core GS10_PC15, 103 cmbsf | place: Arctic Ocean: Southern Knipovich Ridge | collected 2010
GATAATGCGACAGCAGGTGATCAGGGCGCCCAGCCAGTGGGTGAAATCTATGAACTCCTTGCCGCCGATGCCGGGGAAGAAGTACTTGTTGCCGCCCGAGAAGCCCGCCACCTCGTGGGGGAAAACCGGGCCGCAGACGATCAGCTGGTCGTAGTCGAGCACCAGCCGGTTGATGGCCACCGGCACCCGCAGGCGCAGCAGCCCCTGGCTGATTCTTTCGATTTCTTCTTCTGCCATCACCCCCAGATCATGAAACGTGCCGGGATCCATCCAGCGGTGGTTGAGCACGCGCACGCCCCTGAACCTCCCGATGAGCTCGCCCGGCCGCAGCTCGAGCCAGGACTCGATCGCCTCGTCGGTCATGGGCTGGTGGGTGCCCAGCGCGATCAGGAAGTCGAGGGCCGCGGTGCGCTGTCCCAGCAGCTCGCAGAACAGGCGGAACATCAGCGGCATGGGTCCCGAGCGGGTGTTGTCCGGGATGATCACCAGCACCCGCTTTTCGGAAAGGTCCGCCCGTTCGAGCGCCTCGGCCAGCAGCTCGCGGATGCGCGTCTCGCTCAGATGCCCGTCGGGTGAACCCTGGCCGATCAGCATGCCCCTTCCGATCATACCCCGCTGAAAGCCGAAAAACCGCCGTCGATGGGCACCACCACCCCGGTCACGAATTTGGAGGCCGGCGACAGCAACCACAGGGTCGCCCCGACCAGATCGGCCGGTTCTCCGAAACGCCCCATGGGCGTGTGCTCCACGATGGTGCGACCGCGCGGGGTCCAGTCGCCAGTCTTCTCGTCCGTGATGAGGAACCGGTTCTGCTCGGTCAGGAAGAACCCGGGGGCGATGGCGTTGACCCGCACGCCGGGTGTGTACTCCCGGGCCATGTGCACGGCCAGCCACTGGGTGAAGTTGCTCAGGGCCGCCTTGGCCGCCGAGTAGGCCGGGATGCGCGTCAGCGGCCGGGAGGCGTTCATGGACGAGATGTTCATCACCACGCCCCGGCCTTGATCGGCCATGGTCCGGCCGAACACCTGCGACGGGATCAGCGCACCCAGAAAATTCAGATCGAACACGAAGCGGATCGCCTCGTCGGACAGGTCGAAGAACGAACGCTCCGGCGAAGTGGTCGCCTCGGGTTGATTTCCTCCCGCTCCGTTGATCAGCACGTCCACCGGGCCGAACCGCTCGCGGACGGCCGCCTCGGCCGCCTGGCAACTGCCGCGATCGAGGACATCCATCCGGATCGCGACGGCCTCGCCACCGCCGGCGGCAATCCCGTCGGCCACTTTACGCGCGGCGGCCTGGTCGAGGTCCAGAACGGCCACACGGGCGCCGCGGGCGGCCAGGGCGCGGCACAGCTCTCCGACCAGCACGCCTCCCCCGCCGGTGGCGGCGACGATCCGACTCTGGACCGAGAACAGATCTTTCGTGTCTTTCGTGTCACGCTCGCTCATGAGTCTTCGCTCCTGGCGGATCTCAGGTGGGCAATCGCATCCCGTGCGGCCGTCCGCGCGTCCGGCACGGGCAGGAACTCACCGCTGACCCAGCCTGCGTAGCCGATCGCATCCAGCGCCTGCAGGATACGGCCGAAGTCCAGGTGTCCCGCGCCCGGCCGGTGGCGGTTGGAGTCGGCCACGTGGAAGTGGAACAGGCGCCGGCCGGCCGACGAGATGCCGTCGAGCGGCGACGGCTCCTCGATGTTCATGTGGAAGGTGTCGAGCAGAAGGCCCAGGCTCTCCGCTCCCACCCGCTCGAGCAGATCGAGGCCCTGGTCGACGCGGTTGACCAGATCGGTCTCGTAGCGGTTGATCGGTTCGAGGGCCAGGCGCACACCCGCGTCCGCGGCCGCGGCTCCCACCCGCCGCAGGGCCTCGACCAGCCAGTCCATGGCCTTGCCGGGCTCCACCCCGGACCGGACCCTGCCGCGGATCAGGCCCAGGATGACAACCGCACCCGCCCGGGCCGCCAGCGGCATGTGACCGGCGATGCGATCGACCGCCCGCTCGCGCACCTCGGCCTCGGGATCGGTGAACGACAGACCCTCCTCGCCCCAGGCCTGGCCCGTCCCGATGGCCGATATGGACAGGCCGTGTCGCTCGACCGCGGCCAGCAAGGCGTCTTGATCCAGGGCGGCCGGCTCGCGGATGGCCAGCTCCACGCCCTGGTAGCCCAGCGCGGCAATGGCGGCCAGGTTGTCCTCAAGGTCGCCTTTGAAGGTGGCCGCCTCGAAACCGGCCGGCTGGGCGGACAGTACGACCGAGAGCTTCATGGGCTCACATTTCTTCACAACTCCGTACCTTGACCGATCCTGGGCAGCGCATATACCGACCGCCACCCGTCGCTCAACGGCTCTCGCAGGAACGGCTCCATCTCGGTCGCCGTGCGCAGGGTGACCTCCTCGACCGGCGGGACCTGCCCGGCCGGAAAGGCCTCGAGGATCTGATCGTTGACCAGGGTCAGGTAGCGCAGGATGGCCGCCATGGGGCGCTTGGCCTTCTCGGCCGTGGCCGACCTGGCGCGGCCCACGACGCCCTCCGGAAAGGCGGCGATCTCTATGGGGAAGTGGCCCTGCCCTTCGCTCCAGCGGCTGGGCCGGCCGAAGGGATCCACCGACTTGTCGAAGTGGCCTTCGGGCAGGTAGGAGCGGCCCTCGGTGTCGACCGCCTTGTCCATGTCGACCATCTCGGGGAAGAGCAGCAGCCCGAGCGAGGTCTCGGACTCGTCGGCGTGGACGAAGTCGGTCTCCCATTTGCCGCCCCGCTCGCGTGTGCGGAAGAACTCGCGCACGGCCCTGTGCCAGTCGATCACCCGGAAGATGCCCGGCAACTGGTAACGCTTCTGGAATTCCTGTATGGCCGACTCCAGCACCCACAGGTGTCCGTGGTTGTTTATGATGACCTGCTTGCGGAACCCGTCGTTCCACAGCCCCAGCATCACGTCGATCATCAGTTCGCGCACCACCGCCTCGCGCACGATCACGGTTCCGGGCATGCCCAGGTGGTGATACGGGTGGGCGCCGTAGTTCAACGGCGGCAGGGCCAGGTTGACCGGCGCGCCCTGCCGCGCGGTGTAACGACGCACCCCCTCGACGATGGCGCTGACGAACAGGGTGTCCATGGCCGAAATCGTGTGCTGTCCGTGCAGCTCGGTGCAGCCGACCGGGATGAACACGACGTCGTTCTTCTTGCGGTCGGCCTCCACCTGGTGGCGCACGGTGGTCTGGATGTACGACCCGGGCCTGGCCCACTCCCTTCCTTCTTGAGCCTTCCTACCGGGTTGTCCTCGAAGAACAGGTCCGGCTGGCCGGTGGCCAGCAACCCCTCGGGCAACTTGCGCTTGCTCATGTCCTCTCCTCCGAATCGATCTCGCTCAACTTCACCGGCCGGCCCTCGGCCAGGGATTTCTTGGCGGCGTAGCCCATCACCACCGGAATACGTCCGTCGATTCCGGTGACCGCGGGCTGCTCGTCCCGCAGCAGGCAATCCACGAACGCCCGCATCTCGACCAGGTAGGACTCGGCGTAGCGCTCCACGAAGAAGTGCAGCGGCCTGGTCCCGCAGAGCCCGGTCTCGTCGGCCCTGACCACCGAGTCCGGGGTGCGGTTGTCCGCCTGCGCCATCCCGCCCGAGCAGAGCACCTCCAGGCGCTGGTCGTAACCGTAGACCGCCTTGCGGGAGTTGTCGATGGTTCCCAGCACGCCGTTTACGAACCGCAAGCAGATCACGGCCGTGTCCACGTCGTCGACAGAACCGAAGAACGGGTCGATCCGGACGGCGCCCATGGTGTACACCTCTTCCACCTCTGCGCCGATTGCGAAGCGGGCCATGTCGAAGTCGTGGATGGTCATGTCTAGAAACATCCCGCCCGAGACCCGGACGTACTCGTGCGGCGGCGGCTCCGGGTCGCGGCTGGTGATCCGCAGCAGGTGCGGCTCGCCCAGCTCTCCCGAGGCCACCAGCTCGCGCACCCGGGCGAAGCTGGGATCGAAGCGCCGGTTGAAGCCTATTTGCAATTTGACCCCGGCCCGCGCAACCGCAGCCAGGGCGCGGTCGATCCGCATGAGGTCCAGGGCGATGGGCTTCTCGCAGAAGACGTGTTTTCCGGCACCGGCCGCCTGCTCGATCAGGTCGGCGTGGGTGTCGGTGGACGAGCAGATGATCACGGCCTGGACTCTCGGGTCCTCGATCACCTCGGCCGGCTCGGTGGATGCCTTCGGTACCCTGAAGTCCTTCGCCAGCCTGTCCGCCGCGTCTCCGAAAGGGTCAGCCACGGCGACCGGGTCGGCCTCGGGGATCCGGTTGGCCAGGATGTCGGCGTGCACCCGGCCCATGCGCCCGGCACCGACGATTCCGATTCCGATTCTTTCAGTCACGGTCAGCTCCCTTTGCCCGGGTGCACCACGATCTTGCCGTCGCGGCGCTCGGTGCTCCGGGCGATGGCCGAGACGGCCTGGTCCAGCCCGAACGACGCTGTCAGGATGGGCGACAGGTCCAGTCGGCCCGAGGAGACCAGCCGGATCACGTTGGGGAAGGTCCCGTGCCCGGAGTGGCCCTGGGCGCCGAAGAACTGCCCCCGGCGCACCTGGAAGGTCTCCAGGTACATGGGCACTCTCCGGGCAGCCCGGCCGATGTGGGCATCGAGCGCCGCGCAGTACTCTTCCTCGTGTGTGCTCAGGATCCGCACCAGCCGCGGCCCGTACTCCGCCAGCACCGAGCCGAAGGTGACGTGCAGCACCTGCCGGGCGTCGAAGTGATCTAGCAGCCCGTCCAACTCGTCCACGCCCGGCACCCGCGCAAGCTCGGCCGAGACGTGGTACGAGGCCCGGTCGGCCGGAAAGCGGTCGAGGGAAAATTGAAAAACCTCGCGGAACAGGCCGGCGTCGATCCGGGCCAGGACCCGCAAGGCCTCCAGGTACGAGGTGCCGGCGGTCTTGAGGTGCAGCAGTCCCCTGGTGTGCCGGGCCACGACCGGATAGATCGAAAACTTATCCGAGCCCGAGTGCAGGCTGAGCTTGTACGGCCCCAGCTCCCTGGCCAGGGCCGCGTGCCGGGCGAACGAGCGCTCGAACTCTTCCAGATCTCCGATGTAGTCCACGCCCTTCTCGAACCCGCCCACAAACCGCGGCGCCAGGCTGACCCACCGGACGCCCAGGCGCCGCAGCTCCGACGCCACGAACAGGTGCTCCAACTCGCTGGTGGGCGTGGCCGTCTCGTCCACCGACATCTCCAGCTCGAACGGCCTGCCGTCCATGCGCGCCTCGAGGTGCCGGAACATGGCGGCCGTGTGCGCCACGGCCCGGCCGTACTTGACCGCCGCGCGCGCCAGATCCGCCCGCTCGAAGCGCAGCCTGAAGCCCTCGAACGCAAAATCGCATCCCAGGTAGATCTCCTCGTATCGGCCCGGCGAGGCGTCCAGGGCCGGCCAGTCCAGCAGGTCAAACTTGGCCTGGAGGACGTCCGGCGGCACGCCGTCCGCCGCGTCGTCCACGTGCTCGGACGGGTCCACGGTGTATAGAGTGAACCCTGCCGCAGCGCACCGGTCCACGTCCTCGAAGGTCTTCAGGTGGTCGGCATCCGCGCCGAAGCCTTCCCGAAAACCCTCCTGGAACACCCCCCAGGTGGCGTCGTCGATCACCTGCTCGGGGGTGCGGCCGGTACGTTCCAATTCCCTGATGGACTGCTGCGCGAACACTGGCGCCAGCTTGTACCGCCGCACCGCGCGCACGTGCCCCGGCGTGGCCAGCCCCAGCCTGTCCCCCAGCCCGGCGCTGGCAACGAGCCCCAGCACCCGCGGCGCGGTCCATTCCAGCTCCTCGCGCAGCGCGCAGGCGTTCCCGTGGCCGGTCGGACAGATCAGAAGACCATACGCGCGTCCCTCGATCTCGACGTCCCTGCGGTCTCCCGAAAACCCCGGCTGCTCGCCTTCAAACACCACCCCCAGCCGCTTCTCCTCGCCGTCCCGCCCCAGGAAAAAGCCCGCCCGCCCGGCCGCGCAGATCGACCCCGGGTACACCTCGAGCCCGGACACCCGGCCCAACCCGCCAGCCAGGCCCGCCGGCTCAACCCGCATCGATTCGAGCAAGGTCGAAGGGCTCATGGTCATCCATTCTGGTACGGAGACCTATTCCCGGCCAGAACTCGAGTCGCCGGTCTCGCCGGTTTCGCCCCACAAGAGTTCGAGGTCCAGTTCCACGGCCTCGAACGGCTCGGCGCGCACCCTCGGCCCCTCGGTGTGGACCGCGACGAGGATCCAGCCGGCCTCGGCGAGACGGAAGACCTCCAGCGTCCGCGCCAGGGGATCGAGGAGCCAAAGGTGCGCGACCTCCTCGCGGGCGTACACGCCGATCTTCTCCCCCCGATCGAACCGCGAGGTGGAAGGGGAGAGCACCTCGCACACCCAGTCCGGCGCGACCTCGAACCAGGCTGCATCCGGCAGCTCCGGCATGCGCTCGCGACGCCAGCCCGCGAGGTCGGGCACGAGAACGTCCTTCCCCAGGTGGAACTCCGGCTCGTCCAGGATCCACCAGCCGCCGGGTCCGCCACGGCCGAAGCTAAACGGCGGGCCCAGCAGGGCTCCAAGATCTGATGCGCAGCGAATGTGGATCGGGGAGGGACGCGGGGAAACGATCAGCTCGCCGTCGATGATCTCACCGAGCAGGTGGTCGGGCAAGGCCTCGATGTCCGCGTAGGTGGCGGACCGTTTCCGGCGCGGCGCTGGGTTTCTCATGCCGGCAGTATAGCACCGTCCGATGACCCGGCAAAGGCGATTCCATCCGGAGCGGTCTTCCTTTTCTGCGGCATCGCGATCTGCTATCCTTCCGCCCGGTCACGTCGACCCGACAAACCCACGGAGGCGAGTCTTGAAAACGCTGTTCAACTATCCCACCCGGATCCTGTTCGGCCGGGGCGCGCTGGACGACCTGGCGGACGAGCTGCGGGCGCTCGGAAGCACGCGGCCCTTGCTGGTCACCGACCAGGGGCTGATGAACACCCCGATCCCCGAGCGGGTGCGCGAGGCGCTCGCCGGCGGCGGGCTCGAGGTGGAGCTGTTTCCGGACGTTTCGCCCAACCCGACCGACGCTCAGGTCGACGCCGGCGCGGAGGCGTTCGGCGCGCACGGCGCCGACGGCATCGTGGCGCTGGGCGGCGGCAGTCCCATGGACGCGGGCAAGGCCATCCAGATCCGCATCAACCACCACGAGCCCATGGAGGAGTACGACGATCTCAAGGGCGGCGACGCGAAGATCACGGGCGGGCTGCCGCCGCTCGTGGCCGTGCCGACCACCTCGGGCACCGGCTCGGAGGTCTCCAGGTCGGCGATCATCACCGTGGCCGCGGCCGACCGCAAGGTGGTGCTGTTCTCCCCGCGCCTGATGCCGGCCGTGGCGATCTGCGACCCCGCTCTGACTCACGGCCTGCCGGCCCGGATCACGGCCGAGACCGGCATGGACGCGCTGAGCCACAACCTCGAGGCCTTCCTGTCAGTCGGCTACCACCCCATGGCGGATGGGATCGCGATCCGCGGCATCCAGATGGTGGCCGCCTTCCTCTATCGCGCGGTCGAGAACGGCGCCGACGAAGAAGCCCGGGCAGAGATGATGATGGCCTCGACCATGGGGGCCACGGCCTTCCAGAAGGGCCTGGGGGTGATCCACTCGCTGGCCCACCCGCTCTCGTCCGTCTCCGGCGTGTCCCACGGGCTGGCCAACGCCATCATGATGCCCCACGCGCTGCGCTTCAACGCCGAGATAGTGCCCGACCGGGTGGCCGACGTGGCCCGGGCCCTGGGCGCCGCGGACACCTCGGGCGAAGGCGTGGCCGCGGCGATCGAATCACTGCTCGAGCGCATCGGCCTCGTACAGACCCTGACCGGGGCCGGGGTGGTCGACGCGCAACTGCCCGCCCTGGTGGAAAAGGCCATGCAGGACGGCTGCCACGGCTGCAACCCGAGGAAGTGCGAGGCCGCCGACATGGAAGCCCTGCTCAGGGCCGCCTGGTAGGGAGCCGGCATACCAGCGATCCGCGCCATCTCCCTCGACCTGTGAGACGCGTTCGATGACATGGACCGAGGGGACGATCAGCCAAGACTAACCTCAAAACCGCCTATTGACATGGCCGGTAAGATATGCTAACTTGCGTCAAAGGAAGGAGGAGACCATGCCAAACGGGAAAATACATAAAAATACCGGCATGTTGCTTGGAGCGGCAAGCGCATTGTACCATGCCCGGCAGCAATCCCCCATGAACGCCCTGATCGAGACCGCAGGAGGAGCAGTGACCGGATGGTACGGCGGGGTAGTGGCTGACTATGTGGATCCACCCACCAGCGGTTACCACCGGTCAGTTGGCCACGGCGTAGTGCCAGCCAGCATCGCAGGATTTGCTTGGTGGAAGGCTTGTAGCCCCCTCCAGGCCAAACTTAGGGCTGAGGCGGACAGGCAGGCAACACTTAGGGCATATTCTGATGGATTCTGGGAGGCAGCCCTGCGATTCCTGTTCGAAGCAGTATGTCGGATGCTGTCGGGCGCCATTGCCGGCCTGTTCCCGGCCCATGCTTCCCACTTGGCGCTCGACGCGACCACCAGGGCTGGCATACCACTTTTCGGCTAAGGAGGAGCCATGGCGATAACCAAGGAGGAACTTGGCCGACGGCTTCGGGCTGCACGGGAGGCAAGCCGGATGACCCAAGACCAGGTCGCCGAACTTCTGGGAGTCTCCCGCCCCACCGTCACCCAGATCGAGGCCGGGCACCGAGAGGTGACCAGCATCGAGCTAGACAAGCTGGCCTACCTATTCGGTCGCGACATCCGCGAGTTCGTGGCCGGCGAGTTCGAGGAGCAGAACCCGCTCACGGCCTTGTTTAGAGCCCAGGAGCCCGCCGACTCCCACGCAGAAGTGCTGAACCGTCTCCGCGAGTGCATGGCGCTAGGGAGGGAGATCGGCAACCTGGAGCGGCTCCTGGGCATCGACCGAAACACGACCGGAGTGGCGAGCTACAGGGTTCGGATGCCCGCGACCCGCTGGGACGCGGTGGTGCAGGGCGAGAGGGCGGCCGAAGAGGAGCGCAGGCGGCTGGGCATGGGAGCAGCCCCGGTGCCGAACATGGTCGAGCTGCTCGAGACCCAGGGAGTTCGCACGGCCGTGTTGGACCTGCCCGAAGACGTGTCCGGCCTGATGGTCAACGACAAGGGTACCCACCTGTTTGTTGTAGCCAACAAAAGCCACCACTTCCTGCGGCGCAGGTTTTCGTTCGCCCACGAGTACGGCCACGTTCTGATGGACCGGGACCTTCTGGGAATGGTGAGCCAGACTTCAAAGAGGGACGACCTGCTGGAGGTGCGGGCGAACGCCTTCGCGGCGTGCCTGCTGATGCCCGAGGCGGGCGTGCTCCGGTTTGTCGCCGACCTGGGCAAGGGCAAGCCCAGCCGCTACCAGGGAAAAGTGTACGACGAGAAAGAATCCCTGGCCGTGGCAGGCCGCAGCAAGCCGGGTAGCCAGGCCATCCAACTCTACGACGTGGTGCAACTCGCGCATCACTTCGGGGTGAGCGTTTCCGCTACGCTATACAGGCTGCGCAACCTGCGCCTGCTTACTGAGGCGGAGTTCGACAGGCTCTGGGAGATGGACAAGGGCGGCAGGAGCCGGGAGCTGTCCAAAAAGCTCGGACTGCCGGAGCCGGATCACGCGCGGTTTCGGGAGGAGTTCAAGCATCGATTTCTGGGCCTGGCACTGGATGCCTACCGGCTGGAGGAGATCTCGAACGCCAAGTTCAAGGAGCTTACCGGAATGTTGGGAGTGTCTGCCAGGGATGCGGATCGGTTGGTCGAGGAGTCGGGCCTGGACGATGGATGAAATGGGGAGACAGGAAAACGGCAAGTGACGGTGAGTGACGCAACAACTCGGGTGGTGGTCACCGACGCGAACGTGCTGATCAATCTGATCCACGTGTCGCGCTTACACCTGTGCGCCGACCTATCGGGATATGAGTTCTTGGTGCCGAAGCACGTGGCGGAGGAGATAACTCTCCCGGAACAGAAGAGAGCGCTCCGTGAGGCGGTAAAGGGGGACTGTCTGCGTGTGGTTCCGGTTACAGGCATGGAGGAACTGACCCTGTACGCAGAGCTTCGCACCTTCCTGGGCCGCGGTGAGGCAGCCTGCCTGGCACTGGCTGCGACCCGGAAATGGATGGTCGCTTCCGACGAAAAGAGGCGTTTCCGCAGGGAGGCGGTCCACCGACTCGGTGAGCAAGGAGTCCTCAGGACGGAGGACATCTACCAGCTGGCCCTCGAGAAGAGACTGCTGACGGTGGCGGAGGCTGATGAGGACAAGGCTGTGCTGGAGGAGCATCGGTACGTAATGGACTTCGGGTCGTTTGAAGAACTAGTCGGTAACGAGAAGCTGTAGTTCAGCACCAGAGCAGAGGAGAGGAAGAGATGAGCAAGCGCAAGATCTATGATGTGAGCCCGGACAAAGGTAAGTGGAAGGTGAAGGCGCGCGCCGCCAAACGCGCCGTCGGGACCTTCGATACTAAACAGGATGCGGTGGGAAAGGCAACGAAGGTCGCCAGAAACCAGTCTCCATCCCAGGTGGTGATCAAGAAGAAGGACGGCACCTTCCAAGAAGAGCGGACATACGGTGAAGATCCACACCCGCCGAAAGATTAACTCTCTGGGACAGGGCACCGCAGGAGGAACAATGAAAGACAACGCAAGACTCACCCTTGATGGACACACCCTCGAGATTGAGGGCATCACCCAGATCGGGGTGAAAAAGAACACCACCCTGGGAGAGAGTACGCTGTTCAAGAAGGAAAACGAGCCTGTAGGCTCTAACCAGCTGGTGCTGGTGATCCACGCGGACAGGGTCATCCACAGCCAAGAAGGGGTTGGCGAGAATGACGTGTTCGAGTGATAAGGATGAATTGGCGGCTCGATCGTCCGATGAAGGAAAGCCCTGACATCTGACCGATTGGAGGGTCACTACCGTGTCCAGGCTCTCGTTTTTTCCATGGTGGTCGCTTGAGGATCAACTCGAGTTCGAAGGATTTGTGGTCACACCCTACCAAAGAGGGCGTCTTCCGGCTGGCGATGGCAGTGATCTTCAGGTAGAAGTAGACAGGCTCCTCGGTGCTTACCTGTACACACCCAAGATACCCATCGAGAACGCAGCGATTCTCAAACTTGATGGTAAGCATGTGAATTCGGACCTCTCCGACGACGAAAGTGCCCTCGCATACGACATCAGTCAGATCATCACAACCTCGGCACTGAGCAAGCGGGAACTTTTCAGCCAGTTTGGATACTGGAATTCCACTGACCTCTCTTTCTCATCCGTCACATACACATCGGCCGAGGACCACATCGTTCACAGGACTCGGAGGCGAGATGGAGAAAGAACTCATCTTGTCGCTGACGCATACTCCTTTCACGTCGATAGACCATTCAATACGAACCCGAATGAAAGAATTCAATTGGACGCTGCTCTGCTCAGAGCACTATTGACAGCAAGAAGGAAATCCCCTGCCTGGCCAGACCTTTTGGATGCCCTTCGGGGATTCAATGGCGCCAACACCGACGGCCATGAGGTTTCCGAGCAGCAGGAGGTCGTGTTGCTCGCTGGCGCTTTCCAGCGCCTCCTGGGCGGCTCGTATGAAGAGAGCAGGATCATGAAGTGGTTTTCGAAGTACTTCAACAGTTTCTTTTCGCTCGACATCTCGGAGTCGAAACGACTTTCCGGCCGAAAAGGCCTTCACGACAAGTACCTCTTTGCGGCCTGGCACCGGGAATTTCAGAAGCTCAGAAACAACTATGCGCATGGAAAAAGTACTTCTGATGGCAACTATGCTTGGACGACCTTCGAGCATCTCATTCTTGGATCGCATCTCTTCCCTCTTCTGCTGAAACGAAAACTCGAGATCGATGGACATTACTTGCCTACAGAGTCTGACGAACTCGATCTGGAGATCTTCGAGGCCAGGGCGGACTCAGATTTTCTGGTTCCCATTCTGTCTCCCAGAGATAACGATCGATGGCCTTGGCGTGAGATCAAGGCGGATATGTACATCGACAGGCTGAGCAGGTGCCTTGCTGAATCGATAGTAGCAAGAGCCGAGAATGACCTCGCCTAACGAAGCTGATATCCTATAGAACACCTGATTAATATCCTTTTACGCCTTTTTCTTTCAGTATCTCAATTACCTTTAGACAGTCATCCGTGTTCGGCCTTGGTTTGCTGTCAGAATGTTCTGTATCTGTATCGGGGATAACAGCAATCTCTGCAAGTCTCCTTGCATTCAAGTCTCCAAAAGCTACAGAATGAGGTCTAGTGCCAAGTTCAAGTAATGCCTTTACTGCTTTCCATTGGCAGCTACTCGCGGCAACATGCAGGGGAGTCATCCCTCCAATATTTCTCGCCTCGATATTAGCACCCCTTGCCACAAGAAATGTTATTGATTTATAATACCCTTTGTCTGCTGCAAAGTGAAGCGGCGTATCTTCAATTATATTTTGTTGTACGTTCAATTCAGCTCCATTTGAAACTAGCAATGCGATTAGTTCAACGTTTTCCACGTACATTCCTGCAAAACCAATATCATCGTCTTCGGGCTCTATTTCTCTGCCTTGAGCTGCCAGATGTAGTGGTGTCCTTCCCATGTAATCTTTTGCATTCACATCGGCGCCTTTGGATAGTTCAATAGCAGCGAATCTATTCATCCCTTTCAGGCATGCTTGATGAAAAAATGTCCAGTCCTTATTTCCAGACTTTGTTTTAGCTCCTTTCCTTATGAGAATCGAAGCGATTTCCTCGTTTGCCGCACGAAGGAGTGGTGTTTGACCTCCTCGGAGTTCACTGTTTATATTAACTCCTTTTTCAATTAAAAATGCAACAACATCTGTCCTACCTTCTCCAGAAGCCTGATGTAGAGGTGTAATACCTCCTTTCGTCGTTGCATCTGGAGTAGCGCCGTATTCAACCAATATCTTTGCTACCTTTGCATTTCTAACAAAGTGAAGTGCCGTCCACCATCCTTCTTCTGTTCTATATTTGGAATTGGCTCCACTTTCCATGAGTAGTTTTGCCATAGAGGCACTCTGGCATAAAAAAATAGGTGTAATATCGCTAGAATCAAAAAGTATCTCTGCTTTTTGGTTTACATTTGCGCCTTGCTCAATTAGAAGACTAGCAATTTCATTATGATTGCTGATTACTGCGTAGAATATCGGCGTCATATTCTTGTTATCTTCGATATTTGAATTGTAGCCGTTTCCAAGAAGAAAAGCAACTATGTTATGATGTCCATTCTTAGCTGAAAGATGCAGAACTGTCCTTCCTTTCTCATCTCTTGGTTCAAATAGGCTCCAGCTTTCTACGAAACTTTTAATCCTGTTAAAGTCACCATCTCGTGCTGCAGCTAATATTTCTTCATGGTCTCCAGCCTTTTGAATAATTCCCATACTACAGGAGATACAAGGTTCCCAGAAGATATAAACAATAGAAGCAATCAGTATAATCGCTAAAACAACATCTATTCGCAGAAGATCTTTTATCTTTTCGATTTGCATAGCTCTTCTATCTCTATAGGAAATGCAAATTCACAATAAACTATCCTCCGGTTCACTCATTGCCAACGAGTTCCAATCTGTAATTAAACCACGATTCAGCCTCCAGTGTCAAGCCCAGCTCCGACAATCTCAAAGCAAGACGACCCGAAAAGACGTATATCCAGGCACACCACTCCCCTCCCGCCGATCCAACCGGTGACGAACCGTCGAGCGTGGAATAGAAGGCCCAGCAGGCATGTGTGATCAAATAGCCAAATACCTCAATGATAACGCATAATTGCGCGGATTCCGCCTTTGGGCGATTCCTTCGGTAACAACACCCAGCCATGAGAGCCCCCACTGCTCACGGGCCTCCGGAAGCGCACGCAGTGTAATCCATGTCATGGCCCTGGGAGAGCAAATAGTCGATATTACCAAAATTGGTATTTCCGACTATTTCCGATATCCTGTTTCGGCTTAACCCGACGACTTCGGCGTCTGCCCCAGCGGCATCGGCAAAGGATCGCAGGGCTACACCGGCCGTAAGACGCTGGAACATAACGGAAACAAAACGCAAAATCCATAACTGGACACACATGGCCCAGCAGGGTTCGTAGGGTCGACAGCGCACTCGATGCTGGGACTGGACGGGGCCCGGCCTGGTCCACGTGGCACACCAGTGCCATCGAGCAGGGAGCCCGGATGCTGGGCTGGTCGAGGCTGCGTCGCCTGGTCTCGAATGGGGCTGACGGGGGCGAGCATGGCTTCGACCGTGCCAGGTTCCAGGCATCTGTGGTGCTCCAGGGCAAGCGAAAAAGCGCCTGCACTGCTTGGCCTGGACTGGATGACCTCGGGGTGTCTAATGGACTTCGGGTCGTTTGAAGACCTGGTCGGTAATGAGTAGCTGTAGTTCAGCATCAGAGCAGAGGAGAGGAAGAGATGAGCAAGCGCAAGACCTATGACGTGAACTATTCCGCAGGATTTCGCTGCTGCCAGTGACTCGAAGGGATCAGGCTGGCCACCAGCGGCACCTCGGCAGCGCCAGACCGGCCAGGGCGAGGAGTATCCAGAGCCATGCACCTGAGCCCGGACCGTCCACCGGCTGGCAGCCACAGCCGTCGGACGGAAGGGGCGGAGTGTCGCCCGTGTCACCGCCATCGATACCCGCATCGGGCTGGGCCCGGCACGCAGCGCCACTGCAGATGTAGCCTTCAGCGCAATGCCCGTTCTCCGTGCAGTTCACCCTGCACGTGTTCTCGCCGCAGATGTAAGGGCCGCAGTCGTGGACCCGAGGTGGCCGGCAGCGGCCCTCACCGTCGCAGGTCGCCTGATCGGCCTGCACTCCGTCCACGCACCAACCGTCGGCGCAAGGTTGCTCAGCGCCCGGATAGTTGCAAGAGGCCGGATCGAGCCCGTCGCAGGTCGACCTGCAGAGCCCGGTCCCCGGACAGGTCAGTCGGTCGCCGCGCGGATCGCCCGTCACCGGCGCGCAGGTGCCGAGGATGTCCTCCTGGTCGCAGGCCTCGCACTGCCGGTCGCAGGCGGCATCGCAGCAGACCCCGTCCGCGCAATGGCCACTGCTGCACTCGTCGTCGGTCTCACAAAGCTGGCCAAGGATAAGCGCGGTAATACGGCGGCCGAAGATGTTGTAGAGCTGCCACCCAACGCTGTCGTCTATGCCGTGGTAGCACAGCAGCCAGTTGCCAGCTCCGTCAGACGTGATGCTGAGCGACTCGACCTCCTGATTGGTCTCCGCAACAAGGATAGCGGGGTCATCCAGTACTTCAGCGTCAGCGTTGACCCTGGCGGCGAAGATCTGGAATGAGTCATCGCCAAAATGCTCCTCCCACGCGACCAGGTAGCTCTCCCCTCCCCAAGCGACATGGACACTTGAAGGTGAAGTCGCGTCGGCCGAGATAGTAAAACCGTCAGGGTTCAGCGGTTGGCCAGACGGACCGAGCCTCACACCGTAGATCCCCCCATTTCCGGTCCACGCCAGCAGGTAGCCCGACCCGTTCCAGTCCAGAGAGGTCGACGCCCGGTCCGAGGCGCTCTCGACGATCGAAACCCCGTCCGGGTACAGCAGCTCTCCGGTCGAACTTCCACGCGCCCCTTTGATGGTGGATCCCTGACGCCATACGACCAGGTAGTGCGATCCGTTCCAGACAACGCCTCTGGAGAATGCGGAACTCGCAGAGGAGATCCAGAAGACGTCGGGGCTCACTGACAAGGCATCCATGGGCACCAGGGCTCCAAGCAAGTCACCGCTTTCGAACACCACCAGGCAGTCTCCCTCGGAGCAGGCCACCTTCTGCGAGGTCATCTGGTTATGGATGTAGAAGCCTTCGAGATCCTGGACCGTCCCATCCATGTTCACACGCGAAGCGAAGAGGTCCGGGTGGTTCTCCGACCAGGTTCGCAGATCGGACCAGGCTGCAAGGTACTCCCGGCCGTTCCACCCAAGCGTTGGTTGCCACTGCCGCGAGTAAGCCGTGGATATCGGGAATGCGGCCCCTATCTGTGGATCGATCGTGTTTGCTACATGCGCTCCATGGACATCGACACCGGATCCGATGCGGTTCTCCGACCAGGCGACAATGAAGCGCTCGCCGTTCCAGATTGTCGTGGGGAAAAAACGTTGCGATTGAATCACAGAATATGCTCGTTCCACGCGATCGCGAAGCGTTCCGTCCAGACCCACTCGGTTGCCGTAGATCGTCGGAGCCAGACCGTTCCGGAAGTCCACCCAGAGAACGAGGTAATCCCTCCCCGTCCACTCAACAGTCGCCGATTGCTTGCGGTGGAACGTGTCCGAGACGTCGAATGGGCGTTCGTCCAGGACATGACCATTGTTCATCAGCCTCAACGCCTGGATGTCTGTGTATCCGACATTGGGGAAATCTCGCGGCCATACCAACAGGCACTGGTCTCCACTGCAGGCAATGCCGATTCCCAGGAGACTACCACCCCCGGAGATGACATCGAATCCAGCAGGATCCAGTACGGATCCGTCATCGTCCACCCTCGCGCCCCGGATCCTGGGGCCGATCCAGTCAACATCGGACTCCATCCACACCACCAGGTGGATTCCGCTGCTTCTCGCTACATGGACCGAACTCGGTGTGCCTTCGCACAGCGAGATGGAGAAACCGTCAGGGTCCAGCAACTCCCCAGATGAACTAATCCTAGCGGCCTGCACGCTCTGGCCCGAAGCCCAGACCACCAGGTTGTCTGCTCCAGACGATGAAAGATCAGGGGCCGAGAAATCCGCGGAGATGTCGATGGGAGGGTCGTCCAGAACAACGCCGTTCGGGTCAACCCGCACCCCCTGAATCCCGTTCCCATCGTCCAACCAAGCGACCAGGTGGTTCGCGCCGTCCCAGGTCACAGATGGAAGGGAAATGTAGCCCAAGCGTGTGGAGATCGGGATGACTTCAGGATCGAGAACAATTCCGTCCTGACTGACCCTGGCAGCGTAAATAGAAATCGAGAATAATAAACGATCGTCCGAGTTTGCCCATACTACCAAGAAACTCGATCCATTCCACGATATGACTGGACTGGCGTGAAAGAAGCCTTCCGTGCTGATGGAGACCGGGAGGGCATCTAGCAGTCTTCCCTGTTCGTCCACCCGGGATGCAAAGGTGCCCATGGGCCAGTCGAAGTCAACAGACCAGACCACCAGGCCGTTTGTCTCTCCCCACCCATATGCTGGTGGCGCTATGCAGGTATTGGCCGGACCGACATGTGGGGTGCCGATCTCGAACTCGTCCGACACCAGCGGATCGCGGCCCGCGGCTGGTGTCGGCAGGAACGTTGGTAGTAACAGCAGGGTGCCGCAGAACGCCCATACTCGGCGCTCCAGGGCGGGAAGCCGGCATCCTTCGTGGTTCGAGTCCATGGGTCTCCTCCCTGCCAGCGACCACCGATGATCTCGCGGCCTTGTTGCCATGGTAGCAGAACCAAGCTGTGTCTGCTATTCTTCCACCTGGTCACGTCAGCCTGGCAAGGAGCCCCCATGCCCGCGATCCACGCCATCTCCTTCGACCTGTGGGACACGGTCTTCGTCGACGACTCGGACGAGCCCGGGCGAGCCGAGCAGGGCCTGCCCCCCAAGCGGGTCGAGCGGCGCGACCTGGTCGAGCGCTTTCTCGCCAGGCACGCGCCCATCTCCAGGGAGCTGGTCGATTGCGCCTACGACACGGCCGACGCGGCCTTTGTCAGGGTCTGGCACGAGCAGCACGTCACCTGGACCGTCGCCGAGCGCCTTCAGGTGGTGCTTTCAGGGCTGGGGCGCGAACTGCCCGCTGCCGAGATGGACGAGCTGGTGAGGCTGCACGAGGAGATGGAACTGCGGGTCAGCCCCGATCTGATCCCGGGCGTCGCTCAAGCCATTCGGGCCCTGAAGCCGAAGTACAGGCTGGTGGTGATCTCGGACGCCATCTTCTCGCCCGGCTGGGCGCTGAGGAGGCTGCTGGAAAAGTACGACCTTCTCGACCTGTTCTGCGGGTTCGTGTTCTCGGACGAGGCGGGCTGCTCCAAGCCCGAGCCCGAGCTGTTCCACCGGGCGGCCGGGCTGGCCGGTTGCAAGATCGAGGAGCTGGTCCACCTGGGAGACCGCGAGCACAACGACATCGCCGGCCCCAGGGCGCTGGGCGCCCGGGCGGTGCTGGTCACCGCGGCCGGGGACCGCGGCGGCGCGGACACCCGGGCGGACGCGGTCTGCTCCGACTATTCCGAGCTGCCGGACATCATCGCATCGCTGGACGAACCCTGAGGAGGGGAGACATCCGATGGGCGACCCCCGGTTCCTGATCATCGACGGCTACCCCATGGCCAGCCGGGACGAGTTCGACCGCGCGGGCATGCAGCACGCCTGGCGCCTGTACGCCGACATGCTGCAGGCCCACCTGCCCGAGGCCGGGTACGAGGTCTGGCTGCCGTCGGACACGGCCGAGCCGCCCGCCGGCCTCGGCCCGGAGCACTACCAGGGCATCCTCTGGACCGGCTGCAACCTGACCATCTATCACACCCACGAAGACCGGGTGACGCGCCAGATCGAGTTTGCCAAGCAGGCGTACGCCGTGGGCACCCCGGGATACGGCTCGTGCTGGGGCCTGCAGATGGCCGCGGCGGCGGCCGGCGGCGAAGTCAAGGCCAACCCGCTTGGCCGCGAGATGGGCCTGGCCCGCAAGATCCGCCTGACCCCGGAAGGCGGCGCGCACCCCTTCCTTGCGGGCAAGCCGCCGGTCTACTCGGGTTTCATCAGCCACGTGGACGAGGTCACCGGCCTGCCGCCGGGCGCTGCGATCCTGGCCTCCAACGACTTCACCCGGGTCCAGGCCATCGCCGTGGAACATGAAAAAGGCGCCTTCTGGGCGGTCCAGTACCACCCCGAGTACGACCTGCACGAGATGGCCCGGCTGATCGTGGCCCGCGAGCACAAGCTGGTGCCCGAGGGCTTCTTCGAGGGCCACGAGGATCTGACGGCCTACGTTGCCAGGCTCGAGGCCCTGGCGAAAGATCCCGACCGCAAGGACCTGCGCTGGCAGCTTTCCATCGACGACGACGTGCTGGACGCTACGGTGCGCCAGGTCGAGTTCCACAACTGGCTGCACGAGCTGGTGCTGCCCAGGGCGGCCGGGGGCTGAGCGGGTATGGCTGGAATCGCCGAAGCCGATCGGTCCTCGGAGTTTCGCCGCTGGCAGGTGAAGATCCTGGGGGCCACCTGGCTGGCCTACTTCGGCTACTACTTCTGCCGCAAGGCCTTCTACGTAGTCAAGGACACGCTGGCCACCGAGCTTTCCTTCACCAGCATGGACCTGGCGAACATCGGCACCGGATACCTGGCGGGCTACGCCATCGGCCAGTTCTCCTCGGCCTACTTCGGTCGCAAGCTGGGGCCCAGGCTGTTGCTTCTCGTCGGGATGGGCATCTCCATCGGCTGCAACGTGGTCTTCGGCATCAGCAACGGGTTCTGGACCATCATGCTGTTCATGATCCTCAACGGCATGGCCCAGGGCACCGGCTGGCCGGGCTGCATCGGGAGCCTGGGCTACTGGTTCACGCGCAAGAAGCGCGGCTCGATCCTGGGCGTCTGGGCCACCTGCTACCAGCTCGGCTCGCTGGCGGCCACCTCGTTCGCCGCCTTCATGCTGGGCGCGCTGGGCTGGCGCTGGTCGTTCTTCGGCGCCTCCATCGTGCTGCTCGCGATCTGGGCGATCGTGCTCTGGCTTCACCCCAACACGCCCGAGGACGTGGGCCTGGAGTCGGTCCGCGAGGAGGAGGCCGGCGACGCGGGTGAACCAAAAGCCCTGGGGTGGACGCGGCCGGTGGTCGTGACCGTGCTGTTGATGGGGGCGATCTACTTCTGCATCAAGTTCCTGCGCTACGCCCTGTGGTCCTGGACGCCCTACTTCATGTCCCGCAACTACGGGCTCGAGAGCGACGACGCCGGTTACCTGTCGACCGTCTTCGACCTGAGCGGTTTCGCGGGCGTGCTGCTCGCCGGCTACCTGTCGGACAGGTGGCTCAAGGGCCGCCGGGCGACGCTGTCGCTGCTGATGTTGTTCTTCATGGCGCTGGGGTTTGCCGGCATGTACCTGTGGGGCGCCGCTTCGGTGCTCTACTTCGCCATCTCCCTCGGCTTCTGCGGATTCATGCTCTACGGCCCGGACTCGCTGCTGTCAGGCGTAGGCGCCATCGACGTGGGCTCGGTCCGCGGCGCCATGGTGGCCGCCGGGATCATCAACGGCATAGGCTCGATCGGCCCGGTGTTCCAGGAGCAGCTGATCGGCTGGATGTACGTGGCCTACGACCAGGACCTGATGCCCATCCTGGCCATGTTCGTGGTCGTGGCCTCCGCCGGAGCCGTGCTCATGTTCGTGCTCTGGCTCCGCGCGCGCCGCGGCACGTCGAACGTGTAAGGCTGGAGTCCAGGGGGCTTCAACTGGTGTTGGGCACGGCGAAATTCTGATAGAATGAAGCGAAGGGAGGTGGAAATGGAACCGCTGCAGTACGTTCTGGACCTGCCGGCCGGCCGCGACCGGGTCTGGCGGATGTGGACCACGCCCGAGGGCCTTTGCTCGTGGTTGTGCCTGCGGGCTGACGTGGAGCCCAGGGTGGGCGGGCCGTTCGAGCTTTTCTTCAACCCGGACGAGTCCAAGCCCGAGAGCGACTCGACCATCGGCTGCAAGGTGCTGTCCGTGGACCAGCCCCGGCTGCTGGTCTTCGACTGGCGGGGAGCGGACGAGGTGGCCGAGGTGATGAACGCGCCCGACGCGCCGCCGACGCAATGTCAGGTCGAGCTGCTGCCCCGGCCCACGGGCACGCGCCTGCGCTTGACCCACTCGGACTGGGGGGACGGTCCCGGCTGGGAAGAGGCCCGGGCCTGGTTCGATCGGGCCTGGTCCGACGCGCTGGAGCGCCTGCTCGTGGCGGTCAAGCGGGAGGGCTAGCGCCCCCCCAACTTCTTGCACAACGCGGCCACGCGCATTCCGAGCTTCCTGGCGTTCCCGGCGGCCTTCTGGTCGGGTTTGTCCACGCAGGACACCCCGTAGTGCCCCGTGGCCGACATGGGATCCCCGACCACGATCATCCCGTAGATCAGGAATGCCTGGATGATGGACATGATGGTGGTCTCCTTGCCGCCCGAGGGATCCGCGGAGGTGGCAAAGGCGGCCCCGACCTTGTTCTCCATCTTCTTCCGGATCCCCACGTACTCATCGATCACCCGCTTCAGATCCGCCGCCATCACCCCGAAGTACACCGGTGATCCGGCGATTATCCCCGCGGAGTCGACAAAGTCGTCCTTGGTCACCTCCTGGGTGGACCTCACAACGGCGTCGACCCCGTCGACCGATGCCACGCCTTCGGCAATGTACTCGCCGAGCTTTCGCGTGTTCCCGCTCTTGGAATAGTAGAGAACAAGCACCTGCATTGGTCACCCTCCTCGGTTGCGAGCCATAGCCTCTGCTCTCTGTCGAGAGGCCTCAGCGATACGATTCCACGCCGTCGACGAAGACCTTTTCGGACACCTGGTTGCCTTCCTCGTCCCAGTCGATCCACTTGCCGGTCTTCCGCCCTTCTGCATACTCGCCCTCGGCGGTCTTCTGGCCGTTGTCGTACCAGAAGACCCACTTGTCGTGCTTGAACCCGTCTTGGTACTCGCCCTGGGCGGCCTTCTTGCCGTTGGCGTGGAAGAACACCCATTGCCCCTGGCGCTTGCCGTCCCTGGTTTCGCCCTTTGGCTCGGGCGCCTTGGCCGACGCCGGCTTGTCGCCTGGCGGCTCGTCCGGTATGTTCGAATCGGTGGTCTTCTTGCAGCCCGGCACGGCGAGCAGCAGGGCGATCAGCAATATTCCCAGAATCTTCATGGAGCCTCCCCTTTCGGTGGTTCGACTTCGAACAATGTCAACAGACCCGCGGCCATGATCTCGTGGCCCACACCCAGCACCCGGCACTCGAGGCCGGATCGCAGGCGCTCGACGATCGAGGCGATGGTCTCGGCCATGGGTACGGATCCTACTCCTGCCCGCTGCGGGCTGCAACGTCTAAGGTGTAAGTTCCGGCACCTCTCGCGCGTTGGAGGGATGAGAGCCCGGCCTGACACGAGGATCATACTTGCCATGGAACATACAATCGTAAGTCCTTGAAATTGCGTGCCGGGATGGGCAATTCTGTCCTGGCATGGGGTTTGCTAGTTCACCGGGCGTCGACGATACACGAAAAAAGGAGACCAGCCGTGAGACTTATCGCAAAGTTCTTTCTGTGGCTTATCTCGGTGGCCATCCCGGTGGTGATCGCCGCCTGCTACGGGGCACCCTTCGCCTACTCCAAGACCGGCAAGGTGGTCGACTCGGAGACCAAGGAAGGCGTCAACGGCATCCAGGTGGCGTGCTTGCTCGACGGCTACGAGCAGGACGTGGCCTACTCCTGGGAGGACGGCACCTTCTGGATCCACTACGACGCGCCCTGTGACTCTTTGCACCTCGAGGACGTTGACGGCGAAGACAACGGCGGCTACTACGAACCGCGCACCGTCCCGATCGACGAGGACTGCGAAGAACTGGTCGTCGAGCTGCACGAGTAGGCCGTGCGGGGAGAATTTTCGACTTGTCCAAGCTGCGCCAGCTGCTCCACCCGGTCTACAAGCGCCTCGAGACCACGGTCCATCCCCTGCGCTACCTGTTCGTCGAGATCACCCAGCGCTGCAACCTGAACTGCCGCCACTGCGGCTCGGACTGCGGCCGCGACACACGACTTCACGAGCTGACCACGGACGAGTGGCTGGAGTTCTTCTCCTACCTGCCCGAGCACTTCGACACCCGCAAGCTGGTGCTGATCGTCACCGGCGGCGAGCCCTTCTGCCACCCCGGGTTCGATCGCATTCTGGGAGGGCTGTCCGAGAACGGGCTGGCCTGGGGCCTGGTGACCAACGGCTGGGCCCTGAGCGCCAGGAACGTCGACAAGGTGGTCCGCCACGGCATCTCCACGGTGACCGTCAGCCTGGACGGGACGCGCCAGTCCCACGACTGGCTGCGGGGCAGGAAGGGGTCTTTCGAGAAGGCGATCGCCGGCATCGGCCGCTTGAGCAAGGCAGGCATCCCCTTCTTCGACGTGGTCACCTGCGTCAACCCCAGAAACCTCGACGAGCTGCCCCGGTTGCTCCTGCTTCTGAAGAAGCTCGGCGTACCACAATGGCGTCTGTTCTCCATCTTCCCCAAGGGCCGCGCCAGACAGAACCGCGAGCTGCTGCTCGACGGGGCCGCATTCCGGCGCATGCTCGACTTCATACGTGAGCAGCGCGCAGACCCGGAAAACAGAAAAATCTCGATCCAGTTCTCCTGCGAGGGCTACCTGCCGGCGGATCTCGACCGCCAGGTGCGCGACGAGCCCTACTTCTGCCGCGCGGGCATCAGCATCGGATCGGTGCTCTGCGACGGCGCCATCTCCGCCTGCCCCAACATCACCCGCGAGCTGGTCCAGGGCAACGTGCGCACCGACGACTTCGCCGCGGTGTGGGAGAAGCGCTTCGGCCCCTTCCGCGACCGCCGCTGGATGAGGACCGGCCCCTGCGCCGGCTGCGACCTTTTCGGCCGCTGCAAGGGCAACTCCCTGCACCTGTGGGACAGCCACACCGGCCAGACCGGCCTGTGCACCCTGCACCACCTGGGCTAACCGTCCCTATTGATCGCGGTTGATGCGCTTCAGCCGCTTCAGCGGCCCGAGCACCGAAAGCAGCTTGCCCCGCAGCAGCAGGTGGAAGGCCTTCAGGATGTCCGGGTACTTGCGCTTGTATGGGAACCAGAAGGGCTCGTCGTCGGCCCGGTCCTTTCCGGCCATGATGGCCTTCTGGTGCATGAAGGCGATCAGGCCCTCCTGTCCGTGGTAGCGGCCGAATCCCGATGCCTTGACACCGCCGAAAGGGAGGACCGGGTTTGCCACCGAGACCACCACGTCGTTGACGTTCACCTGACCGCACTCGAGCCTGGAGGCCAGCTCGATACCCCTGTTCACGTCCGAGGTCCAGACGCTGCCGGTCAGGCCGTACACGTGATCGTTGGCCAGCCGCACGGCCTCGTCCTCGTCCGCGACCCTGATGACCGGCAGCACGGGCCCGAAGGTCTCCTCGCGATAGACGAGCATCTCGGGCGTGACGCCGACCAGGAGGGTGGGCCGGTAGAACTGCCCCGGGCCTTCGCGGCGCTCGCCGCCAAAGACCACCTTCGCGCCGGCCTCGACCGCCTGACGCACGTGGGCATCGACGATCTCGAGCTGGCGGTCGAAGGTGAGCGGGCCCATCTCGGGGTCCTCTTCCGGCGCCCCCACCCTGACCTTCTCGATCTCCTGTTTGAGCAACTCGACGAACCGGTCGTGTACCGACTCGACCACGAAGATGCGCTCGACAGAGACGCAAAGCTGGCCGCAGTTCTGCAAGCCCCCCCACACGGCGCCCCTGGCGGCCCGCCTGAGATTCGCGTCGGCGCAGACGATCATGGCGTCCTTGCCGCCCAGTTCCAGCTCCACCGGAATAGGTTTTTTGGCTGCTGCCTCCATCACCCTCCTGCCCGTGGCCAGCGACCCGGTGAAGAACACCTTGTCCACGTCACTCTCAACCAGGGCCGCGCCGGTCGACCCGTCTCCCTGGACCACCTCGACCACGCCTTGGGGAACCTCGATCTTCGAAAACACTTCCCGGATCACCTCGCCGGTGATCGGGGTGACCTCAGAGGGCTTGAGCACCACCGCGTTGCCGCCGATGAGCGCCGAGATCATGGGCAGCACGGAAAGCGAGAACGGGTAGTTCCAGGGCGAGATGATCCCGACGACGCCCATTGGGAAGTACTCCACGTAGCTCTTCTTGCCCGCGAATACCAGCGGGGTCTTGACCTTGCGCCGTCGCAGGACCCTGGGGGCCACCTTCTCGTAATAGTCCAGGAACATCGGCACGCTCAGAAGCTCGCCCATCAGCGAGTCCACCAGCGGCTTGCCGGTGTCCGCGCTGATCCGCCGGGCGTACTCCTCGCCCTCGGCCTGGATGACCCGCCGGATCCGCCCGAGCACCTCCAGCCGTCGCTTCAGCCCCGCGTCCCGCCACCCCGGAAATGCCGCCCGCGCCCGGCTCACCGCCCGGTCCACCTCTTCCTTCGTTCCGATCGGAAATTCCCCCAGCTTCTCCCCGGTCACCGGACTGTATTTCTCGATCACGCCCATGAGTCACTCCCGTCGTCGTAATGAGTAGGGGTCTAGGCGAACAGGTCCTTTGCCGTCACCACGTTGTGGATGAGATCCATCGACCATGCGTTCTGCTTCAGGCCGCGCGTCGTTACCAGGGCCATGAAAACGTCTTTACGAGTTCGTGTCTGCGCCTCAAAGACGGAGATCTTGCGCTTCAGGCTGCGGGCGTATGCTTTGTCCACCGTGAAAAAATCGTCCCTGTACTTGATCTCGCAAAGGGTAATGACACCGTCGGCGCGATCGAACAACAGATCGATCTGGACGCCCTTTTCCTTCGGATCGTTTTTTCCGGGTATGTAGCGCCAGGTTCCAGTCTCGGTGGCGATAGAGCTGATACCCAGCCCCTCGCGTATCTGTCCGGCGTGTTTCAGGCAGATCCCCTCGAATGCATATCCCGCCCACGAACGGTAGCCCGGCGTTCGGGACTTGAGCATCCAGTAGTCGTGGGTGTCGCCGCGCAAGAGTCGTTTGGGCGCGGACTCGATCCACTTCAGATAGAACCAGACATACTCATCGATAAGCCGGTAGGTCGTGTGTTTCGTCTTGTTGCCATATGGCGTCAGCGCTGCGATGAATCCCGCTTCTTCAAGTTCCCTCAGGCGGCTGTTGAGGCGGCCTCCGGATGAGGTCTTCACCGCACGTATCAGGTCATCGCGCAGTATACCCTCTCGTTTCCTCGCGATCGCACGAACGATTCTCTCGTACACTTCGGCCTTGCTGAAAAGGGACCCGAACAACCTTCGGAATTCGTCGGACAGGGCACCATTGCTGTCGAAACATATGGAGGCGATGTTTTGTGCGGCCGAGCATCCCCTCTCGACGTGGTTGAGATAGTAGGGGACGCCCCCCAGGGCCATGTAGAGTTCGATGATCTGTTCCGAGCCGAGCGAGACGCCCCGCGCTGACAGATACTCGTGGGTCTCCCGCAAGGAGAAAGGCTCCAGTCTGATCTGTCTGGTAATCCGGTTATGAAGCCCGCCCTTGGCGTGAATGAGCTTGTCGAGCATCCATGATGCCGCGCTTCCACAGACGATCAGACGTAGTTGCGCTATTCTACACAGCCTGGTGTTCCAGTAGTAGTCCAGCGCCTGGAGAAGCCGGGATCTGGACGTTGCCAGCCAGGGAAGCTCGTCGAAGAAAACGACGATGCTCTTCGCGCCGCCCCCGGCCACACGCTGCTCGATGGCGTCACAAAGCAGGGCGAGCGCCCCCTCCCACGATTCCAGCACCGGCAGGGGAGCACCGCCGTAGAAAATCCTCTCCATTTCCTGTTTGAAGTGGAACAACTGGACAGCCGTTGACGCGTCCTTCTGGCCGGTAACGACAAACAGGACGTCCGCTCGAGGTTCACAGTATTCTCGTATCAAGTGGGTCTTCCCGACCCGGCGGCGTCCGTAAATAGCCAGGAACTCCGCGGACTTGGAGCGCAGGAGGGCATCGAGAATCTCCTTCTCCCGATGCCTGCCGATCACCTCTTCTGATTTGGCCATCATTATTCCAGATAGCAGGCCAAATCTTTTTCGTCAAGGATTATTTGGCCGCCCACATGAAAAATAGGCGGCCAAATCGAGGGCGCCTCAGAGGGGGACGTAGTCGGCGTCGGCCTTCTGGCCGTACTCCCGCTCCCAGGCCTTCCAGAATGGGCAGAACTTGCCGTGGAAGGCCATCACCTTGCCGAACATCGTGTCGGGACGCTCGCGGGCGCGGCGGCACAAGGGACAGTTCTCGCAACGCTTGGCCAGGAACCTCACGACGGCATTCACGCTCGACCTCCCGGGACAGGGTTAGGCGATTCTTCCGATGATTAGCCCGGATGCGGGGCGGCCGTCAAGGCCCGCAACGCGTCCTGGCCTGGCAGGCGCCGCCGGCTTGAGGCAGAATACCGGTCAGGACCACAAGGAGGTACGATGGACTCGTCACGGCTGGCCGCTCGCCTGTTCTCATCACTGGTAATCGTACCCGTCCGCCTGGCCCACCGTGCGCTGGGCGACGGGATCTGGTCCCCACTCGAGGCGCTGGCGGCCGGGCTGGGCGCGGTCGCCGGGACCGTCGCCCGTCCCCTGTTGGGATCCGGCCCCCCGGAAGCACACCCGCTGGCGCCCGTGGTGCGCCTCACCAACCTGGTGGAGGGCAGCCTGGGGATCGAGGGCACCGACGAGTTCCTCGATCCCGAGACCGCCAGGCGGACCGTGCACCGGTGTCCGTTCGCCGCCGACCTCACGTATGCCACCCAGTTCTGCACCCGCCTGGGGTGCACGGCGGGCAAGGCCGCGTCCCGGTCGATCGTGCCGGGGTCGGACTTCGAGGTCCTCGCCACCCTGTCCCGGGGAGATCCCCACTGCGAGTACGTCTTCTCGAAAAAGTAGTTGCACCGATGAGCCCGGGGGGTCACCCTGTCATTTGAATCAGCAGAGGGGGACGTAGCTCCGTCTCCGTAACTCGGTATTTTCGGAATCAACGGAGCTACGTCCCCCTACTGCACCTTACCCTTGAGCCTCAAATAGGTCGCCTTGCGTTAAAGGGTGGCTACTTACCTCTTCGGCAGACGTCTCGCGATCGATCCTTTTTCTCAGATCGGATGGACAACGGGAGAGGAGGTTGTTCCATTCGGTATAACCCTTGAGGTCCACGAACTCACGCTCAGGCGAGATATAAACAACGACCTTCTTTCCTTGCCGGATGAGACGGAGCACGTTCATCAGTGTACCAACGCTTTTCTTGTCCCACAGCATGAGCCCCACCGACGCCTCGTCCGCCATCGCACGGTCCTTGGTCGCATAGAAGCTGAAGTCCTTCCGCTTGCCATTGACCGGGATGGCCCGCACGGGCCATCCTCCGGTGTTGTTCCGGCATGACTCACCGGAGCAGAAGACCTCAACCAAGTCGTAGCTCTTGCTTCGCAGGTACTCCTGGACCGCCTTGTCCGCGCCGTTCGCATCCCCGACGAGGACAGGCAGGTGCTTCTCGATGACACGCTCGATCCGCTGTTTCACGTCGGCGTTGATCCGTGAAATCCGCCTGGACCCTCCTATGAAAACCTTCGTCATCGGCTGCTCCGCGTACGAGTGATTGTCAGCGCGAAGACGTCCGCGGCAGCGCCATCGTCGTAGAGCGCCACGGTGATCGCGTTCATAGTCGCGTCGCGCCAGACCGGAACAGGTCGGAGGCCGATGAACACCATCGCGGAAGCATTCACGATCTCCAGAATGGAAGTAGAGCACAGCCTGGAGCGTCAGTCAATCGGTCCACGGATCTCGTACAGCGCCTGGGCTCTCTGCTGCTCGACCTCGTGGCTCCTTCCCTTGCCGTCGCTACCGCTGTACCTTCCGCGCGGAGCCGCCCGAATTCCGCCCATCTCCGTTCACAGCCTGCGAAGGACCTCGGAGAACATGATGCGGGGGGCTATTCTGTCGCTCCGCTTCTTAGCTGTCTCAGGTGTTCAAAGGCGTCGATGCGTTTGCCTTTACGTCCTTCTTCCGCGGAAACTTGAAGATCCGCAGCCTCTTCTGGGGTCGCCGTGTAGACGGGGTCATCATCCGAATCCATCAAGACCAGGGCGATCTTTCTACCTTCCGGTAGCGTCGCTCCTTCTACGACAACCTTTCCGTCAACAACTACACCAGTCATCACGTCCATAGCTGTACCCATCCTCCATATCAATCCGAGTAACAAGTCACATCCAAGTAACGTGACCGGCACCGCTTTTCGCTGTCAACAAGCATAACACAGAACGCCACTCAGGGAAAGATTCCTCTATTTATTTGTTTCGTCTTCAAGATCAAGTGGTTGAAAGGTTGAGCGTGGCGTCGCCGGTTAGCTCTCCGCGCTCCTTGACGATATAGGCGGCGCCCTGCAGCATCACGATCGGGCCGTTCAGAGAGACCATGATCGCGAGCTTGGCGTTAACCACGAAGCCGTCATCCGACGTCGTGCTGAAAATGGCGCCGGTGCCAACGGCAAAAGGAGGTGCTCACGACGAAATGCCTTGCATGGGCTCTGCCTGCAGGACGTCTCCTGCCCGTGCGTGGAGGGGGACGGCGGCGGCTGCAGACCGGATACGCGGTCGCCTTCAACCGGCGCAGTGGGCACCTGCCTTCGCGGGCCATAGCCCGCTACGGCGGGCGACGGCCTGGACAGGTCACGCGGTGATCCTCGGGCGCCGGGAAGCCGTGTTCCAGAACAAGGATCTGGTGCTGTCCCAGTTCGGGCGGAGGGTGGAAGCGGCGCGGCGGGCCTACCGTGATTTCGTCAAGGAAGGGGTCGCCCAGGGGCGCCGGCCGGAGTTGAGCGGGGGTGGTCTGCTGCGGAGCATCGGGGGACCGGAGCGGGCCGCCGAGCTTCGTCGGGGGCGGGAACGGTGGGCAGCGGACGAGCGCGGGTGTTGGGGAGCAGCGAGTTCGTGCTGGCGATCCAGAAGGCCGAGGAGGAGGAGAGGGATGCCGGCGCGGTCCGTCGGTGGAGGTCTCCGGCGGAGCAGCAGGACTTCCTGGAGAGGCTGGTGGTCCAGGTGGCGCGAGCGTTCGGGGTGGCTGCGGGCAAGTTGCAGGCCGTCGCCCGCCGTAGCGGGCGACGGCCTGATTTATAAATGTACGAAATGAACCAACGTCCCTCCGTCCCTCCACGGCATCCGGAAAGATGTCTCGCCAAACCGTCACGACGAACTGGCCGCCCTTCTGGCGAAAGCCCGGCTCAGGCAAGTTCGCGGCAGGCCCGAATCATGTCAAGCGTCCCTGTGCCCGCTTTCTCAATGTAATGAGCAAGAAACAGAGGATCGCACACGAGAGGATTTCTGGGTAGTTGTGAGAGCTGATCTACTCTTCGTAGATCTCAATCATCTTGATTCCATCGTCCTTGATAAGTACTCCCAGTAGTCCCTTTGGAAACCTGTTCTTTATTTGGATGCCGTCGACTTCGTAGGCGGTCACCTCGGTGAGGAAAATCTGTTTGGGGTGCGGATAACTAGACGCTTCCTTGATATATCCTTCGATGATCTCGTCACCCATTCTTACCCTTACCCATTGTGGATCTGGACATGCGAAAACCGAATCCCACACTTCCGCTGTTTTCTCCATGGGAATAATGGTACCCAAATCGTGCTTGGAAAACTTATTAGAAATCCAATTTACTGTTATTCCCAGAATGTCTGTTCGTCTTATGAATCCCCAGACGATGCCTAATGGGACTGCGGAAGCAATGAGAGTCACTACGACTGGCCATACGCCAATGACTGCATCTATAACCTTACTTTGGATGTGACTGGAGCTTGGGTCGGCAGCCAAATCAATTAGTGGGAGGATTCTGTCTTTGAAGACTGCAAGAGCCCCAAGCGTAAGGATGAATCCAAACCCAATTGAGGGAAATAGTATTTCATTCCACCACAGCTTCCGAGAACTATGGATCCTAAAATAACCGTTTGGACGGAGCTAGGCATTCATCCCCTCTTTCTATCGTAACTGTATTATGGTCATTGGTGTGTTTTAACTGTCACCTGAAATGCTATCCTCTTGTGTGCTAGGTTCAGAGGGCACCGCTTTGGGTGAACTACTCGGACTTGAATCTGAACTTTGTCTATCTTGCTTAGGATCTGAACCACGTTGTCCGGGTGGTACAGAACTCTTTGGACGTTCTGGTTTTTTGTATGTTCCTTCTTTAATCATCGGCATTTCTGAACTTCCTTATTCCTCTTTGTTTTCAAGAATACCACATTTGCCAATCACTGTGCAAATCAGGATTGCGATGATCTGGCTTCTTCCATAGGTCCATGTCATTAATAGGCCGATTGTGTTCTTTCTGTCAAGCAGAGAAGCCACTTTCTCACAGCCAGCACCTGCAACTTTTTCAGCCTCTCAAATTAGGTCATAAAAACAGACAGTTAAGATGCTTGTCGTCAGCGGTCAGAGGTCCGAAGTTCAGCCCAGGGTGCCGCCACTGCTACGCCGAGCGAATGGCCCGCCGACTCGAGGCCATGGGCCAGCCCAACTGCCGCAGGGAGTTTGAAGTCGCACGCAGTGCACGAACACACCCTGGACATGCCGCCGCGGTGTAAGAAGCCCCAGATCGTCTTCGTCAACTCGATGAGCGACCTCTTCCACGACGAGGTCCCCGTCGAGTTCATCCAGCGCGTGTTCGATGTCATGCGCCGAGCCCACTGGCACACCTTCCAGGTGCTCACCAAGCGCGCCAAGCGCCTGGAGAAGATCTTCCTCGAATTGGACTGGCCGCCGAACGTCTGGATGGGCGTGAGCGTGGAGACGCGACCCTACCTGCGCCGGATCGAGCGTCTGCGACGGACCGGCGCCCAGGTGAAGTTCATCTCGTTCGAGCCGCTCTTGGGGCCGCTTGGGGACATTGACCTCGCAGATATCCACTGGGCCATCGTGGGCGGGGAGTCGGGTCCGAAGGCTCGGCCGATGGAGGAGGGGTGGGCGGTTCAGGTCCGGGACCAGTGTCTGGCCGCAGGAGTCCCGTTCTTTTTCAAGCAGTTGCTGGTCGTACGCTTGGAGGGAGGACTTGGGACGAAGTGCCTCGGCAGAGGGGGGCGGTTTCAACTTTTGACTTTCTTCTTCCGATCCACCAAACGAAAAAGTTAAGAAGTTGAAACCGTCCCAGTCGCCCAGTCAACACCGACGGCGGCGTCATCGTCCTCGGCGTCGAGCATAAAGGCGACAGGTTTTCCACTTGACTACCGGGAGCACTTCTCCGATGACCCCGAAGTGAGATGGACGGACCGGGTCACTCCCGACGGCACGTGGTGCGCCAACCTGTTCCAATTCTACGAGAAAGTCATCCAGAAGCTCACGGCCAATCTAAAGATTCCCTTCCAGCTTGAGCCGAACCTGTTCCGCCGCGACGAAACACCGGTGCACGAGGCGATTCGAGAGGCGCTGGTGAATGCCTTGATTCATGCCGACTATCGTGGACAGGGCGGCATTATCATCGACCAGCACCGAGACCGCATCGAGATGTCGAATCCGGGGAGCCTGCTTATCTCGTTCGAGCAGCTTCTCGCGGGGGGTGTCAGCGAGTGCCGCAACAAGAGCCTTCAGCTCATGTTTCAGATGATAGGACGCGGCGAAAAGGCAGGCTCCGGGTTCGACAAGATTCGGCAAGGCTGGAAATCCCAGCACTGGCTACCACCCAGCATTCACGAGACGGTTCAGCCTGACCGGGTGAGGCTGGTGTTGCCTATGGCCAGCCTGCTGTCGGAGGAATCGGTCGAGCGGCTACGGAAACGGGTTGGCGTCTGGTGGGAGCAGCTTTCGGCAGATGAAGTCCAAGCCCTTATCATAGCGGATATTGAGGGCAAAGTCACCAACGCCCGTTTGCGTGAAGTTTCCGAGCGGCATCGGGCGGACCTGACCAAGCTGCTGCAAGGGCTTGTCGAGAAAGGAGTTCTGGAGCAGAAGGGGCGGAGACGATGGGCATTTTACCAACTGCCGCCCCTGCCGGAGGAGTTACTACACAAGGAGGGAGACTCCGCACATTTGGCTGGAGACTCCACACATTTGGCCAAGGACTCCACACGTTTGAGGGTGGACTCCACACATTTGATCTCCGACTCCGAACAGCCGGTGGGAGATACCGAATCCGCCAATCTGTTGAACATAGCGCTACCGGCCCGCCAGAAGAAGAAGCTCCCAAAGGCAGAGATGGAACGTATTATCCTAGCTCTCTGCACTGGCCGCTACTTGACGGCAAGAGCAGTCGGCGAACTCCTTGAGCGAAATCCAAACGGACTGCGCGACCGATACCTTCGACCCATGACAGCAGACGGGCGGCTTGGGTTGCGCTACCCGGAGGACCCCAATCGCCCGGACCAAGCATATACAACCGCTGGCAACGACGGCGAAGACCAGTCAGGAGGGAAATGATGGCGGGGGAGGCGGAACGGATTGTCCAGGACATCTTCAAGAAGCACCGGGACCGGTGGAGTGCCCGTGGCGCGGTCGGCCATAGAGTGGACCGAATCCACCTGTAACCCCGTCACGGGCTGCACGAAGATCAGCCCAGGGTGCCGCCACTGCTAGGCCGAGCGAATGGCCCGCCGACTCATGGCCATGGTACAGCCCAACTACCGTCAGCAGAGGGGGACGGGAAGCCGTGTCCCAGGACAAGGATCTGTTGCTGTCCCAGTTCGGGCGGAGGGTGGAAGCGGCGCGGCGGGCCTACCGTGATTTCGTCAAGGAAGGGGTCGCCCAGGGGCGACGGCCGGAGTTGAGCGGGGGTGGTCTGCTGCGGAGCATCGGGGGACCGGAGCGGGCCGCCGAGCTTCGTCGGGGGCGGGAACGGTGGGCAGCGGACGAGCGTGTGTTGGGGAGCAGCGAGTTCGTACCGGCAATCCAGAAGGCCGAGGAGGAGGAGAGGGATGCCGGCGCGGTCCGTCGGCGGAGGTCTCCGGCGGAGCAGCAGGACTTCCTGGAGAGGCTGGTGGTCCAGGTGGCGCGAGCGTTCGGGGTGGCCGCGGGCGAGTTGCAGGCCGTCGCCCGCAGTAGCGGGCTATGGCCCGCGAAGGCAGGCCGGCAGCCGGCGCCAGGCGGTGGTGGCGTCGCGGGCCGCGCTGGTCTGGCTGGGGAAGGGCCATGGCGGGCTTCCGACCCTGGCGGTGGCCCGGGTGGCTGGTGTCTCGACGGTGTCCGCGCGTCGGCTCATGGATCGGGGCAAGGCCGTGCTGGCGGAATGCGGTATCGATCCCGATGACCTGATTTATAAATGTACGAAATGAACCAACGTCACTATAGCCCTGCTCTACCCCTGTTCGGAATTAACGGAGCTACGTCTCCCTACTGAACCAATTCTGAGGCAGGTTATCCTTTATCCTTATAAATCCGTGGATAACCGCCGGAATCAACATTGCAGAAATCGCCAAGCTGCTAAAATCGAACACTAAGTCTACCGTTAGCTTCTGAGTTTTCTTGTCAGGCTTTACCCATGTTGCGTTATTAATCTCGACGTTTTTAAAGCGAATCGCGTCTGCCTCAAATACACAATCGCTGTGCACGATTTTGTTGCGTAAGTCAATCGTCATGAATGCGATGAACCAACAACGTACCTTGTCAGCGTGGAGACGAGACAACGCCTGGATATTGCTTCCAGGATGCCTGAACAGGTCATCAAACTCCACCTTCAGGCCCAAAACTTTTTCGAACATTTCCACAACCCGGATCTCTTTAGCATTCAATGATGGATTCAGCTCCGATAAATAATATCTGTATACTTGATCAACCATTTTCGCTCCGAAAGTAATATTCTTTAGGCTTGCAGAATATTTCGCGGTCCTCTTGAAATATGTTTTAAATGATACTGAACCACTAGGAAGCAACTTGTCCAGTGAGTCAACAAAAGCGTTGACCACTGCTTGGTCTGCGTTCTCATTCCTTGTGTACATTGTTTTGCAGTTCTTTTTTTTCGCCGGTTTGGCGGGCTTCCCCCCTTTTCCTTTCATCTCTATCTCGAAAGCTGAATCTGTATGCTCGGCCAACACGATCAAATTAGTTAGCTCCTTGGCGATCCCAGACTTCCAGGGCGCTTGGTCTTCTAGACATTTTATCCATTTCGCGAAATACTTCCTTGCGTAGATTTCTACGTGACCCAGTAGGGAAAAAAGAAAAGTCTTCAGAAGTCTTACCCGTAGCTCATCATGCCGAACGAGAAACTGGCTTCGTTGGCTGAACCGCCTGCCCATCAGGAATCGGTAGGCCTCCTGCACCATCTCATACATAAGGGGAAGTTCGACGGAATCATTAATTTCAACGAAGACCTGACGCGGTATAAAAAACTGGGGAAAAAAAGACGCAATTCTGTTGTGATTCACCGCGTACAAATAGTGAGCAGAGGCAGCGGAGTCTTCTTTTTTAAACAGCCACGTCAGAAATCTGCCGAAGTGCTCCAAGTACTCAGCACGGACAAGTTCAGCAAGTTCATCTGACGATTCGCAGCCAGGAGCTTTTCTCAGAATTTTTCGGAAAAACTCTCTCGGCAAAGTTGCAACCTTATATTCTTTCGTGCCGACTAGCCTCTCAAGATCTGCTCGGATGACTTCATCGACCTTCGAATACCGCGCAGCGACAGTACCAATACCCAGACAAGGAACCGTGGCCAATTCTAATTTTGGCTTGAACTTGATTCGAAATACTATTTCACATTCATTCACTTTCTGGGTGACGTTTCCAATTCTGTCGATCAGATGAAAGGATTCGTTCCCAGACATAACTTCAATATCAAACAAGTCACTCTCACGGAACAAGAGAGCAGCGAGGTCCGAGTTCATTTTGTGAGACGGAAGATGGAACAATTGATCCATAGCCGCCAGGATGACCTCATTTATTGTCATGCTTGAAGTAACGTTTTTCACAGCTACTTTTATTAAGGATGACTTTAGATCTTCTTTTTCCAATAGACCGTGTAGTTTCAAGCAAAATGCCAACTGGCTTGGATCGATAGCTGTAAAATCGACGGTAACTGCTTTGGTCGTCATGGTACCTCCTAGCACGGCCTCCGACTGCAACTAAAAAATGCAAAGCCCTCTTTTACCAACAAGTCGTTGATTATCCTGGGTGATACGTTGGACCATCGCCCCAGCATTCGACAACCCCGGTCTGCCGAACGGCACAACTATCCATATCTCCAACAGAAACATCCACAAAGCCAGACCCAGAAGGTGGTGTTGACTGGCCTACATTGTCTGCGCCCCAACATTCTAAACTACCACTTGTAGTCAAACCACAGGAGTGCATTCTGCACACTGCAGCTTCTAAAAATGATCCTATCGGTGGTAGCGTATTCCCAGATGTATCGTATCCCCAACAGGCCAGTTGTTGATTAGTCTTGACGCCACAGGTATAGCCTTTTCCGGCATCAATGGAGAAGAAATTTACCCCACCTGGCGGCGGGTCGTAGCTGCCCCAGCATACAAGTGAGTAATCCTGCCTGATTGCACAACTATGGACACTTCCTGCCGACACAAAAATAAAATCTGTTCCTGACGGCGGAGAAGACTGACCAGAAGTATCATCTCCCCAGCATACTAGTGACCTATCACCTTCAATAGCACACGAGTGTTTCCATCCTGCCGCAATAGCCAAATACCCAACACCAACTGGATGCGTAGCTTGTCCATAGGTGTCGTCACCCCAACAGGTGATAGATCCATCCTGCTTCATACCACATGCGTGAATTGACCCAACAGCGATAGAAGTGAAATCCTGGCTTAAAGGCGCACTTGCCTGACCATAATCATTGTCTCCCCAACAGGATACTGAACCATTTTCCCTCAGCGCGCAAGACAACTTTCCTCCCTGGCCACCTCCTGATGCTACATTTATAAATGGACTTCCTGTCGGAGGCACGGATTGTCCGACAAAGTTATATCCCCAGCAGTGTAATGTGTCATCTTGCTTCCTTGCACAGGCAGAACCAATACCTGCCGAGACATAGGCGAAGTCATTTCCACTTGGCGGTGTTGCCCGTCCGAGCGAGTTGTTTCCCCAACACTCCAGTGAACCATCTTGGCGGAGCGCACAGGAGAACATGCCTCCCGAACTAACCATTGCGAAATCAGTTCCAGATGGGGGACTCGCTTGTCCCCATGTATTATCACCCCAACAGGAAATGGAACCGTCGAATCGCAATGCACAGGTATGGTTGTGACCTGCCGATACGGCAGCGAAGTCGTAACCAGATGGAGGTGACGCCTGACCTGCACTGTTGTCCCCCCAACAAACTAGAGAACTGTCCTGTTTTAACGTACAGTTATAGAGATATCCTGCCGACACGCTAGCAAAATCATAACCAGGAAGAGGAGTGGCTTGTCCGTTGCTATCCCATCCCCAACAAGATATAGATCCATCCCAGCTTAACGCACACGAGTGCGAGTCGTCGCTAGACATCATCTCGAAATTCGAACCACCTGGTGGAGTACTCTCCCCAACTACATTACTTCCCCAACAGGAAATGTATCCAGATTGATGAATACCACAGCCGAACTCCCACCTCCCCGCTGACACAGACACATAATTAGTTCCCGCAGGCGCCCGACAAGCACCATCCTCATCATAACCCCAACATCTCAGCGAATTATCAGGCCAAAGAGCGCAAACATGACTTGCACCTACTGATACAGACCTTATGTTGTTACAAATAACTCTTACACTTGTAACATCGGCACCGTTTACGGTACCGTTACCATTCTTTACGAAGCAGTGCTGCTCTGGGAATCCAGGCTGAGTACTCACAGTGACCGAGTATGCAGCTCCATCGATGACCGCCGTACTGAATGTGAACGACCCATTTGAGATTATCACCTGATCGTCCCCTGCATTGTTCTGTAACACTAGATCATTCCCCGGGGCCAGCCCAGATACGACTCCTCCGACAGTGTAGGAGTTCGTTGTGCAAGTCACTACCACATCGGTTACGCTGGCTCCGGCCACAGTACCGGTCTCATTACTAACGATGCAGGTCTGGTTCGGCGTGGTCGGCTGGGTTAGCAAGGAAACGAGGTACGCACTCCCATCTGTCAGCGCAGTCCCGAAAGCAAATGTGCCGTTTGTATCAACCGAAAGGTCATCTCCGCCATTGTTTAGAAGCACAACAGAGTTCCCCGGGGCCAGCCCAGATACGACTCCACCGACAGTGTAGGAGTTGGTGGTGCAAGTCACTACCACATCGGTTACGTTGGCCCCGGCCACCGTACCAGTCTCATTGCTAACGATGCAGGTCTGGTTCGGAGTGGTCGGCTGGGTTAGCACGGAGACGAGGTACGAACTGCCATATGTCAGGGCAGTTCCGAAAGTAAATGTGCCGTTTGTATCAACCGAAAGGTCATCTCCGCCATTGTTTAGAAGCACAACAGAGTTCCCCGGGGCCAGTCCAGATACGACTCCACCGACACTGTAGTAGTATTCGATAGAACAGTACGACCCACCCCAACCGTCATCGCAAGTGCAAACGGCCTCACCGGAAATGTCGTCGCAAGTGCCGTGGCCGCTGCAATCCTGAGTAGAGCAGTCAGGGAAACAGGTGCCATCCCCATCGTTGTCCTGGTAACCAGCATCGCAAACGTCGCACGCGGCACCAGTGTAGCCCGTATCGCAAACGCACACGGTCGTTCCGCCAGAGTCATCGCAGGTGCCGTGAAGACCGCAATCGAGACCTGACGTGGAGCAATTGGGCAAACAGGTGCCGTTCCCGTCGTTGTCCTGGTATCCCACGTCACAGGCATCGCAATATTGGCCGGCGTAGCCTACATCGCATGTGCAGGACGGGGTGCCGGAAATGTCATCGCAGGTGCCGTGGCCAGAGCAGTTGCCTGCCGTGATGCAGGTAGGCTCACAAGTGTTGTTCCCGTCATTGTCCTGGTAGCCAGGGTCACAAACACAAAACGCCGTACCCAACGTGTCATCACAGATGCCGTGGTCTGAGCAGTCGAAGTTGGAACAGTCGGGCTCGCAAGTGCCGTTTACATCATTATCCTGGTAGCCGGTGTCACACACGTCACACAGCGCGCCGGCATAGCCCGTCTGGCAGTTGCATTGCGCCGTGCCCGAAGAGTCGTCGCAGGTACCGTGGCTACCGCAGTTCAGGCCTGAGGTAGCGCAGGTCGGCTGGCATGTACCGTTTATGTCGTTGTCCTGGTAGCCAGCATCACACACGTCGCACAGCGCGCCGGCATAGCCCACCTGGCAGCTGCATTGCGCCGTGCCCGAAGAGTCGTCGCAGGTACCGTGGCTGCCGCAGTTCAGGCCCGAGGTGGCGCAGGTCGGCTGGCAGGAGCCGTTTGTGTCGTTGTCCTGGTAGCCAGTGTCACACACGTCGCACACCGCGCCGGCATAGCCCGTCTGGCATCTGCATTGTGCCGTGCCCGAAGAGTCGTCGCAGGTACCGTGGCTGCCGCAGTTCAGGCCCGAGGTGGCGCAGGTCGGCTGGCAGGTGCCGTTTACATCGTTGTCCTGGTAGCCAGTGTCACACACGTCGCACAGCGCGCCAGTATAGCCCGTCTGGCAGTTGCATTGCGTCGTGCCCGAAGAGTCGTCGCAGGTACCGTGGCTGCCGCAGTTCAGGCCCGAGGTGGCGCAGTTCGGCTGGCAGATGCCGTTTATATCGTTGTCCTGGTAGCCAGTGTCACACACTTCGCACAGCGCGCCGGCGTATCCCGTCTGGCAGTTGCACTGCGTCGTGCCCGAGGAGTCGTCGCAGGTACCGTGGCTGCCGCAGTTCAGGCCCGAAGTGTTACAGTCGGGCTCGCAGGTGCTGTTCAAATCATTGTCCTGGTAGCCGGCAGCGCAGCTCTCGCAAAACTCTCCGCTGTACTCCATGTCACAGTCGCACACGACCATGCCACCGTCGTCCGAACAGGTCCCATGTCCGGCGCACGAGTTGGCCTGGCAATGCTCATCCAGAACGCAGACAAGATTGGACCCATCCCAATTCCAATGATAAAACAGTGCGCACTGCTCGCAACGATCGCCCGCATACCCCGCGTCGCAAGTGCACACGATAACCCCGGTCGTATCGGTGCACTGGCCATGCTGCGAGCAGCTTTCCGCGGCACAGTATTCGTTGAGGGCACACGTTCCCTGCTCGTCGTGGTAGCCGGGCTCGCACTGATCGCAATGAGATCCAGTGTAGCCGGTGTCGCACAAGCATTCGATTCCATCGAGGCGCTCCTCGCACGTGCCGTGGTAGCTGCACGAATCCACCTGGCAAGCTGCAACGCAGGCCCCCAGCGCGTTGCAGCGCTGGGTCTCGGTGCAGGCAAAGCACTCCTCCGTGCAGACGAAGCCGACCTGGTCATCGACGTAGAAGCACCTTTCGCCGTTGAGCGAACACGCGGTGTACAGGACCATCCCGTTCTGGCAATACGCGATGATGTCATCCTTGCAGACGTTGGGTCCGGTGATCTGGTCGCAGGTCTCCACATCGGGGCCCAGGTCTTCGGTAAGTATGGAGCAGCCCACGTTGGTGACCATGATCGCGGAGATCAGCATGGCCAGGGCGCCGATCCGGAGCATGCGGATCGATGGGGAGCGGCGATGGTGCGAGTTAGTGCGGGAGAGGACAGAGATTTCAGTATTCATAGGTCAACCCCAACAGTGCAAAAGGACCGGACAGGTCCACTTTTAGATCGGTTCCTTCGGCGGTCTGAATCGAATAGCTCGAGCCTTCGTACTTGAACCTGGTCAGCTTCTTGAAGTACTGGCGCCAGCCGGCATGGAGGCTGAGGGTGACGGCGGGGTGGAAGAAGATGTTGAAGCCGAGGTAGCCTTCCATGCCGTGGGTCAAGCCCGTGGCGGTTTCCGATTCGTCGCCGGTTCCGCCTGGCTTGGGTATGGGCACGCTGACGATGCCCAGCGAGTAGCGGATGCCCAGGAGCGGGGCGAAGCGGCCCCAGAACCATCGCTTCTCGAATCCCGGATCCACCGTGAAGATGGTCAAGGGGAGATCGAAGATGAAGTTGACGCGGTTCGTCTGGTAGAGCTCGCACAGCGGGATCCAGGGAATGCGCCAGCGGGCGTCCAGGCTCAAGCCGGCCATGCCGACGATGCGTTTCTCCACCGTGTCCCCGTTGAACAACTGGGCTGCCTGGTGGGTGACTGGCAAGAGCCCCGCGGACACACCGACCATGACGCCGACGATGGGGTATTCGAGCACCTGGATCTGCTGGTCGGAGCTGTCGTAGTCGGCAATGACCTCCACCTCGGTTTGCTCGACCTTGCCCTTGGCGCCGCCGGCGCCCACATGCGCGACGCGCCCGAAACCCTCCCAGTCGTCGGGCCCCTTGGTGGTGAACAGGAAGGTGTCGCTCAGCCGGACGCCTTCCGAGTCCCCCACCCCGATTCCCACTTCGTCGTCGTCCCTGGAGAGCACCGGGCTGCGCAGGCGGAAGTCCCTGTACCCGGCCACCTCCACGCCGAGCTTCTTTCCGGCCATGGCCAGGGTCTGCTTGACCTTGTAGACGTACCAGTCCTTCTTCTTGTCCTTCAGCCTCTCCTGGACCGCTCCGCCCGAACCCACCTTCAGGAAGTTTACGCCCTCCTCCACGTAGTCCTTGAGGCCATTTTGCTCGTCGTCATTCCCCAGTCCTGCGGCATCCTTGAGGGCATCGACGGCCCCGGTTTTCTTCAAGACCTCGCCGGCCCCGGTTTTCTCCAGCACCTTGCCCACGCCGGTGGCGCCCATGGCCAGGTTGACACCGGCGCTCTTCACCGCGCCCGCGATGTTGCCCCCCGCCGCTTCAAGGGCTTTGTCGATCACCGCTTTTTGGACATCCTGCGACAGGAAGAGCGCCTTGTCGAAGTAACCCGGTACGGACACGTCCTCATCGCCGTACTCCTCCCATTTGCCGGCGCGCAGATCCCACATCTTGAGAGAGAGATCGGCGTTCACGAACTCGAGTTTCTTCGTCTCCTCGTCTTTATCCTCCGCCCACTTGTCAAGCTGGACCTGGAACACGAAATCCACGCCCGGCAGCCGTTTGCCCTGGATGTCCCGAAGGGCGACGGGCTTGCAGGGCCGGATGTAGATGTTGCGCTTCATTCGGAAGGTGTTCATGAACGTGCGGACCAGGCCCTGGTTGGCCAGGAAGGGGTCCCCCATTGGGATGCGTTTCCCACCCTTCGTCTGGAGATCGAGCAGGAGGACGCGCGGCTTCTTGAAGATGGCGCCCTCTTCGGCCACCGGCATGCGCGACGGATCGCCGAAGAGATCATCACAGCCGTGAGGCGGGGGGACGTCCTCGTCGGTTGCGAAGACCGCCTCCAGATCCACCTCGGCGTACTCCGGAGGAATGCTCGGATCCCTTGGAGACGGCTTTGCATCCAGGGATGCGAGATCGGAAGGGAGCGGTCCGGTGTCCTTCACCTCTGGCTTCGTCCTGGCCGCCAGCGCGCGCGCCTGCCGGGACTCCCTGGCCAGCTTCCGTGCTTGCCCCAGCAAGGTCTCGGCCTTCGACCAGATGCCCTTCTTCACTTCCCCGTGGGGTCCCTCCAGCTCGAGCGTATTGCGGGAAAGGATTCCGCCGTGGGGCTGGATCAACATCACCCGCAGGCTGCTCCTTTGGCCCTTGCGCTTGACGAGGATGCCGAGCAAGAAGTGCGCCTTGAGCTGGCGGACGATCCCGATGGCGCAGTTGTCGTCCAGCAGGCACTCTTCCTGCCAGGCGGGGTCGTCGTCCGGCAGGACGCCCACCACCTGGTGAGCAGGGACCCACTCCAGCTCCTTGATGCCGCCGGAGCGAAGCACGAAGCGCTTGGACAGGTTGCTCACCTCCCGGTCGGATTCCGCTCGCCCCTCCACGACCGCCACGAGGGCGCCGACGAGCTTGTCCGCGGGCAGGTCCAGGGAGATCAACACGTCGGCGAGAGCCAGTTTCTTCTCGAGACGCGCACACAATGCGGCATCGCCTGCTACCGCGTCCAGGCACGTTTGAAGCATCCGACGCGACTCCGCGATCCGGAAGGAGCGCAAGTGGTTGGTGACTAAGCGCTCGAAAGCTCGGTTGCGGGCTTCGTCCAGCTCCTGCAGCCTGCTGTGGTTCGGGGCCAGCCGGGCAACCCGCTTCCTGTGCTCCTCGCCCTGGGCCAAGTTGCCCTGCTTGAAAAACAACGCGGCCAGCTCCACCATGCCGTCGGTCGCGCACAGCAACAGATCGTCGACCCCGGCGTACTCCGCCTTGTTCGCGATCACCTCGGGTTGGACGTCCACCCAGTCCAAGCATTGGCTGCCCACCGCCTTTTCGACGAGCAATCCAATCTTCCTGTTCGTCTCGGCGATCTCGAGCTGCCTTCGCGCCTGCTCGGCAAGGCGCTCATCTTCCTTCCTGCGCTCCATTCGGAAGAACCTGGAGGTGGACGTCTGGTGGATGAGCTGCTGGAAGGCCCCGGTATAGATGTAGAGGATTGGCTCGAAAGCGCCCTTGATGACGGATTGGTGATCGACGAAGGAGTTCAGGGCGATCAGTACCTTGCCGGCCTCGTCCGTCTCAACGAACGCGCTGTGTTCCCCCACCCGCAACCCGAGTTTCTGGTTGGCCAACGGCCGGTGGTTGCAGGCGATCTCCCGCACTGACTTGACCTCTTCTCGGCGGGTCACGTCCTTGACCTCGTCCATGGCCCGTATCGAGTCGATCGTCGCCAGGGTGGCCACCGCTACCCCGGCGGCGAGCAACGAGCAGCCGATAAGGTAGGCGCCCGTCCTTCCCACAGGGTTCGAGTGGTAAGGATCGCTTTCCGCAGGCAAGCTGGCCGCGTCGATGGTGAAGCCCAGACCCGCTCCCAATCCGGCGCCGGCACCGGCCCACTCGAGGATCTTGACCCATGTGCTCGTCGAGTTCTCGATGGTCGTGTAGCTCTCGACCAGCTCGATCTGGGGGACATCGCAACGATCCTCGACTTCGAAGGAGCACTTGACGTGAATGTCCGTAGTCTCCTCGCACTTGACGAAGTAGCGTTCCTGTCCCTTGGGATAGAGAGTCCCCTGATAGGCTTGCAGGACTCGGTCGTGCTTCTGCTCCACCCTCTCCACGTGCGCACAGGCGGAGGCCAGTAACACCACCCCGGCCAGACAGACCGGCTGCCATCCTGACAGGGCTCGTCCCAGACGAATATGACCTTCCACGATTTTCCTCTCTGCTCGCTCAAAATTCGGCTCTCAGGATATCACGGCGCCCTTGAAAAATATATGCTCTTCGGATATGGAGAATGATTCCATGACCGCGATCAACATCCACTTGAAGCCTGGGAGGGCCGTGAGTGAGGCTCCCAGAAAATCCATGAGGTGCTTCATTATTTCGCCCTTGCAGGGCTTCAAAATGTATCTGCCCGGGTTCCAGGGGCTTCGCCCCTGGCTTGCTTGTCTCGCCCCGTTGGGGCTTACGGATTAGGTTAGGGGACCTCTTTTCCGTCAAGCACTCGGAGGAGCCATGTCGGACAGGTTGAGAATGTTCATCGCGGTGCGTTTTTCGCCCGAGGTGACCGACGCCCTGGCGCGGCTTCGGGAGCGGCTCATCGGAAGGCTGGATCAATATGCCAACATCAAGTGGGTCGAGCCTGAGAACATCCACCTGACGCTGCAGTTCCTGGGAGACGTGGAACAAGGGCTGGTGCCCAAGCTGGCGGGGTCGCTCGGCGGGGCGTACGCCGACCTGGAGCCGTTCGAGGTGGAGCTTTCGGGGGTGGGGTGCTTTCCCAGGCCGAGCAGGCCGCGGGTGGTCTGGGCGGGCTTGCGGCGGGGGGCGGACGGGCTCAAGGGCTTGCAGGCGGCGACGTTTCGGGTGACCGGGGAACTCGGGTTCGAGCCCGAGGACCGGCCTTTTTCGGCCCACGTGACCATGGGCCGGGTCCGCTCCCGGGGCCGGCGGCGGCCCGACCTGGGCAAGCCGCTGGCCGCCCTTGCCGAGGTGGAGGTCGGAAAATGTCAGATCGCCGAGGTACATTTGGTCAAGAGCGTGCTCGAGCCCCGCGGGCCGGTGTACACAACACTTGACAGCTTCCCCGTGGGCAAGTAGGATACTGAACAAATGAGCAGGTAACCACGGAGGACCCATGAAAAACGTCAAGAACAACACGAACGGCGGCGAACGCGAACGGGCCATCGAACTGGCCATCGGCTCCATCGAGAAGCAGTTCGGCAAGGGATCGATCATGCGCCTGAAGGGCGACGGCCCGTTGGCCGCGGTGGCGGTCATCCCCACCGGCGCCCTGTCGCTGGACATCGCCCTGGGCGTAGGCGGCGTGCCGCGCGGCCGGGTGGTGGAGATCTTCGGTCCCGAGGCCTCGGGCAAGACCACCCTGGCGCTGCAAATCGTCGCCCAGGCCAACGAGCGCGGCGGCCTGGCGGCGTTCATCGACGCCGAGCACGCCCTGGACGTCCCGTACGCCAGGCGCCTGGGGGTCAACACAGACGACCTGCTGGTCTCCCAGCCCGACACCGGCGAGCAGGCCCTGGAGATCGCCGACATGCTGGTTCGCTCGGGAGCCCTGGACGTGCTGGTGATCGACTCGGTGGCCGCTCTCGTGCCTCGCGCGGAGCTCGAGGGCGAGATGGGCGACAGCCACATGGGGCTGCAGGCCAGGCTGATGAGCCAGGCCCTGCGCAAGCTGACCGGCTCCATCTCCAAGAGCCGCACCTGCGTGATCTTCATCAACCAGATCCGCATGAAGATCGGCGTCATGTTCGGCAACCCGGAGACCACCTCCGGCGGCAACGCGCTCAAGTTCTACGCCAGCGCGCGCCTGGACATCCGCAGGATTGGCGCCATCAAGAAGGGCAACGACGTGGTGGGCAACCGCACCCGGGTCAAGGTGGTCAAGAACAAGCTGGCCCCGCCCTTCAGGCAGTGCGAGTTCGACATCATGTTCGGCGAGGGCATCTCCAAGCTGGGCGACCTGCTCGACCTGGCCGTGGAGGCCGACATCGTGGACAAGAGCGGCTCGTGGTACTCGTTCGCCGACGAGCGCATCGGCCAGGGCCGCGATAACGTGCACGACTTCCTTATCGAGCACCCGCAGATCAGCCGCGCCATCGAGGTCAGGGTGCGCGCGCACCACAACTTGCCCGACCTGCCGCCCCTGCAGGCCGCCGGGGGCGAGGGCGAGTCCGACAAACAAGTCGAACAATCCCAAAAGCCGCAAGGCGGCAACGGCAAGGATCCCAAGGGCCGGGCCGAGCCGGCGACGACCCCGGGCCGCAGGGGCCAAAGCGCCCGCCAGTAGATGTAGACTAACCCAGCAGGTCCTGGATCTGCTCCGGCTCGAACCCGCGACCGAGCAGGAACCGGTAAGCCCTGGAGCGCAGCCTGCCGTCGGCCTCCGGGTCGAGCACCTGCTCGCCGAATCTCTTGCGCACCTCCCGGCGCATGACGCCCTCGCACGACTCGGAGTCGTATGCCTCGGCTATGGCCTCCTCGACCAGCCCGGCCGCCACCCCGCGACTCGCCAGGTCGGCGCGCAGCTTGCGCGGGCCCCAGCCATTGTTCCGCACCAGGGATCGGGCGCGCTCGCGGGCGAAGCGACCGTCGTCGAGCAGTCCGGCGGCGACCAGCCGTTCGAGCAACGCCGAGACCAGGTCTTCGGGGTATCCCTTCTGCAGCAGGCGATCGCGCAGCTCGCTCTGGGAACGGCTGCGCACGGCCAGCAGGCGCATGGCCTGGTCGCGGGCTGTCTTGGCCGGATCGGCCGGATCGGCTGGGGGCATCGGCGGCGAACTCAGAACCTGTCGACGGGCATGTCGCCGCCGCCTGCGCCGGAGTCCGACTGAGGTGACGGATTGTCGTCGTCGGATCTCTCGAACTGGTCCCACTGCCCGTCGCTGGTGCCCGAGATTCCCGAGACGCGCAGCGCGAAGTCGTCCGGGTTGGTGCAGGCCCGCAGGGCCTCCTCGTAGGAGATCAGGTTCTGCTTCAGCAAGCCCATCAGGGCCTGGTCGAAGGTCTGCATCCCGTAGGTGATGTGCCCCTGGACCATGGCGTCGGGGATCTCCTTGGTTCGGTCCTTGTCTTCGATCAGCTCGCGCACCCGGGTGGTGGCGATCAGGATCTCCAGGGCGGCCACCCGCCCCCGGCCGTCGGCCTTGGGGAGCAGCCGCTGGCTGATGACCGCCCTGAGCACCGCGCCCAACTGCATGCGGACCTGCTTTTGCTGGTAGGGCGGGAACACGGAGATGATGCGGTTGATGGTCTCGGCGGCGTCCAGGGTGTGCAGGGTGCTCAGCACCAGGTGGCCGGTCTCGGCGGCCAGCAGGGCCGTCTCGATGGTCTCCAGGTCGCGCATCTCGCCCACCAGGATCACGTCAGGGTCCTGGCGCAGGGCGCTCTTGAGCGCCTGGGGGAAGCTCATGGTGTCCACCCCGACCTCGCGCTGGTTGATGATGCTGCGCTTGTCGCGGATCAGGAACTCGATCGGATCCTCGATGGTCATCACGTGGCAGGTCTTGTGCGTGTTGATGTGGTCGACCATGGCCGCCAGCGTGGTGGACTTGCCCGAGCCGGTGGTGCCGGTCACCAGGATCAGTCCGCGCTCCTCCACGGCGATCTTCTCGAGCACCTTCGGCAGCAGCAGTTGCTCTATGCTGTTGATCTTGAAGGGGATCACTCGAAAGACGATCCCGATCGTGCCGCGCTGCTGGAACACGTTGACGCGGAAACGCCCCAACCCGGGCACGCCGTAGGCCAGGTCGAGTTCGTTGAACTCCTTGAAACGCTCCTTCTGGTAGTTGTTCATGATCCCGAACGCCATCCGGCTGATCTCTTCGGGCGGCAGGCGCCGGGCGTCCTTGAGCGGCACGAGCGAGCCGTCCACCCGGAACATGGGCGGCAGACCGGCCTTGAGGTGGATGTCCGAGGCCCCGCCATTCATGGCCACCTTGAGGATGTCATTGAGCTCCATGGGTCGTCCTCCTCGTCGAGTCGAAATCGCTCCACGCTAACACAGCGAGACCGCTCCGGGCAACAGCATCCGATCGATTTCACTCGACGGTCCTGAAGGTCACCTCTACCCGTGCGGCCAGGGGGTTGCCGGCCAGGTCGGTGATCAGTTCGGATATCTGAAGGTGATAGGTCACCCCGCGGATCAACGGATCGAACGGCTCGATCTCCACCAGGCCGCGCCCGTCGGCCTCCACCGAGACCCGGTAGCGGCAGTCGTGCAGATGGGCGCCCGAATAGAGCACCAGGTGGTCCTGGTTGACCGTACCGGGTTCGATCGCCTCCGAAAACCAGACCTTGAGCGCAATGCCGGGCGGGACCTGGATCCAGCCGTCTCCGGGCAGGGTCTCGAGCACCTCGGGCCGAACGTCGTCGAAGGGATCGTACAGATCGTCGCCGACCAGGGTGCAGCCCGAGGCGGCCACGGCCACCCAGATGCACAGGACCAGCCGTGTCACGAACCTCATGGGCACAGGCGCTCCAGGTCGCCGGGCAGGTGGCACTTGGCGCACGGGCGGGGATTGCGCTTGCGCATCAGGCGGCAGCGGGACCGGAAAGCGGGCGGGTGCGGGCTGACCCCCAGGCCCAGGCCCGCGCCGCCGTGGCAGCGGATGCAATCGCCCTCGGCGTGGCAGGCGGTGCAGCGCTTCAGGTTGCGCCGCGCCTCGGATCCATGCAGGCCGCTCGAGCCGAAATTCTCAGGGTGGACCCGCAACCCAAGCGGACGCTTCCGCGCCGTCACGGCCAGACCGGTCCTGCGGTGGCAGCCGATGCAGTCGGACTGGGTACGGTGACAAACGTCGCAGCGGTGCGCGTCGCCCCGGGCAGCGGTCGCGTGGAGCATCTCCCAGTCGGCCGGGTGCTGGCGCATGGGCCTCATCACCCCCCGGTGGCAGCGGTCGCAGGAGTCGCCGGTGTGACACACCCGGCAGCGCTCCGCCCGCTGCCCGGCCACCCGCCCGTGGCCCGACTCCCAGCCCGGGCGGTGATCGTCGCCCCCGTGACCGCCGGTGGGCGCCAGCCTTCCCCCGACCGCATCGAGCTTCAGCCGGCCGTCGGCCCTGGCCGGGTGGCAGGTGTCGCAGCGATCGGCTTCGAGCAACGACCGGTGGCAGCCCTCGCAGCTCTCGAAGGAAGCGACCGGCCGGGCCGCTCTCGGGTCGTGGCACTCGGTGCACGATCCCCCGTTCGCGAGGTGGAGGGCATGGGAGAATTTCAACGAAGCGGCGCGCCGGGTCTGGCTGCGCGGCGCGCCCAGGTGACAGCGCCGACATGCCGGACCATAGGTCACGGCATTTGAAGCCTCCTGGTGGCAGGCCGCGCAGCGCTCGTGGCCCGGCGCCTTGCAAGGCGCCGGGCGCCGTCTCTGGTCCATGCCCGGGTGGCATTCCGCGCATGCGATCGGGTGGTGCTCCTGGTGGGAAAACCGCAGGTGTTCGCTGCGCGCGGGATAGACCGGGCTGGCATGCGGCGGCGGGCCGGCCGACGCGACCCAGCCGGCGAGCACGGTCAGCGCTGTCTGCGACCAGCCCCTCATCGGAATCCCCCCGGCCCGAACGAGAACGTCAGGTCCAGCACCGCGAGCAGACGAAAGCGCAGTGGAGCGACCCGGTTGCCGTTCAGCTCGGCGACCACCACCAGGGTCTGTCCGCCGCCGAAGAGCCAACGCGCGCCGGCCGAACCGCCGAGCGTCAGCGCGTCGAAGCGATCCTCCAGCGGATCGTCGTTCGAGACCAGCACGGCCCGGCCCTCGATCCACAGTCTTTCAAACCAGACCTCCCACTGCAGACCTGGCGCGGCCAGCCAGCGCCGCCCGGCCGCGCCGTCCTCGAAGCCGAGCGCCAACCAGAAAAAACCCGTTCGGCCCCAGCTCATGCGGCCGTCCAGGTCGATCCCATCCACCGTAACGCCGGGCACCGACGGCGGCTCCCCGGCAGCCTCGGGTCGTTCGGAATCGCCCCGGCGATAGCCGCGATGATAGTACGAAAGCCGCACCGACCCGGCCTGGTCCGAAGTCGGAGACGATGTCCGGTCCCAGCGCAACCCAGCGTGGATCTGCCAGAACGGGGCCGGGCTGAAGAAGTTGAATATGGAATCCAGGGCGAAGTGCGGACGGCTCTGCAACCAGCCCGCCTCGATCCGCAAGCCCTCGCCGGGCCAGGGAAGCCGGCCCCACAGGTCCGCCCGGACGCGCTCGAAGCTGTCCTGGGCCAGATCGAAGGTGGCGCCGCCGTCCAGGCCGAGTCTCCGCCGGAACAGGCGCACCGACGCCGATGCGGCCAGGCGCTCGGAGTCCAGCGGCCAGCCGTCTTCCCAGAGCACGATACGAAGATAGTCCAGCCCGGCCCGGATCTCGCTCATGCGGAACAGGAGACCGGCGCCGATCAACGCGGCCGGAACGTGGCCCTGCTCCACTCCGTCCAGTTCCAGCACATCGTTCCCCAGCCAGCTGCGGTCACGGACCGCCAGGCCTGACACCAGGCGCAGGCCCAGGTGCCAGGGCAGCCGCACGTCCAGGCGCAGCCCGTCGAACTGGCAGAAATCGATCTCGTTCAGCAGCATCTGCCTTCCCAGGGTGACGTCCACCCGGTCGAACAGACGCCGCAGCCTCAGGGTAGCCGTGAGCAACTCAGCGAGATCGCCGGGATCCGGCTCCGGGTCGCCGGAAAGGCCCATGTCGGTATCGAAACGAAAGCTGACCTGAAGGTGGAGGCCGTCGAGGCCGAACAGGCGCATGGCCCGCAACCCGGCCCACTGGGTGATCCGCCGGCGGTCCAGCAACTCGCCGCTCATGGTCCGGGTCTGGTAGCCCTGACCGACCATGCGCAACTGCACCTCCACCTCGGCGGAGAGCGCCGCACAGGGCAACCAGCCGATCAGGCAGATCGGACATTCTCGAAGACCCGGACATGGAAGAGATCCGGCGCTCGCTGGACTTGCGGACCGACATCCGCCGCGCCATGGCCGACCTGCAGGACCCGCCGCCCCTGCCGGGGCCTGACGA
>SDBT01000850.1_pt1 | contig 50692 bp, 108 predicted proteins | sample 2277101 | NCBI WGS metagenome assembly SDBT01 (sample SAMN10404973, study PRJNA504765) | marine sediment metagenome | isolation source: marine sediment core GS10_PC15, 103 cmbsf | place: Arctic Ocean: Southern Knipovich Ridge | collected 2010
CTGACTTGTATGTGATGCACAAACAAAAGGGCACACGTTGGATTGATGTGAAGGTTGAAGGTCATTATGTTTTCACCAAGGCTCAACGACGAAAATGGCCTATTTGGGAACAACAAAGAGTGGGGATATGGATACTCACTGCGGCAACTGAGGAGCAATACGACAGGCTATTTAAGCCACCAAACATGCGAGACTATTGGAACCCAGCCTGGGACAATCCTATGGAAGAATTAGACGGGTTGATTGACGACATGACTTTACCACACGCGAGTGAATAATGCCAACACAAAGATGCACCTCTGGCGGTCAACCTGGTTACAAATATGGCTCAGAAGGTAAGTGTTACACCTACACGACGGGTGACAAAACCAGCCGAGAGCGTGCCAAGGCCAAAGCGAATCGACAAGGTCGAGCCATTGAACAATCGAAACGAAAATGAAGCTTCAAACTAATCCTAACAACTGGGCGTGTGTCGCTGCATCTTTTGCTATGGCATTGGATATGCCAGTAGAGAGACTTATTATCCTGGCTGGGCACGACGGGAGTCAGGTGATTTTTGGTGCTGGTGGCAGATCTGGATTTCATCCCGAGGAATTCTTTATGCTCATGGGGGATGCAGGTTTTGCCTGTATGCCATTTAATGTCCAACCAACTCGCACAGACGGTTACGAGATCCGGAACGTTTACCCTTGCACAGCACAGGAACGTAGGAATGTTCAAACCTTTATGGACGGTCGGGTCGGGGTAGTTACTGGCACGAATGCTAAGGGTCGTGGGCACGCGATGGCGTGGGACGGCGAGTATTTCTTTGACCCCGCTGGGGCTGGTAAGATTTTCTCGTTTGGTGAACTGGAAACTATTGGTTACACACTAGATTGCTTTTGGTGGGTGGTACCCATCAAGTAACGGAATGGAGCGGATTATGTACAACATCGATGCATACCAATTAACTGCTGAAGAGATCGCGGATTTACTTCCAGCGGTGCGGGCCGGGGACCAAGCAGCCAAAGAGAAAATGATACTGGCCCATGGGCCAATGGTCAGGGACATAGCAAAACGGTATGCTTCTTTGTGGTCTGTATCCTATCTTTGGGACGATATGGTCTCTGAGGGATTGGTTCAAGTGGCCATCAAGGTTGATGAAATCTCTAATGGTAAGGCCATGCAAACTCACGATAACATCTCTGGCTTTCTGTGGATTCGAGCATTTCATGCCATTGGGGACTGGACCTCAATGCAACATACCATAGGAACACCAAAGACACAGAAGAAGCATAGGGACAAATATGGGGGGACATTGAAAATGCAAAGCAGTGGCTGCCCTGAGGGGGCGTATTATGAGACAGATAGCCACATGGTGGAAGTACGGGATTTTCTGGACTCAATCCCTAACACTGAGGAAGAGCGTGTTGTGATAAAAATGCGTGAAGAAGGCTGTTCATTCGAGGACATTGGCCAACGATTGGACATGGCGTCTTCCACCGTACATGCTTTGCTACAAGATATTTACGCTCGATACTCGGATGCCGAGCAAGCGTTGACCAATCCCAACTAGGAGATTCTCATGTGGCGCAATCTTTTCACTCTGAAATGGCTCAGTCGGAGTCTAATTGTCTCGATACTTTTTATGGTTTGTGTCTGGGTTCTCGTCGGGATTCTCGTCGGGGAACGATACTGGCTCGTGAAACAAGTAGACCAAATTGCTGCGGATAAGATCGAGTTACTCGAAGCTTTTGATTCCATGCTTGAGAAACAGATTGATATCGGGCTGGAGGACCGGCGGTTATGCGAGCGAGCCCTAGTGGCAGCCGAAAAATTCAATCAGCTAGTTTTGGACTATGGGGCCCGTATGCGACGAGCCGATAAGGTGATGGAGAACATGATTAGTTTAGCCAAAACTCTCAAGGAAGAAATCAAACGGCTCAAGTATGCTTTGGAGAATCAGATTGTATCAACTACTGGTCTTGAAGACAAGTTGGTGGAAAAGGAGGCCGAACAGAAACTCTTATGGGGTACCATCCATGAGGCACGATCTATCATCTATCAGTTACGTTCCGATATGGCTGGATTACAAGATCAATTGAATCAGAAGACTCAAATACTGGAGGTGGTCTCAAATCGTCTTCGGTTGTACGAAGACATAGAGGATCTTTTGAATCCAGAGATTGATCTTGTACCACGTCTGGTACCGGCTCCAGAGCTACAGCCTGTTTCGCCAGAGATTGAGGAGACGCTCGACACTGCCCCGCCGAACAAGGTTTCAGGCCGCTACCATCTGCGGCGTCGTGCTACTCGTTTCTTCCGTCAAATTGTCACTGCCTGATTAGAGGACCATCATGTCGGATCTACCAAGACGCGATTTCTTGATGCAAGCTGCCAAGTATGACCCAACCAAAAGTAAGGTTGCCGGACACTATTTGTCCGAGAAACTTGACGGCACCAGATGTTTTTGGGACGGTGGTATCAGTCGTGGTTGTGCCACCTTGGATGTTCCGTGGTCTGGAGTAACGCATCCAAAGAAGGGTGGCATAAAAGCCAAGGTCAAGCCTTTTGCTACGGGATTGTGGTCACGGTATGGCAATCCGATTATGGCCCCGGATTGGTTTTTGAACAAGCTTCCATGCATGCCTCTTGACGGCGAGCTTTGGGCCGGGCGAGGTAATTTTCAACTGTGCCGTTCGATCTGTGCCGGTGACGCGCCTGACTCGCGATTTGATCAACTTCAATACTGCGTGTTTAGTGCGCCACCCCTGGATGCTGTGTTTAGGGACGGTGAAATCAAGAATCAAAACATGCACGAAACTATCCTGCTGGCCGAGGTCGGGAAATGGTTGCAGAAACGACCAGAAGGGGTTCGAGATGCTTTGCATTATTTGCCTGCTGCGGCAACGTTTGATAACGAGCTAGCTATGCTTCGAGAAAGTATCTCTTCGGATGGCGAGTCTGTCTTTCTTCTTCAGCAAATCAGATTAAGTATGAATGAGGAAGAGGCCAAGGTACAGGTGGAAGAACGATTGAGCAAAATTCTTGACAGCGGGGGTGAGGGGATTGTTCTTCGTGACCCAACGGCCAGTTGGATTCCAAAGCGTGGCAAGCATGCCTTGAAATACAAGCCTTTTGATGACGCTGAAGGGGCAGTGGTTTGTTTCGTGGCCGGGGAGGTTGGCAAAGAAGGCCGTCTCCTTGGCAAAATGGGCGCCATGTTTATACGCTGGAATGATGTTGAATTCAAAATTGGCGGTGGATTCAAACTGCATGAGCGCGAATTCACCACTGGTGCCAAGTTTGCCAAAGACCACCCTGGCGAAACGATGCCAAGCGATACTGTGGGTCAATACTTCAAGGTGGGTGATACTGTGACTTTCAAATACAGGGAGCTTTCTGATGACGGAATTCCAAAAGAAGCCAGATTCTGGCGTAAAAGACCACCTGAGTGAGGCAAGAGAAGACTTGTACGCGGCTGGTTGGTGTCAATGTTTAATGAATGCCAACCTATGGCATCCACATTGGGGTCAACACACTTTGAGTGCGGCTTGTCGGTTGCAGGATGCTTATGATTTGAAACATGACCGCATTGCGTGCGCAATAGTGGCTGGCATGTTGGTTATGTTATGGCTCATACTCATGGAGTAAATAATGGCTCAGATATTTTTGTCATGGCAGAAAGTCAATACCAAAATCAAGGCTCTGGCCGAAGTGATTAAAGCTGAAGCCCCTGGGGTTACACGTATTGTTAGTATCGCCAACGGAGGCCGCTATATCGGCGAGCAGCTAGCCAGGATTCTTGATTTACCACACGAGTCGGTACGAATCAGCAGATACACAGAAGACAGAGAAAAACGAGAGACACCAATAGTAGAGGGTGAATTGACACAGGCCACGGGGAACTTAGTGGTAGATGAAATCATTGACGATGGTGGCACATTGGATCTGTTTGATCAACATTTTGGCCTGGAAGGCAATACAGTTGCTGTGTTGTTCCATCAGGCTGGGAAGATTCGTGCATTGTACCATGAACTCAAACCTGCTGAATGGTTGATTATGCCATGGGAGCCGCTATGAAAATTTCATTCGATGTGAAACTCGACTACTGTGATGTTCTATTGCGGCCAAAACGATCCGACGCCCCCAGTCGCAAAGACATAGCATTGACACGCACGTTTAAGTTCAAACACTGTGATCACATGATTGAGTGCATCCCCATTATTGCTGCCAATATGGATACAATTGGTACTCCAGCGATGGCTAAAGCTCTTACTCAGCGGCATATGCTTACGTGTTTGCATAAATTCCTACCTGCTGATGAACTAGTAGAGTTCTATCAGGACACGTTCTGGTCTGCTGGTTCTTTTTACACTCTTGGTTTGAAAAAAGAGGACTGGGACAAACTCATGGAGTTGGAGTCGGCCTTGCCCCATACTCTTCTGTGTCTGGACGCAGCTAATGGTTACACAGAATTCTTTGTCGAGAACGTTCGTGATTTACGGAAATGGTTTCCCAAATCGCTTATTATGGCCGGGAATGTAGCCACCCAAGAGATGACACAAGAGTTATTGCTAGCTGGCGCCGATATTGTGAAAATTGGCATCGGTCCCGGAAGTGTATGCGAGACAAGGATTGTTACCGGGGTGGGTTATCCACAACTCTCCGCAGTCATGGAATGTGCAGAGGTAGCACATGGGCTAGGCGGTCATATTTGTGCCGATGGGGGTTGTGTTACACCAGGGGATGTGGCCAAGGCCTTTGGCGCAGGGGCCGACTTTGTAATGCTGGGTGGGATGCTGGCTGGCACGGATGAGAGTGGCGGCCAGAAGTTTTACGGGATGGCCAGCCAGGAAGCTCAAGATACGCACTATGCTGGCGGGAAGGATTACATAACTCCTGAAGGCAAGTGTGTTGAAGTAGATACAGCAGGGCCGGTTGACAAGGTTCTTCAACGAATCACTGGTGGGTTACGTTCTGCTTGTTCGTATGTTGGTGCTTCTTGTTTGAAGGACCTTCCCAAGTGTGCTACATTTGTTCGTGTTAATCGCACACACAATCAGGTATTCGGAGATTAAATTATGAGACGGCCAAAATATATGTCCCCTTCATCGCTCTCGCTGCTAGAGAAAGATCCGGAGGAGTATTATACCAAACATTTGGCGGAACATCGGCCGCCCAAGGTAGGCCAAATGAACTATATGGCCATAGGGTCAGCATTTGACGCCTATGTTAAGTCTGCTTTGTACGCGGCTTTGTTTGGTGTAGGCCATAATCCAGCCTACTCTTTGGATGCACTATTCAAGGCCCAAGTAGAGCCGCAGAATCACGAATGGGGTTTTGAGCATGGGATGCATGCTTTCAGGGCCTATCAGGAAAGTGGTTCATACGACGAGCTTCTTGTGTTGTTACAGGCGGCCAAAGAATCGCCCAAGTTTGAGTTTGACGCACGGACGGAGGTCGGTGGTGTCCCAATCTATGGGAAACCAGATTGCAAATTTGTCCACGAGTCAGGTGCTCATGTGGTGCTGGACTGGAAAGTGAATGGTTATTGTGCGGCCAAAGGCAATACCAGTCCATGCAAGGGTTATACAATGGTACGTGATGGCTGGACTGTCAAGACAGCCAAAGCCAGTCGCGGAGCAAGTTGTGCCCACAAATTGTATGCCCCGTTGCATTGGCATGGGGTCAGCATCGGTGAGGGTTACTTAGAACTCAGTAATGCTTCATGGGCGGATCAAATTTGTATGTATGGCTGGATGATGGGTGAAGAGGTCGGTGAAGAGAAACTGATTGCCAAGATTGATCAGTTGGCTTGCAAATCACAAGGGCCGGGAAATAAGCCTTTGATTCGGGTAGCCAACCATGCGGGCAGAATTTCCAGCACCTACCAAGAAAACCTCCTTAGGCGGCTACAAGACGCTTGGAGTCGTGTTCAAACAGGCAACATCTTTGCAGAACTTACTCCTGAAGAGAATGCTGCACGGTGCGAGATGCTTGAGAAACAAACTGATGTAATTCACGCACACACCGGTACAACTCTTGGGCATTTTATCAACGAAATCATACGACCGCAGAACTTTTACGGGGGCTGATCCATGGATGTGATCATACGCCAATTGAAACCTGGTGATATCAATTATCTGACTGACATCGAAATCAAATGCTATGGTGATGCTCAGGGGTTAGACTGGTGGCGTCATGTCCTTCAAAATTTGCTACAATACACGGCTGCGGCTACAGTACACCAAGTGCCCGTGGGTTTTATTGTCTGGGAGAAACAGGAGTATAACAACAAGCCAGTAGCTTGTATCCAACGGCTGGCCGTCAAGCCTGCCTTTCGTAGGCGTAGTATTGGTACACAACTTCTACGACATGCCGCTTTGGCCTCACGAACCAATGGGATGCCAAATTTGATGATTGCCGTGCCCGAGAGTCTTTGTTTCCCAGGCCATGTTGATGATGTTAGTCAGTGGTTGTTAAAACGAGAGTTTCGTGCCGTGGAGGTTCAAAAGGAATCATTTGAGTCCTACGGGCACACGGAAGATGTGTTTGTATTTCTTGGTCCCGGTTTAGCAGAGGAGGTAGTATGAGTAAAAAACATAGACCAGCGTCATCAATAGGTGCGAATGTGCCGTCGTTGTATCGCCCGTTGAATAACGAGGAGATCCGTACTCGCGCTCTTAAAGAGCAGAAGGCTGCGTTGATCAAAATGGGTTTCATTACCGCACCCGTAAAGCGTGAGCCAGACATCTGGGAGTGGGCCAATCTGAACTCCCATGGAGCCGTGAAGGCCTTCACACGCAGTGAGGCCAAGGCGAGGATCAAACAAACTTTGGGGCTTCCAAAGGGCAAGCGGTTGCCTGCTGGAGTGATTATCGCCAAGGTGGTCAAAGATGACGAGTGAATCGTTTCTGCCGCCTGAAGACAGCCTGTTGGAGCCCGACCATAGGGCTCGTATGGTTAGTAACGACCTGACTGGTGAACGACTTGCGCAGATCTTTGACATCATTGCCGCTGATGCCAAGGCACAGGAGTGCAAAGCTGTATCTTACAACATGACGTGGGGTGATGAAGACCCACCAAAAGTGGGTACCTATGTCCCCTGTTTGGTACTGATGGTCAAAAAAGTTCTTGACAGCGACCTGGAAACATGGTAAACTTGTGGTATGCAACAATACTGTTCAGCCTGTGACGCCGAAGTGTGCCATGAACGCATTTGCCAAGAATTCAATGTTCGTGGTGAAACGATACATTTGGACCTACCTGTCGCCAGATGTTTGTCTTGCGGGACACAAGAGCTAGATGGTGTCGATCCAGCAGAGCGGGCTTTCGCTATCTACAGAGCACACCATGGTCTGTTGACTCCAGAACGGATCAGAGAGATTCGAGAGAGTTTGGGATTGCATCTCATGGGGTTTGCCATTGTGGTTGATATACCAGAAGATACATTGAAGCTATATGAGGGCGGGGTTGCAAACGAACCTACATGATGCCAGAATTAGGCACTCATATACTTTGAGTAAGTCAGTACGACATATTTACTCACAGCATTTTGGTAAGGAGATTGAATGAAATCTGTGCTGCGAATCATCAGAGATTGGGTTCTTGGAATACGGCGATGCCAGGATTGTGCAGGTATACTGACATGCGTGGGACAGCCTCCGTTTGAGATCAGAATCTGTGAGCCATGTCGGACACAAGAACGAATCAAGGGGGATGTGGTTTGTGGTCAATACCGATCTCAAGTTGTGTTTACAATCAAAGATGCGCCGCGATGTCAATCATTTGAAGACTTTGTGAGGAAATATGAAAAAGAACTTTTGGACATGGCTAAAAAGTCTCCGCCGGAGTTGCCCGGACTGCGACGGTCATAATCTCCATCGACAGCAACACATCATGTTCGGGTGGTGTCGCTGTATATGCAGGGACTGCTCTGCCCATAAGAAACAAGACCGCCTGGTCAGAAACTGGATAAATGGAGAGACGGTATGAAATTCCTCGTTTGGCCCATAGCGTGGCTTGTCAACCGGTGGTGGTACGTTAGGAAACGATGCCCCGTGTGCCATGAGTGGATGGTCCCAATCTATGACTATTGGGACTGCCCGGCATGTAAGCGGCAGCAGCATATAGACGACCTCGCTGAGGACTGGACCAAACCATGAGCCGATTTCGATTGATCAATGCCGAATGTGAGAATGTCTTGCCATCGCTGCCACATGCTGTGGCCGGTTTTGTTGATCCACCAGACAACATCGGACTGAAGTATCGCACGTTCAAAGACAAAACTGCCTATGGTACTTATCTGGGCTGGATTAGTGACATGACTTGGTTGATGATGCAAAAGACAAATGTTTTTTGGATCTCGTTCAACACCAAACATGTTTTGCATTTTAGTGGCGTGTTTCTCAATTTGCTTGACCAGTGGGAATCGGAGTATCCGGGTTTACCAAAATGGAAGCCTGTGTTGACAGCGGTGCAAACATTCACATTCGGGCAACACTCACATACGGATTTTGGAAACAATCATCGCCCATTATGGCGATTCACTCGCGAAGATGCAGTGTTGTATCCGGACCAAATTCGTGTTCCGTCTTGGCGCCAGCTTAATGGCGACAAACGGGCCGACCCACGCGGTCGTGTCCCAGGGGATGTGTTTGACATGCCGCGTGTCACTGGTAACAGCAAGCAACGTCGTTCTTGGTGCCCAACTCAGTTACACGAGGATCTTGTGGCTCGTTGTATCAAGATGGTCACCAAAGAAGGCGATCGTGTGATTGATCCATGTGCGGGATCAGGAACCACGCTTCGGGTATGCAAACTGTTAAAGCGGAATTGTACTTTGATCGAGTACGATCATACCTATTGCAGACACATTGCCAACGAGAACGGGTTACACCAATATGAAGAGCCAACCAGACTTCAATACCCAGAATGGAGACTTTGATGTACAAAACCTATGAGTATGTGTGTGAAGCTTGCGAGCACGAGTTTGAAGAACTTCAAACTACGACTAAGGCCCAGAAGAAGTGCCCTGAATGTGGTAAGTTGAAGTTGAGACGCAAGCCTTCTATGCCAGCCTTACACATGCGGTATTCACTCTGTCATCCCCGTGTCGGAAGAGGTCTAGGTTGAAAGCACTAATTATCTGGCGACGATATCGTGGTAAGAAGGTTCCAGCCTGTTATGCTCAAGGTAAGGACCGACATTACAAAGAGTGGCGAAGCACCTGTGACCGGTATCGAATTATCTGGCGAAATCAATTTCAAGGTATATCATTGGACCCGGGATACTTTTCAAACGTCCAAGGACCGCCTGATCTTAATGTCGCATGGGATCGTTTGACTTGGACCCAGAGGAAATTGAATCGAACTCTCAAGGCGGCACAAAAGCAATGCGAAGAACATTTGCGTGAACATCATCCACGGGAAGTGGCGGCCATTATGGGCCAGTGTGAAAAGAAAAACTGCCATAAACAAGCTTTGGAAGACACACAGCGGTGTAAGGATCATACTCTCAAGGGGCGGCGGAAATGAAACCCTCGGGTTGGAAATTAGTGGATTGGGAATCAGTGGGGGAGATGATAGAACGTGGCTTTGAGTTGCGATACGGCCAGCATACATTTGGGCTGCGTGGCTACTTTGCCATTTTCATTGACTGCACAGTAGCCGTACCCATATGTGATGAATGTGGTGTTGCTCAAGGCCTTGACTGGGAGGATTCTGCTCACCATTTGATATTTGATGACGCCATCAAGATGGCAATCAAGATAGCCAACGGCGAGCATGTAAAAATACCGGACATCGAGGACTTTGAATAGGGAGACGCAATGAAACTCTCGGATTGGAAATCAGCGGAAAAGATGATCGAACGTGGCTTTGAGCTACAGTGCGGTCAGCATGCCTTTGGGTTGTGTGGTTACTTTGCCACCTTCATTGATGACACCATGGCTCGGAAAACATGTGATGAATGTGGGAATGAGTCAGACTTGGTTTGGGAGGCGGCCGCTCACCACTTGGTACTTAGTGGGGCTATTAAGATGGCAATCAAGATTGCTGATGGCGAACGGGTGAACATACCAGACAGCAAGGATTTTGAATAGGGGGGACGCAATGAAAGCTATGGACTGGAAACCGGCCGAAGAGATGATTGAAAATAGTTTTGAGTTGCAATGTGGTCGCCATACTATTGGACGTGGCTACTTTGCTACTTTTGTTGACGCCATCGAGGCAAGTAAATCATGCAAAGACTGTCCTGATGTCACCAATAATTGTGATCATCGCTCTTGTGGGAGATACAACCTTGGATTAAACTGGACTGACGCTGCACATCACTTGATCCTCAGTGAAGCAATTAAGATGGCTGCCAGGATGGCTAATGGCGAACAGGTGGACATACCAGACAGCAAGGACTTTGAATAGGGAGACGCAATGAAAGCCGAAGACTTGCTTGGCATAACCAAGGGTGGAACTACAGAAGAGAAGTTGGCACTTTTAAGACTGGCCTTGATGTATCTGGGAGCCGCTTTGGACGATGCCAAAGTGTCACAAGCACTGGAAGGCGCAGATATCAAAAATATCATCGTGGTTCCAGGAAAGCTTATCAATTTTGTCACCGCATAAGGAGACCGTAGATGCTTGACCAGATTACTTGGGCAGTGTTTGTTGACACCTTCCCGTATCTTTGTATGCTGACAGGGATCGTTCTGTACTGTGCGGGAGGGGTATATGTTACCAGCTTCCTTCTCCGCTGGTTGATGCATCACTCGGGGATATGCGTGTCACAGATTGGGCGTTACTTGGGGTGGAAGGCACCACGTTTGTTCCGGCGGGCCTCATCACGGTGTGTCGCTGTCATAAATGTTGCCGAATTACTCACTGAGCTTGGCATCGAGTATCAAGAGTCCCGCGTTTGTATGCGGTGGTTCAAAGCAAATAAATGCAAGATGCCAGACTACTTGGAAGAAATTACCCTACTGAATGAGGATGAGTGATGCGACACACCATAGTGCCAATGGGCCCGTATTGTTACGATGAGAACGGCGTGTGTCCTTATTGGCATTGTAACCTAGAACAAGATCCACAGCATAACGGCTATTGTGAGTTATTGGATCTTGCGGATTGGGACTGTGGCCACCTGTCGTTGCTGTGGGACCAAGTAAAAGAATGCGACATCAACCTTAACGAGGAGACTGACATGAGCGAACCTTTTCCGATGATTCCGATGCTCGATGCATTGGACTTTCCACACGAAGTGGAGGAGTATTGTATTGATTGTGACTATCCAGTGCATTGTGCAAGCGAAGTTGTGCAAGTTAATCTTGAAGAACCAAATCCGTTGGCCGACTGGATGCGCCAACAAGGCTATGTGTTCTCGCCTGAGGAAAAAGACCGGGGATACACTTGTGTGGGGATAATGGGATCATGAGTAAAAAAGAACATCGTTATTTGAGTATCGATCTGGAAACTACCGGCCTGAGCAGTGAGCATTGTTCAATACTGGAGGTTGGGGTTGTCATTGAAGATTGGGAGACACCAATCGACGAACTTCCTGTATTCAGGTGTTTCTTGGAATCCAAGGACTGGCGTGACGGGGAACAGTATTTCACTGGGGCATCGTATGCTCTTTGGTTGAATGCAGAAATCCTACGGTACCTGGCCGTTTATCCAAAGACCCTGGGGGAAGCGTTGGCAGCCGGGTTTGAAGAGTTCGTTCCTATCTATACGGAGGACCGGATGGCAGTCGAGTTGCGAGCATTTTTGTGGCATAACCAATTTAACTTGAAGAATCATCTGACCGCCGCTGGCAAGAACTTCAGTGGGTTTGATCTGGGATTCTTGAATAAAGTACCAGCATTGAAGGGTAGTCACATCCAATTTCGGCACCGTAGCATTGATCCGACGATGTATTACTGGGATCGTCATCACGATGGAAACCGACTTCCTGATCTGAAGACCTGCCTGGAGCGGGCTGGTATTGATGGGGAAGTTCAGCATCGTGCTGTTGATGACGCCAAGGATGTCATCAAACTGCTGCGACACGCTGGCGAGGTAGGTTTGATGCCAGGAGGCTTCTCGCGATGATTCGTCAATTGAATATAGAACGTTTCCGCTCGGTTCGTGGACTTCATCTGCCTTTCCGTGCCCCGCTTGGTGGTTCGGTGGATGAGTTTGTAATCACCGGGACTGGTAAGACTACTGTCTTGGAAGCTTGTTATGCAGGCCTGGAATATCCAATGAGGGACCATTACGGAATTTTCTCTCTGTCAGGGACTTCTGATGGTGTACCATTTATTGTGCAGCGAGATATGCAATGTTATGTCCCTACCGAACCGCGTCTGAAGTGTTTGTATCTGCCGTCCAGTCGGGCACCGTTGGGTGCCGAAGCCACCTGTGACCACCTAGATGTGCTGAACGAGGTGTGGCAGAAATTCTTCTCTGGTCACATAGTACGATATCTTACTATGTTGCGTTTGAATACGCTCGACATGGCTTGTACCTTTGATTACCTTAGCTCCAGCGAACGTGCTCTTCTGGGGATGGCAATTCCCATTTTGGAACAGCAACCAGAAGTGGTTCTCATAGACGAGCCAGAGTTGCATTTTGCACAAAAAGACCATGGTCAGCTTTTATCCCAACTGCATCGGTGTGCGCCGCAGGCCCAATTCATTGTGGCTACACAGTCCTTGGACATCTATGGCCGTATGCGGTCCTTTGAACGTCACTGGTTAGGGTCACCTCCTTAGCCATTACATGGGCGATATGCCCAAAAGGTGTTTGTATGAAAATTCCTAGCTATGAATCAATTCTCTCGGACAACGGGGTCGAGGTCGTTAAGGAGAACGATCAGTGGGGGTTGGTTTGGACACATGGTGTCATTATAATCGGGCCCGTCGAAGATGAGGTTACAGCCCGGGAGGCGGCAGCCATCTTTGTCATCTCGTATCTCCACAAATTGGATGTGGCGTTTTGTGTCGCACGCGCTCGGGACTATGCTTACATCGTCACACTGGAGAGCTTGCTGGACAAAGCCAATAAGACACTAGCTGATTACGGGGTTTAGGACCGATGACAATACCAGTCGAAGACATCCTTGATGATCCAAAGATCCAGGTCTTGGAGTACCTGCCAGGGTCCTGGTGTGTCCTATGGGAACACAATAGCTACATTGATCTTGGCCCTGTGCTCAATGAAGATGTGGCTAGAGAGGCAGCCGCCATCTATGTGTCTTTGCGTCTTTGGGGTGTGCCGATAGATTTTGCCAGAGACCGAGCGGCTGATTTTATCAATAACTCGTGGGCCAGGGATCTATGGCTAGAGAATCGTTGGAAGCTAGAGGCCGAAATTGATCGCTTGAAAGGGTTGTTATGAAAGCTTTTGTTGCCATCTATGGCGTTGTTGGTTTGACACTACTTGCTTCTATTGGCTATTGTTACATCTTTGAAGCAAGTCCGTTAGTCGCCTCGCGACTACTAACTGTGGTAGGAATTCTGGGCATAATTGGTATGCTTGTGGCTTTGAGTCTGCCAGATAAATCGAGGCGGCCATGAATCAAGTACGAGTAGTTTGGGACGATGCCAGATCCGAAGACGGATGGGTCGAGCAAGAAGGCATCGAGCTTCGTTTGGCACATATCACTACATTGGGGTGGCTTGTGCAAGAGAATGACGCCATGGTATGTGTGGCTTCATCTAAGGATGAATTCACAGGCCAAGTCAGCGGTTTGATGTATATCCCCAAGCAATGTATCACATCCATAGAGGAACTGGCATGAATCAAGACCTAAAATATATGGTTGCGACTGTGAGGCAGATTGATTGTTACAATACTACGTTAGGGAATTTTGGCTGCCGTATTCCAAGGCCCCTTGGAGGCCATGAGTGGATGATCCCAATGCATGATCCAGCTTGCAGGGCCGCTATGCGCCAGTTGTTGACGACTCTAATTACCCACACCCAAACAGAAGCTGCGAAGTTATGTCCACCCGAACCACCAGCGGAGAAAGTCCAATGAATCGAATTCTTAAAGCCGCCAAGTTTGCTGCCCATGCCCATCAAGGTCAGGTGCGTAAGTACACTGGTGTGCCTTACATCTCGCATCCATCACGAGTGGCCGGGCGCACAGCCTCACATCCAGAGGCCACCGAGGAGATGGTGATGGCAGCATTTCTCCACGATACTGTGGAAGATACATCTGTTACGTTGTACAAAATCGAGGTCAACTTTGGGCCCAAGGTTAAGGAATTGGTCTCTGATCTGACTGACCCCACCTGCCCTGGGGTGAGTTCGGCTTTCAAAGGTGTGCCGCGCAAGGATCGCAAAGCCGTCATGCGAGCTTCAATCACTGCTGGCTCACATGGGGCCAGGATTATCAAGCTTTTGGACCGAATTGATAATCTTCGAGAAATGCCTGTTGACCCTCCTAATTCCTATATTCGGATGTACCTTGAGGAATCCCGATTGCTTGTGGAGGCTATTGGTCAAGTCGATCCGACCCTGAAAGGTGAGCTTCTTGAACTTTGTTGCTTGACAGGCAAGTGAAATGTGGTAGACTTGTGATAGTAAGATACCTATCACGCACATCTGTTATCTATGAGGCACGTACTATGCACCGCACGCTGTCTGTAGAACTGTTGGAGAACCGCAACCTCCTGTCCATCAGCCCATGTTGCTCGCTGACTGGTTAGATCCTATGGAATTGGAGCTTATGTATGCAAGCGATTGTTGATGAAATTCTGGCCATGCGTGGTTTGATTGCTGAACCTGCACGTTCGACAATCGCCAGACGGTTTGCACTTATGCTGACCAACCAAGTGAAGCTACAAGCCCCCGATAAGGTGAAAGCTTGGATCAAGCATGGCATTGCCAACTTCTTGCAGCAGTGCGAGGTAGCCAGTGTCCCAGAAGGTTGGGTGCCAAATCAGCTTGAAGTCGAGACGACTGAACTGGCCGAATTTTGCAACCGCTGGATGCAAATGGAGGCATTCCGTGCCCCTGGTGAGAAGAAATGGAATCCCATTACCCCAGACATGAATTCGTTGCGGGTAACGTTGGTATCCGAACTCAAGGATTTAGCGAATGGCTGAAGATAAGAAAAAATGGACAAAGATGTCAAAGTCGAAAGGCAACGGCATAGGAGTCGAGGAAATAGTTCGTGGAGTCATGTCATTGGCGTCCGATTTTGAGTTTCGTGACTTGAATAACCAGCCGGTGGATCACAATCTTATTGGGATTTGGTTCGATGAAGGATCTGGTTATCGCATGATGGCAAAGTTTGGACGCCACCCCGTATTCCTATGCCGAATTGTAACCCCAGTTCCAGCAGTGCTGACTAACATGACTACTTTACAGCATCCGACAGAACATAATTATTGGCGCCAGCTTATTGGGGCCATGTAATGTACCCACCGATATCATGTGGCCCAGCGACGAGACGATCAAGGAGATAAAGGAAATGATTCAGAATGGATAAACCATTAGGCAGGAAAACCTATGGGTCGATTCCACATATCCGTGGGAGTCGTGCTGATAATCCAGGAGACCATTATATCTCCGACGGTCAAGCATGCATTGCTACCGAGATGATACGCGATCGACATGACTTGGTCGTTGTGCAAGAAAAATTGGATGGTAGTTGTGTTGGTGTAGCTTTACTAAATCACCAACTGGTTCCGTTAGGGCGTGCCGGGTGGCCGGCCGTTTCGTCCCCACACTTTCAACACCAATTGTTTCACAATTGGGTGCTGGAAAATAGCACTAGGTTTCACGAGGTACTGTGGGAGGGGGACTGTTTAGTCGGGGAATGGCTGGCGCAGGCACATGGTACTTGTTATGACCTCATGGATCGCGATCCATTTGTGGCTTTTGATTTATTTCGAGACTCAAAGCGATTGGTGCATCATCGTTTTTGTCAGCACGTGGAAGGTGGGGACATTGCCAGGGCCCCGTTATTAAACGCCGGGATGTCGTGCTCTATTGATACAGCCTTCAAGAAACTTGGTGAACACGGCCACTACGGGGCTGTCGGTGTGCCAGAAGGATGTATTTGGCGAGTTGAACGCAATGGCCGGGTAGACTTTCTTTGCAAGTTTGTGCGCAGCGACCACGAGTCTGGGAAGTATTTGTTTAATGCCAACCCACACTGGAATTGGTACCCCTGATGAAAGAAACATTCCTAGACCATGCCGAGAATCCACGCCGACAGGACCCTACGTTTACGCCAACAGCGACAGGGCGGAATCTGTATGCCTTATGTGGTGACGAGATCGAGATTTCTGTCCTGATACATGACGGGATCATCATGGATATAGGATTCACTGGCAAAGGATGCATCTTATGCCGGGGTGGAGCATCGATTTTGTGCGAATATGTGCTTGGGATGTCGGTTGCAATAGCCCAAACCTTAACCCACAATGTTTGGGTCAATACAGTATTGATGGCACAGTATCTTGAGCGTCAGCGTCTCAGGTGTGTTTATGTCCCTCTGATGGCTTTACAGAATGCGTTAAGAAAGGTAACAACGTGAATCTCCCAAAGATGGTGTTGTCTAACGATCCCCGGCTACTGCCAGTCACTGAACGTCTACAAAAGATTCTGGCCGATAAAGAGATCGACCCCAGTGGTGATCACCAGGGTATTTATGCGGTGTGTGAAGCTTTGGAAACTGTCAACCCACGGCAGCTTTTGAAAAATCGTAGCGTTCTGATTGTGGATGATGACGAAGCCACTTTTCGGCTGATAGCCTGGGCTTTGTACGCAGGTGGCACCACAGTCTCGTATGTTACTAGCGGTCATCAGGCCATACGCGCCACTGCTGGCGATGCAGATTTTGATCTGGTCTTGATGGATATCTGTATGCCAGTGATGGACGGCTTCGATGCTGCAAAACAACTTCGCGAGCATGAGTTCAACAAACCAATTGTTCTTTTTACCGCCCAACCGGATACATTGAACTGGGAGGCGGCCATGATTGCTGGTTGCCAAGCCTGTGTGGATAAGGGAGTTGGCCCCTATCATCTGTTGGCTATAATTTCTACTTTGTTAGCACCAGAGGAAAACCATGAGCCGTCTTGACGTACTTGACGTACTTGTCGATCGATTCTTAGATGACTATCGCCAAAGTGATGGTGGTTGGGCACAAATTTCCCCAAAAGACATGGAGTTGTTGGGCGATATTATTTACGAACTCATTGATTTGAAATGCGATAGGGATGCTGATGGTGACTGGCCAATCGAATTTCGGCTGGTCAATCGAAGAACACATGAGCGGCTTCATTACCATGCCGTGCCATATCGCGAACAGAAGGATCGCGTTATACCATTTGCAGAGTTTATGCAGATTTTGTCAGGGAATCTGCATCAAGCCGCCGGGCGTTTGGACACCGAGGTTGAATGCGAATACGCCGAAGAACTGCGTAAAAGTTCTTGACAATCACTGAAAGATGTGATATACTTTGGGTATGCGAACATACTATCAAGATATGGCTGGTGGTTTCTTTGTTGCCGACTCAACACTGCTCAAGAGCTTCGGCGATTCTCTGTGGTACACCAAAGGGGCCCGGGTCCCTGGAGACATTGCCACGATTGAAGAATCGGCTATTGACCCAAAACAACTTCGTGGCTTCCAAACGATGGAGCTTGAGGAAGTTAGCCCAGAATGGATTCAAGCCATTGGTCTTGATGACGTACCCGAGCCAGAGCCAGAGCCAGAGCCAGAGCCAGAGCCAGAGCCTGAGCCTGAGCCTGAGCCTGAGCCTGAGCCTGAGCCTGAGCCTGAGCCAGAGCCTGAGCCAGAGCCAGAGCCAGAGCCAGAGCCAGAGCCAGAGCCAGAGATCTTATTGACTTGGGACCAAGTGATTACACCACCAGTGACAGAGGCATCTGTGGCTCAACAGGAGGTGTGTTTAGTGGGGGCCACGGTAGTTTTGGTAGCTTTGGTAACCGGACTTGTGTTGTTTCCGACACATACTCTAATCTTTTGTGGCATGGTATTCGGTGCCGCCCAGATAGGAAAGTATATATGACAACCCCGCATATTTTGTATCAAGTCGCGATTGACTTGCATAACAGTGACGAGACACGTTTTCACCCCCTGTTTGTTGGCTTGCCAACTTGGGATGATATCGAAGCGGCACTACAGCTAGAGATTGACATCATTGATGAGACCGGAGGCAACTGTGCAACTAGACGGTGTGCCAAACTCAAAGTAGTCCAGGAGTTTCTCCCTTTGGCACGATTGAAATACCCCGATCTGATCCCTACCAGTGTGGGTAGCTCGCCATCGTGGAAGGTGGTTCGTGTGGCTGGTATAAGTCTAGGGCGGATGGCTATCGCTGATGTGGAGGCTTACACGACTTCAGCGACACAGGTAATAAATTGAAACCAACAACTGTGGTGAATCTCAGACGTGATCAATACCATGTCTTCATTGGTCGTGGTTCAATATGGGGTAACCCGTTCCATATCGGCAAGGACGGGACGCGGGTGGAGGTGGTTGCCAAATTTCGAGAGTGGGCACCACAACAACCTGAGTTAATGGCACAAATTCATACCCTGAAGGGCCGGATACTTGGCTGTTACTGCAAACCACTGGCTTGTCATGGCGATGTGTTGGCCAAACTAGCGGAGGCATGTGATGTTTGATTGTACATTGTACTGTCCTGATTGTCTTGCACCAGTACGCAGCAAAGATGCAACTATCATGGTGCATTGTACCAAATGCGATTGGTATGATTCATTCGATATGGCCGTAACCAACCCGGACCCGGTGACTTCGGAGGAAATATGAGTTTTCCGCAATACACAATCACCGTTCAATGGGCCACCAAAGATGGCTATGATTCCATAAGCTTTGTGCAAATGTTTAGGTCAGAAACAGAACTCACAGCGATCAAAGCCACCCTGCTTGACCAATGGTGGCCTGAATTCAAACGACGTTTGTCGTCCCCACCAGTGATTGCCCCAATGATTAGTGCCTCTGAAGCCGACTGGGACACATGGTGCGAGCATCCCGATGGCTTTTACTGGACCTACTATGTTGGTCAGTCAGACTGGAAAGTACAAACCACATGGGAATTGTATCGTGACCAACGGGGCATCGAAGGCCCTGAGACACTGTGCCGTTGCCCACTGTGTCGGGCCAATGGGATCTTTCGCATGGATGTAAAACGTCCAATCAGACTAAACAATGGCCCTTTACTACCTTAGTAGAGAAAGCAGAAAAGCAGATGGAACAATTCGGATTGTTTAGCGTCGAACGATATGTTTGTGAGGGTCTCCCCCATGGCACTCGGGCCTTCTTTGATTTTCGTGGGGAGGCAGCATGTCTTGATTATATCAAAATTCGTGGTGGGATAGTGACTCTGCACGGATCTACTGGCAGTTGGGTAAAAGTAAAGACTCAAGGTGATTCAAAGACATCACTGTATCTGGCCGCCACAGACATTAGTGGCAGCCCGATGACTAGCGTTGTGGCTCAATCTCGACGGGCGCCCAAGATTACTGCCTGTGTCAATCCACAACTTTTCCCGCTTCAATGCGAGGTGTGTGGGTGGAAGCATTGAATAACTTTCATGGCTGAGGGTGCTAAGATCGAAACCACACTGACCACTAGGTTCTTTGTTTCAAGACCAGCTTTTGAGGACGCCAGACATCAAGTCTGCCGGCTGTTGCCATTTCTTCGCCGGCTGGCCGCCTGTTCTGATTTATACATCTCGGAACATACCGACTGGTCAGAATGGTTTGTCGATTATGACTTCTGTAAGATGGGTTGGTGGCTCTATATGCCAGAGATGTCAACTACAAGCCTTGAAGCCATTGAAATCTATGAGTCATTTGGAGAATTTCCTACATGACTCCCACGGAGAGATAAGTGCCATGCCATACGGACACGAACTGATACTTGACCTCCATGGTTGTGACGCAACAACCTTTAATCGTGAAAGCCTCGACGGGTATTTTGAGCAGCTTTGTGATGCGATCGACATGGTAAGGTGCGAGCGGTACTGGTGGGATGACGTTGGTGTGTCGCTGGAGGAGCAACAGACGCTGGCACACACGAAGGGGACATCCGCTGTTCAGTTTATTCTCACCAGTTCGATCGTGATTCATACATTGGAAATGCTTGACGCGGCGTATGTGAACATATTCTCCTGTAAGGAGTTCGATCCGGCGATGGCCAAGCGGATCTCCATCGAGTGGTTCAAGGCCAAGACGTGTCGAGAACATTTTATCGAAAGGATATGATATGCTTTTAATCGAGAAAGAATTCCAGGTTCCCCGCACCAACGAGCCGCTGATCCCGTACTTCCGCGATCGGATTGCCGCCGTTGTGGGTGAGAACGACATCCCGGTGCGGTTCGCAGTGACGGCAACGGACCGTAATGGCTACCAGTGCGAACTGGGCATTCTGACAGGTGCTCCCGACGCGGCTGGTGAAGACGCCAAGTCGATTTTTGCGTTCCGGAAGCGGCGGTATGAGAACCGTAGCACCTTTAACGCCGTGATGCTCGTGCCGACCGGGATTGGTGCGGAGATCGGCGGCCACGCTGGTGACGCCTGTCCTGCGGCACGCCTGCTCGCGGCCGTCTGTGATACGCTGATTATCCATCCGAATGTCGTCAACGCCTCCGACATCAACGAGATGCCGACGAACAGCATGTATGTAGAAGGGAGCGTAATCTCAGATCTTCTGATGGGCACCTGTGGGCTTGTGCCAAACGTGGCCAATCGCGTCATCCTCTTGATCGACAAGCACCACGACCCTCAGATCTCCGCTTCAACCATCAACGCAGTTTCGGCCGCAAGGGCAACGCTTGGGCTCGATTGCCCAGCGGTCGTGGAAGTTGATCCTCCTATCGTGATGCAGGCCAGATATGCCTCCTCTGGTACGGCGGTCGGGCGAGTGGAAGGCCTCGCACAGATCTGCGATGTGCTTGAGAAGTACGAGGGGCAGTACGACGCAATTGCTTTGACTTCTGTGGTCAATGTTCCATTAGAGTATCACACGGAGTATTTCCGAAAAGGTGGCCAGATGGTTAATCCGTGGGGCGGCGTCGAGGCTATGCTGACCCATGCGATTAGCAAGCTGTATAGTGTGCCGGTAGCTCACTCCCCCATGTTTGAGTCAACAGACATTGCGAATCTTGACGTGGGGATCGTTGACCCACGGATGTCCGCGGAGGCAATTTCGGCTTGTTTCCTGCACTGTGTTCTCAAAGGGCTCCACAACAGCCCGCGGGTCACCCGAGATAAGATGATATTCCAGAGCGTCGGGGTCGTCACAGCAGAGGACGTGTCCTGCCTCGTCATCCCGGATGGTTGTGTCGGCCTGCCTACGCTGGCGGCGATGGAGCAGGGCATCCCGGTTATTGCTGTAAGAGAGAACCGGAACCGGATGCGGAACCGATTATTGGACTTCCCCGTCAGGTCGGGTAATCTGATAACAGTCAACAGTTATCTTGAGGCGGCGGGGGTGCTGGCAGCTTTACGTGTCGGCGTATCCCTGGAGTCGGTCAGACGCCCGCTTGAACACACCGTCATGCGAACCAAGAGCGGAGATGGCGGCTGTGCCTGACAGTAGTTTAGGAGATGTAAATGGTAGACATTAGATTTCAGTTACGCCAAGGTGAAACATTGTGGCCTCTGATGCCACATCCAGATGACTTAGATTTTGAGTCACTGGATGACGACCATCCATGGAGTGTACTGGCAATTTATGCATGTGCCAGGATTCCCGTTGCCTCAGTAATTCCATGCGAAGGCGACTACACGATGTCCTTCCCTGACAAACATCAAGATGTGTACATCGCGAACTACGTGATGATTGACACTCTTGTGCATCATCTTTCCCGCCTGTATAACAAGGGCGAATATGGTCTTGCTTGCTGTGTGAGAGCAATGGTTGAAGTCACACCGCAGGTATCTCAAGTATTTGGTTGACACCGGCCACTTTATGTGGTAGACTTATTGTATGAGAATACAATACATCAAGAAACGTTTTCAACCTTCTTCTCAGGTCCTCGTCGTTCAAGCGAACGACATCATTGAGGAATACCAAGCTGAGGGGTACGATTTGACTCTACGTCAATTGTACTATCAGTTTGTGTCCCGCGACCTGATCCCCAACACACAACGCTCTTACAAGCGGTTGGGCAGCATCGTGAATGATGCTCGCCTGGCGGGGCTTCTGGACTGGGATGCCATGGTAGACCGGACCAGAAATCTGTGCAGTAATTCTCATTGGGACAGCCCCGGGGATATTATCAAATCGGCCGCAGAGTCGTATGCCGTGGACATGTGGGTCAACCAGGCTTACCGCCCGGAAGTCTTTATTGAGAAGGAAGCATTGGTCGGTGTGATCGAAGACGTGTGTGTTGACAATGATGTGCCATATTTCGCATGTAAGGGTTATACCTCCCAAAGCGAAATGTGGCGAGCCGCTCAACGATTCAAACGATGCAATGCAAACGATCAAGTGCCGGTCATTATTCACCTGGGCGACCATGATCCCAGCGGAATCGACATGTCACGGGACATTACTGACCGCATTCAAGACATCTTTCGTGTGCAAATCGATTTCGAGCGTATTGCGCTAAATATGGATCAGGTCAAACAGTATGGACCCCCGAGCAACCCTGCGAAATTTACAGACAGCCGGGCCGCAGAGTATGTCAAGCAATATGGTGCCGAGTCTTGGGAGCTTGATGCTTTGGAACCCCGGGTAATGACCGCCCTGATTCAGGAACATATCGACATCTACAAAAATCAGGAAATCTGGGATGCCGATGCAGCAAAGGCAGAACGTGATCGTGGTGATCTCATTAGTGTCTCGGCCCAATGGGACAAAGTGATTTCTAAATTCGGACTCGACTCCGAGGAGTAAAGCTATGAGACGCGAACTTGAACCGGCATTTTTCCGGCCTAAGACTCGACGACTATCAGACCTCACAAATAGCAAGTAGTTTATATAGAAGGCCGAAGATGATTGAGCGTCACATGGAGAAGCAGCGAGCTAATTACTCAAGAAGATCAGAAATAACGCGACGAATGCAGGGCTGCTGTTTCGATTGTGGCCGTCGTTACGGAGACGAATTTGGCTTTCCTGATCTTATCATACCAGATCATTTGTGGTTGAGGATTGCTCCCACAGGCACCGAAGGCGGGTTACTCTGCCCTAGTTGTATATGTCGCAGGTTATACTTGCTGGACATTCATACTACTGCGATATTCACTTCTGGTCCACTCTGTACGCCAAAGGACAGGTCATAGTAATGTCTCTGTACGCCCGAAGAAGAAAATTTCTAAACTGACTTGACAAACCCCAACCATGAGATATAGTTTATATAGAAGGCCGAAGATGCTTTGGTTATCAAACTTTCCAGGTTTACCATCGCCAAACATCATCCCTTGCCTTCTCTTTATGTCCTCCGTAGCTCAATGGCAGAGTGGCTGCTCGTACAAGGCGGCGGACCCAGGTTCGAGTCCTGGCGGGGTCTTGTAAAAGGGCCGAAGACAATTAGTTCTTGACATTAACCGAGCCGACTAATCGTCTTATTGCCTGTTGGCGAGCCACGTCCGTTGAAGTAGACAGCGTGCGTGAGGCATGGGAGAAAGTTTTAGCCAGCCGGGACTTGACAACCACGAAATAGATGCTATATTTTAGTATCTAGCCACTTGCCCAGGAGTCAAACATGCAATACTTGATGATCCAGAATCCCGGCGTCTGCCCTGTTGAGGGTTTTACCGTTCTTGGTGTTTCTTCCAGTCGTGACGATGCTTCCAGCATCGGGCAATTTGGCTCAGGCAACAAACATGCAGTCAATTTGCTTCTCCGCAACAAGCTGTCTCCGGTGGTATACTGTGGTGGTATAAAGCTTGACTTCTTTGTGGTTCAAGACACAATGAATGATGGCCTGACTGAGACAAAATACGGTCGAGTTCATTGTCGCCAAAGCGGAAAAGATACTGATGGTAAGACTGTGAAGCGTACCAGTGATCTTCGTTTTGCACTGGAATACGGTGCCTTGGATTGGGACGCTTTGTCCATGGCCATGCGAGAATTTGTATCCAATGCTTTAGACAGGACGATACGCGAAGAGGGTGACTTCAGAGAGGCGTTGGAAGCCGGGCGACTACAGATAGAGGTGGTGGACGGGATGCGTGCCAAAGTTGGCTTCACGCGTGTGTATGTGGAACTAACGCCGGATATCGAGAAGTTTTTCTACGAGCTTGGAAAACGATTTCTTCACTTCTCTAATCCAGATGACCTCAAAAAGAAGATCCTCCCTAAGTCGGGACGAAACTTGGGCACCCATGAGACAGCAGTGATCTATCGCAAGGGTGTCTTTGTTCGTGAGGTAAGTGGTACTCAAGCCAGCTTGTTTGACTATAACCTTGATGAGCTACCTATTGATGAGTGTCGCAACGTCGGGGACGGGATCGTGCGCGAAGCCGCAACTGAAGCCCTACGAGATTCGGGGGCAGAGATACTGGCAAAGTTGTTTAAGAGCCTTGTGGCTGGGAACGATCTTTGGGAATCCGACTTTGATCGAAACTCGTTGACTGTATATTCTTGGAAGGACACACCCGAAGCTGCCGAGTCTCGAAAAACCAGTTGGAAACAAGGCTGGATACAAGCGGTGGGCTCGGCTGTGATCTGTGACCAGAGTAATGCCGAACAGGTTACAATGGTCCACAAGAAGGGATACCAAGCCGCCACAGTCCCGGCCAATTGGATGGATGCCGCCGATGAGCATGAAGTTCCGGTAGCAACCAACTATCTTACCCCGGCGGAGAAACGTGGGCAGGAGATTATTCAACCCACCATGAGTGCCAGAGAGGCATTGGAGACTGTGTGGGGTTGGATCGAGTTGTGTCACATGACGGATGGCCATTCGATGCCTAACGTTATGTGTTTTCGATCCATTGTTGACGCGGCTTCGGTTCTTCGTGGCTACTATGCTGATGCCACGATCTATCTGGAGGAAATGATTGCTACGGCGGTTTCTGATGACTTGCTTCAGACAGTGCTGGAAGAGTGCGCACACCATATCACTGGCGCAGGCGATAGCTCCAGGGACCTTCAATCCTGGGCATTCCAGTTTGGCACCAAACGTTGTACTCTGGGGAACAGAAACCGATGATCGCCAACCAAATTTTAAGCCTGTGTCATAAAGACGGGCGCAGTGCAATCGTCATCGCTTCGTCACATAATGAGGCTTATTGCCTAGCCGAATCTCACGAGCCTGACGGCGGGTGGCAGGACACAGAAATTGCCCGCGAAGCTCGCTTGCGTGAGTATCGGCCCAGTATGGTCCTTGCGTTAGAGAAACGTCCGGTTGAGAAAATCTATTTGGCAAGTAAAAGTGCCAGTATGGAAGGCCTACTAGTTGGTTTTGCCACCAGTCTAAACGAACTCCATAACCTGGTCCAAAACGACTATGTAGCCAAGACGGGCTACACAGATGTTGGCACACGCCTTGATCTTGACAACAAGATGATTGGTGTTTGGCATACACCGTCGTCAGAAACTACCTACTACTATTTTTCATTCCCGAGGGTGGTATGAGCCAGCATATATTGAGACTCACTGTAGTCGCCGAGTGTGAAATAATCCTGGATATCGACACGGATGACTATGATGTCGATCTTAACGGGATTATCGAGGCCGAGCAAAGGAATCTTGACCGGGACCCAGCATCGGTATTCAATAGTGTTGATGCCAACTGGCATGTTGACGTTGAAGATATTACAGACAGCACTACCGACCAACAGGTGACTAATGGCGACTAATCCCAAAGCTCTTAATTCGCAACCAAGGCATGCAGCATCGGCGTCTGTATATCGTTTGGAAGAGCAGTTTGCGGCACTGGAGCACGAAGAAGCTAAGGAATGGATAGCTTTGCAACATGCAGAAGATGCTGTGAAATGCTGGCGCCAGAAGTATATAGAATGCCAAGAGACTAATTGTGAGCTTCAACGGGAGCTTCGTGAGCTTCGTATTGCCTTGAAGAAAACGCTCGGTCAGGAATAGCTATGTACCGTTTTATACGATGCCAACCTCATCCTCGATGTCCCGATCTTCAAGGATGGTATCTGGTGTTAAAGCCAGACGATTGGGAGTCTCTTATGGATCTTCACAAAGGAATGGCCGGTCTCTATTATGCCAAATTTGGTCCAGATACTCCCCTCGTGAAGTCCGCTTATATGGGTCCATTAGGTTTGGCTGCACTGTGGTTACAATCTGTAGAGAAACTTTTAGGGGCCGGTACTACCATAGCGGTGAATTCATGCGGCGGCATACTGCTGTTGAAAGGCCTTACGATCTTGGCCGAGTTAGAATCCAAGAAAATGGTTTGGCCTGACACCTACCCCGGGGAGATTATCACTATCTCCAAGTGGCCAGAGGGTCGTCACTACTACTTGAGTAGCAATCAGGATCGGGTATTTGTGCCATCAAAGTATGTGCAGTACAAGGATGCTAAAGAAGCGGCGTCACGATATACGGATCAAATTCGAGACAAAGTTCTTTGACCCGGTTCTTTGACCCGGTTCTTTGACCCGGATAGGCAATCACGATGAGACTTCAAGACATTGGCTTCTATACGCTTTGTGACGAGCGGGCAGAGAATCTGGGCAGCACTTCGCCTATGTGGCGGTGCGAAATGATTCTTACTGATCGCTGCAATTTCAAGTGCCCGTACTGTCGTGGTTTGCGCAGTGATTGCCAAGGCGATATGCCTTATGCACAAGCAGCCACAACTCTGGATTGCTGGTTGAAGCAAGGGCTCAAGCATATTCGTTTCTCTGGCGGCGAGCCTGTGGTCTATCCGGACCTGATTTCGTTGGTCAAACAGGCAAGCGGGTGCGATCGAGTAGCCATCTCGACTAACGGATCTTTTCCGTTGAAACTATACTTAGAATTGATACAGCATGGGGTCAATGACTTTTCAATCAGCCTAGATGCTTGTTGTGCAGCCGAGTGCGGAAAAATGTCCGGCGGTGCCGTCGATGCATTTGCCAGATTGACGGAAAACATTCGTGCTCTAGCCAAACTTACTTATGTCACTGTCGGTGTTGTGTTGACTGACGACAATCTTCAGGAGCTTGTGAGGATCGTGGAGTTTGCGCACCGCTTGGGTGTGGCCGACATACGAATCATACCGGCAGCACAAGAGGGAAACATGATTGCCGGGGTTGAATGTATCCCGCAGGAAATACTTGATGCCCATCCTATTCTGGCTTACCGTGTGCTTAACATCCTCGAAGGCAGACCTGTACGATCAATTCAAGAGTATGATAGCCATCGGTGCTATATGCCAATTGATGATAGTGTCGTTGCGGGGCCCTATCATTTTCCGTGCGTGATTTACATGCGAGAACATGGCGACCCTATCGGCCAAGTCGGACCAGATATGCGTGCTGAACGTATTGCTTGGTCACGCACGCATAACACATTCCATGACCCTATTTGCCGGAAAAATTGCCTTGATGTCTGTGTTGCACACAATAACAAGTGTGCCGCTTGTAACGATCGTATTCACGAGCCTAATAACTAAATCATTTGACAATCCTCTAACATGTGGTATACTTGAATATGCACATATATAAAATCAACGTGTACGGATTCGATGACCTGAAAGAATCAGTACGTAACGAGATTTTGGCTACCCAGATGATTGGCGCCAAAGAGTTGGCCCACAATAGCGTGGGAGGTCTTTTTAAGACATTCTTAGCTCAACGTGGTTTTTGTACCGACGACATACGGTGGGAGCTTGGAGACGGACCTCGCGGTGTGGCTTTTTACGGCCAGCCAGAGACAGATCGTCTGGTAGGCTGTCAATCAACGGTGCGAGCCGTCTTTGCCAAAGCCGTGGCTTTGATTGAAGCCCGTCCTGGTGACACGGAGCGTGACGACTTGGACAGAATAGCTTTCTATGTCTACATTGGTAAGCGCCTACCGCACAGTGACAATTGTGCATCGATGCGCGTCTGTGTTGAGCTTGACAACTATGACGATGACCCGGAGATTCTTGACCCATATACTGGCCCACCCATCCTACACTGGTCTGGAAATGGTGACCCACCAGAAGGCTATGGGCTTACTGATTTGGCCCGCGAGTTGGAACTCGTTGTGTTGGACCTGTGTGCCAAATACTCACATGAGTTAGAGACACTAGGGGTAGAGCAAATACAACACGAGTCACGGGAGTCAGTTTGTTTGGAGTACATTCGAAGCCTTGGCGAAATCTTTACTCAGGACGGTGCCATTATTGAGGAGCCATTATTGAGGAGCCTGTATAATGCTTTGTTGCATGATGAATGAGCCTGCTGAAAGCGAAATCAAAGAAGTCGAACGGTATGTCAAACTCCTTGGTCTTATGATGACATACCGTCCGCGTTCTCAGTATGTGTGGTGCAGCGAGGTAGTAGTTTCCCAGTTCATTACTAATCCGGGAGGGCTATGGTGTTAAGATGGTCCAACAAAACCGAAGTGCTTGGGGAACTGGCTGGCAAGAACCACAAGCTGGTTGCCAAGAGAACCTACATGAAGCATACTGATGGTCAAGTGTACCTTCAGTGTTGTAAAGAAATTCTGATCGAATGGATCGATAATGGGATATTTCTTTGGGGCGGCCCGCACACTTTGACAGAACGCAGAATGCTGAATCGCTTTGTATTCACACCGGCCTTCGATGGGCCCCCTAGCTGCCGTGTACGGCTGCATAACGACCGTATCTATCAGGAAGACGGCATTTGGTATTTTGAGTGGGACGGTGTGACTCGGGTATTCGAGGACGGTCTTTTCGTACACACCTCTGCTGAAAGCAACATAGTATGAATCCGCTAGACGGTATCAAGCCCTATATCAAACGTGGTGGCTGGGAATGTGATTACCCGATTGACCATGTGTGGCCGTTTCTTGAGGATCAGGCTACGGAATTCGAGTGCAACTTGGACCCAGATTTTCAGCGCGGCCATGTCTGGACACTAAATCAACAAGCTGCTTGGTTGGAACATTTCTTCCGTGGTGGTGATACTGGTCGCCGAATCTATTTCAATATGCCCGGGTGGCTGGATAACTATCATGGGACATTGGAATTGATTGACGGAAAACAACGGTTAGAAGCCATTCGAGCATTGATAGCCAATGAGGTGCGTATCTTTGGGTACACCTGGAGCGAACTGGTGCCAAAGAAAGATCGGCTTCTCCTGGTGCGATTAAATACCATCAAGCTCAACATCAATTCGTTGGAAACACGGAAAGAAGTGCTCCAGTGGTACTTGCAAATGAACGACGGCGGCACCCAGCATACGCTTGAGGAACTTAGTCGCGTGCGGGGCTTGTTTGACGCGGAATAAGGTTTACCAGACACCTTCAAGTCTGAATCTTTTGTCTAGGAGATGTACAATGCGTTTTATTTTGAGTACATGGCTGGTGATGTTGGTTTTCGTCGTCGCCTTGGGTGGTTTCTGCTTTGACTACTCTTTGGACACCTATTTTGGGAAAGACATCCCGTGGTATGGTGACTGTGCTGCGGGTACAGTGGGTGGTGCCGTCACGATTCCAGCCGCCGTTATAGGGTACGTCTTGGTGGAATGCGACCAGCCAACACCAATCTTTTATCCCGGGGAGTCTACCGATTAGGGACATTTATCTCACACTCGATTTAGACTACTGGATCGGCCAAACATTGCGGGAACGGCCAAATTGGTTCTTTCGTAAGCTCCTTAGCTTGCCGTGTCCCAAGCGAGTGATTTCCTCACATGAGGAAGTCGTTCAATTTATCAATCAAACCGATTGTACCACAATTTACAATGTGGATTACCATTCGGATGTGATTAACGCCAAGGAGGATGACGACTGGGGTCTCACTGAAGGGTCATGGGCCAATTGTGTCGATTGCCGAGCTAATGGCACATTTGTGTGGCGGCACCCGCATGATTTTGGACACTGGGAAGAGGGTTACTGTCATGGCTCACGGCCAAATCCCTTCCATTCAGCCCAATTGGCCGGGTGGAAAACACTGCGGCGCAAACTGGGGTTACAGCGTATCCCATGGGCACGCATTGCTGAAGTTTGTATCTGTTTGAGTCCTACTTGGACCCACATAGAACCTGTGCGTGATATTCTTCATACCATTGGGCGCGACGACTTGCTACGGTGGGGCATCGAAGAGGAAGCAGAGTACAACGTGTATGGTCGTTGGAAACATTGGACACGACCATGGCCAGAGCCTTATCTATTGTCAGACTCGTTGGAGATCATTCATTATGAACCGGATGTACTTGTCGCTGGATGAAATGTGGTCCCGATACTCTGAATTGGTGGTTCGCGGGAAACCCGCGACACAACGGGCGGGCCATCGTTTATTGGCCCAAGCTGCCGCCGAGACTCTACCTTACCCAGTTGATGTAGCCGGACTCATTGAATTGATGCTTTGCGTGTCACCAAATGCTGTCAATTTGGCTCAGCAGGTGACTATTAGTGGCTGTATTCGTGACGCGTCACAGAAACTTTTTGTAACAGAAGGCCCGTGGATCTGCGAAATACCGTGGGCTGAAATCAAAGAGGATTTTGATGCACAGGTTTCCGAAGACAATGTACTCAGTTGGTTTGCACAACGGGAAATCTTGGAACGAATTTGTAAAGACCGGATACCATTTCGATTGAACTACTATCATGTCTGGCAGTCATTCGACGACTGGTATTTTAGCCAACCCGGGCCTGGCTTGTCGGTCCAATGGAAATGCATTCGACGACAGTTACAAAAGGCGGCTGATTTAGCCGTTAATCTTTGGAAGTGAATGATGCCAAGCACAGATATTGACGGGACGCCCATTCTGATTCTGGGGGCGGAAGACGTTCAGGTTCTCCGTGATATGATTTGTGACGCCGGTGGTAGCACACGAGAACGGCGTAAAGCAATAGTGTCGCGTGTGGACAGATTCCTCAATGATCCTCAAGTCATAGAATGGAGAAACAAATGATGAGTACCACTAAGCAGTTCGCGATTGGGAAACAACTGATCCTGGGTCTTTGGAACCCGATAAGTCAGGAAATGTACGACGGGGTGTGCTCATTCGCTATCGCTGTTTGGGGCCAAGGTGGTTATGGTTGTATCTATGAAGCCATCAAAATGGAGGTAGTTGATGGAGTCAAGATGTACCATTTGGAATGTCCAGTGGCGGTCTACCGAGAGATAGTAGATTTGTTTAAGTAGGAACGCGCTTGGGGTTGCGCTTGGGTTGCGCTTAGCAAGGATAATCGTATGGGAATCGCCGAACACTACAGCTACAACGAGAATCAATTGCTGGCTACCTTCTTGTTGGGTAGTCCACCACGCTTTCGAGCTTGTCGGTGTCGCGTGTGCAAGCGTTCTGTCAATCTGTCACTGCGTGACCATTCATGGTGGGAATGCACATGCGAGGCTCTGAACGAGCCGCCTGATGGCCTACGAATCATGTATTCTAACCCACATCTAGGCCCCACTCTCCAGGCCATCATGGCTGCGCAAGACAAAATCATCTATGCTCCGGCCATGATACGTTATGGCAAACCGCGACTGAAGCGGTCGACTGATAGAACCTGGCAAGTTGTGCTTCACAACCCGACTCACGTCGTCAGTCCCAAGGGGTTCTATTATCAGCTAGGGGGATCGCTAAATGAAGTCCTGTGTTGGATTGACCGGCTCAGGATGTGGCCAGAACATGTTGGCTTTCGATTAGCCGTCGAACCGGGGGCGTCATCCTGCTGATAACCGAGAGAATGGGTGTATTATTCGCAAAGATTTGTGGCTTGAATTCGGTTCGCTACCAGGTTCCGGCCATCACATAAGGCTAATCTTTGTGGCCCATTTTCTCGGTTTTGATTATCTCTGACAGGTTCCATCGGTTCCATCGGTTCCACCGGTTCCACCGGTTCCACCGGTTCCACCGGTTTCACCGGTTCCACCGGTTCATCTGTTGTGGGTACATCCGGATTTTAAGAACCGATGGGTACATATAGATGGGGCGAGATGTGATAATCGGTAAACATGTCGATCTTTCTTTGGCTAGAATGAAGTCTTGTGTAAGCATACCATACTTTTTGCCGTTTGTCAAATTTGAGAAAATTTCCATGCAGCCTTGACTTTGGCTCAAAATGTGGTAATCTTTGGTATACAGTAATGACCCAACTGGAGGACTCACAAGAATGCGATGTATAGTCTGCAAAAAGACGATCAGTAGCCATGAGTATCGGACTTCGTTCCCGTTGTGGAAGGGCCCTGATTTGTGCCGTCACATCTTTGCGTGCCATGACTGTCAGCCCGCTTTTGATCGACTACTGGACTCGCTGCCCGAGGATGGCGACGACAAGGTACAAGAGCCAAAGAGGGCAGAATTACAGCGTTGGGTAGATGCGGCACGGAATTCTGCTTGACAAACGCCAAACATGTGGTATGCTTTAGGTATCACTAACATAGGAGCAACGCCATGTGCAAACTACCAATTGATGGCTATGCCATCCAACGCGATGAAACATCACTGTATACAATCGATGCAGAAGATCAACCACATATCGTCAGGATACGTGGCGTCTATATGTTTAATCGAAATGAGCAACATCATGCTGGTGAATTGACACCAAGTTATTGGTTGATTCACCTGTACGATGTGGTCATTTTTGTGGACGAGCCACTCTCTGAGGTAGAGATTGATGCCATCAAAGAGAAATATGAGACCTATTGTGGGCATTGTATTTATGTTCATTGCCACGAAATCGACAGGCTTATAGAGAGCAACGATCAGACCAGAATTTACCATTACGGTGCCACAGGGGTGTCGTATGAGGATGAAGATTATGACGATCAAATGCAGCAACTCGAATCACACTTCCACGAAGACAGCCCCTTTTGATTACTACCATCAAGCCAGCATAACCATGGATGACGTGCCAGTGTGCCCCTTGACAAACGTAAATCTTATGCTATACTCTAAATAGGAGCAAACAATGAACACTGGTGACTGTGACCTGTGCGGCAAGCCTTTGGCACCCAACGAGGGCCAACGATGCCAGAATTGTTGGAACTTAGAGGCAGCGATTGCACGCAATCCTAAACTGGCCCGTAAAGTTTTTGACCGATGGGAATTGAAACAGCGTGTGATCGCCAACCCGTCTGTCTTTCTTCAGATTCTTCAATTCATGGAGTAGCAATGAACGCTGAACACTTGACTGTCTATTATGACAAAGAGACACAGTTGTTTTATGTAGACAATGACGGCCCGGATAACAAAGATGGTACACGTAACCCTGGAGGATCTGGTTGGTCATTCAATACACCAGAAGCCGCCGCCGCGTGCGTCCAAGGTTTGCTTGAGGAGATGGCTTAGCCAACAAGATAAAATGGAAATGCTAACATTCACCTACAAAGGCAAGCGGCGCATAGCCGTCGAGTTAGAGCCAGACCAACGGCTTATCAATTGCCTGCATTGCTATCAGGTACAACCCAAGCAAGGCTTTCGTAGCTTTAAGATTCCGCTCATGGAAGGCACCGAGAGAGTCGATGCAAACCCTGAGCAATTCCCCGACCTGCTTGAGGTCTTAGCTGACAAGGCGAGTCATGTCTGAACACTTCCGAACGAAACCGGTGAACCCTGGTGGCCTAATACGATGCTGTCACCTTACTATGGATACCGTGTTGGTCCACGAAACGGAAGGCGAGACACTAGAGTGTGTCTTTTGTGATTCTGTTATGATTTTCCAAAACGGCGTGTGGCGATGGCTTTGTCCTAATGAACCGGGTTAGATGCAAGTTTTGTCCCAAAATTCACTTGACAACCAGCTAGTATGTGGTATGCTTGAGTGTAGTCACCGACTCTGGATGGTGTGAGGAATCTTGTTCAAGCAGAGGCGGACGGTGATGACTGAAACCAGGAACGAATCAGACCGGAGACCGGGTGGAGGTGTATTATGTAGACTCAACATCGTGTTGCATTCACGAAACCATAATGTAAAGCCATAACGCCGAGAATGAAAGGTACAGTCATGCCGGGTGATTACCCACGGTCAAATACTTCCAAGTTCGTCGCTGGGATATTGACCTTAAATATCAACAGGACGGCCCATGGCCGGAAGCCAGAAGCATTATGAAGAAACGGACAGACGATGTATGGGTGACCCCATGTAGGGGTCACCCTTTGTTTCTCTTACTAGGAGACCCTGATGATTGTTGAAATGCTGGAGAGTTATGGGCCGTTCAAAAAGATGGCCAAGAAGCGTGTTATCAGCACGGGGCAAGACTTTTATGTCTTGTCGGCCAAAGGCACGCATTATTGTGTCAGAAAACAGCTTTGTAAGATCATCTCCACCTGAGCCCCACCTGAGCCCCACCTGAGCCCCACCCGAGCCACATTTAGGTACACCATGCGAAACTTGTGGCTGCCAAACTACCGAGTGACATTCTTCGCAGACGGGACAATACGTGGAGACCTGTATATCGGGCCAAACCACATTCGGGCCATACTTGATGGCATGGGAGCCGTGATTCAACCTCTGCTGGTGGCAGATGTTGATCTGGATGATTATGTAGCGGCTTTTGAGCAACAGCTAGATCGACTCTTGCAATGGTGGGACTGACGCATGTTTCAACTACTTCGTAGTCTGGTACATCTTGTTTGTCAAACACAGCCCATACCCGGACGAGATTGGAAATTCTGGCGGTATTGTACCAAGTGTGGTCATGGTTCCAGCCATACAACTCACGGTGGCCCGCATGGAGTACAGCATTGCTATCACTGTGGGCATCGATCGGAGCCGCCAAACTTGGACAAAGCAGAACTAAGGCGCGGTGTGTCAGATAGCCAGGATCATTGGCAAAGATACCCCATCATACCGTACAATTGGCATCTTCTTAGCGAAACAGAACGATGGAAAATACTAGGAGTGCCGGATGAAAAACTGGAAACTGCCGCCTATCAGTGAGTTCTCTGGGGAACCATGCCACGTTAATATGCTGGTTGAGCTACGGGACAGGTTTCGTCCTGTCTTGGCCACATTAGTGGATGACCCAGAGCCAGCCCTTGCACTGATTCGTTTTCGGGGCACAACTTTTGCAGACTATCAGTGTGACTTTTGTATGAAAGTCGCCAAGCAAACAGGCTTGACGCCAATGGCCGTTGCGTCCTATGTTGTCGAGCATGTGGACCTATCAGGACTTTGTCACCGACCCACCTTCACTGGGCCAAATTCTTTGAATCTTCGCTTGACAAACAAGAAATAGATGCTATACTTGTAGTATCAACCCAACGATACATTCAGACACATTCGGAGACGGCGATGAGCGAGACACCCAGTATCCAACGTGCAATCATTCTCTTTGGTTCAATGGCAGAAGGTTTCAGGGCGATCGGGCCATGTCGGAGCGGTCCGGGTTGGACCCATCACGATATCAAGCGACTGAGATTAACATATCCGGATAGTTTGGTCGAGAGTATCCAGCTAGTCGAGGATGATGAGTTTGCATCTGGGGACTTTGTCTTGATTCTGGGTGATCTTCAGAGTGGTTTCGTTGCACACGGAACCTATTCCTCTGAGGAACAGGCAGCCAATGCCAACTCGCCGTTCCGTGACAATCCAATCAATCCTATGGTGGCATTGGTAGGTCAGAAACCGGTTTGTATCTTGGAACTGGAACCCGCCTAGCACACAGCATAGCACACAGCACAGTACAATACAGCACAATACATCGAAAAATTGTTCGCTGCTTTACAGCCGCGAAAAGAGGCGGGCGGCCTTGTGCCACGGGGCCGCTCGCTGAGAACAACGTCTTGGTCAGCTTAAAAAATTGTTCGCTGCTTTACAGCCGCGAAATGAGGCGGGTGGCCAGGATCGGCCGCCCGCTGGGAACAACGTCATGCGGTGACTTGACTAAATAGGTGCTATCATCAAATATCCAGAATTTCGAGTCAAGGGTGTTCCAACTCCGTATGCCAAACTGATGATATGTGATGCTTGTCAAGAGGCTGGCTGGCATACATACGGTCCAAGCGTCGTATATCATCATTGTTCGGGTCGCCCGCGTGGCAGAAGAATGCGAGAAGCCACTGCCGCCGAATACAAGCAAGGAGAATCGGCCTCGAAGAGCGAATTTTGAATTGGTAAGATCAGTCTTGAATCTCAGTACGACCAGAGGTAGTCATGCAGCAATTTGATTCCACCACATACTTGTGGGCAGCGGCCAGCGTCTTGAAAGTCGCCCCCTCTGAAGTATTCTCCCGTGTGACTGAGTTGCTGACAGAGATTCGTGAGCTAGAAGATATTTTGGCTATCACGGGTCCAGTGAATCTTGACGCCCATACAGAGTATGTTGGGCAGGCGCGACTCATTGTAGCCGAGATACCTGGTGCTACGCCGTTACTAATCAAGGGCATCGTGGATCAAATGAGGCAACATGGGCCACCAACTGTGGTCATGCTGGCTGCTAAGCACGGCAAGAAAGTGTCATTGGTAGCTAGTGCTACCGATGATCTGGTGGCCAAAGGCATCAAGGCAAACAGGTGGATTCGCTACACGGCTGGGATTATCGGTGGTGATGGCGGTGGGCATCACTGCCTCGCGCAGGGCGGTGGCCGCCAGCAAAGCAAGCTGCCAAAAGCCTTGGGTCTGGCAAGATTTCACATGCTGAATAAACTAGGAGAGCTACAATGAGTCATCGTATTGTAATCATTACTGGAACTTTGAGTCTTGGTCTAAAAGCCCGCGGGCCATATTCTGATATCGACAAGGCCCTCAATGAAGTTGATACGCTGCGTGACAGGCGTGTCGGGTCCCAGATCGTGGAGGCATTACCTTTGATGCCCGATAACATGTTTCCCATGGGTGGCTTTGTTTTGATTCTGGGGAGTGCCAAAGACGGGTACATGGTGTATGGCACCTATCCCTCCGAGGAACAGGCAGCCAATGCCAACTCGGCGTTTCGTAAGAACCCAATCAATCCATATCTGCCGCTTACTGGCCAAAAGCAAGCTTGCATCCTGAAACTGAAATCGCTATGATCTATACAGTAGCTCGTTATGGTGTAAATCCTGGGCGCGAAACCCATGGTTACTATGAGGCTTCAGTGCCCTCTAGTGCCCTCCAGGCAGCCTTGAGACTACATTGGCCCGTGCTTGAATTCCCGGGTGAATGGGAATGGAACTACAAAACTAACACATATGCACGCCCCGGTGCCCAGGACAGAATTGTGGTAGTCGAGCGGCCGGATACCAACGGCAGTGTGTATACGTCGGACCAAAAACTGGCTCGGGTGTGCAACATTGGTGGGCATGAAAAGCTGGTTGTCCAGATTCGTTTTGATGACCATTGTGGTAACGGCTACAATTCCTTTGCGATCACTGCCGAACACAAGATCAACGGGCATGTGGACGCGTGCGGTTGTATACATGATATGATTGCCAAGCACTTTCCCGAGCTTCGCCCGTATCTGAAGTGGCATCTTTGTAGCGTTCAAGGACCATTACACTATCTGGCCAATACCATCTTTTTAGCTGGGGACCGTGACTGCTGGGGCGATAAAGCTGGACGACAACAGATCAATAAAGCTGGTGAGCCATTATGGCAATTCAATGGCCCCGGTAAGACGCTTTGTGGCGGTGAGAAGCCGACTGACACCGGCACTTGGACGCCCGTTACGGGGGTAGGTAAAGAGCGTGAACTTGCATTAGCACGCAATTGTGCCATCTGGCCCGATGCCACGGAAGACGATCTGACCGCCCCGGGGCTTGAAAATCGGCTGAAGCTCCGTCTACACGGACTGATTCGTGAATTCAGAACTGCAATCGAGTCTATCGGTCTGGAGTGGTAAGCATGACAAACGGTAACATTTACAGGAAGATTGTATGGGCCCATCTTGGTGACGGGTCTACTAGTCTGGACTACGAGAACTGGTGCAAAGACACAGTGGCCAGTATGGTTCTGGACTGGGCACGTTATGCCACCTGGCATCGAACTAGATGCCATAGTGGCATTGATGCGGACGGGGTACTCGGGGCGGCATGGGAAGCTATCGGACGCGGACTTCGTGAGTTGTTGAACGGCGAGACACCGGTTGATGCCGGGACGCTTGATTCCATCATTGTGGCCATTTTCAAGAATGAGGGTATTGTAGTATGAAATACGCAGTAGCGTTGCTTAACTGCTTTGACAACGAGAATCATGTGGTAATCGTCGAAGCCGACGATCCAATTACAGCCATGATTCATGGTGCCGTGGAGATACTGAATGTCGCCGATCCTGATACTGATGAGTGGCTTCAAGATATGCTGAAAGACATTCCGGATGCTGACGGCTATGCGGCACGCATCGAAGAAATTCAGGGAGGATTCTTTAACGGAGATATGGCCATTTCCGAACCCGTGCCGATTGACTAGGAGTCGCCGACTGGGTACGGCCAAGTGGCGGAACCGGCAGACGCCGGGGACTTAAAATCCCCTGGGATTATTCCCGTGCGGGTTCAAATCCCGCCTTGGCCACTTTTGTCATTTGACTTCCCCGAAAAGTGTGGTATGCTTTAGGTATCAGACAATTACACCCGGAGCGAAGCCATGAACACCGACACCTTCACAGAAGCCTACATCACAGCCATGTTGTGGAGTACAAACGACGAATCCACCGGATGGTGGGAACCTTTTGATGCCAACTATGGCCCAGAGGATCTGGACTCACTGGCGCTTCGGGATATCATTCACGATTGCAAGATTTTTCAAGCAGCGTGTCGCTCGATGATCGAAGATGATCTTTCGCAGGCCGGGCATGACTTTTGGCTCACTCGTGCTGGTTACGGGTGCGGATTCTGGGACGGTGATTGGCCAGAGCATGGTGACCGTCTGACTGAAATTTCCAACGCCTTTGGCGAATGTAACCTGGAACTGGGCGATGACGGAAAGATTTACCTATGCTAACTGACCTGTCTAGGCTTATGGGCATCGCGATTGCTCAAGGCAACACTGAAGCATCCAGGAAGCTGGCCGACTTGATTCTTTCGTTGGTCGCACCATACGCCGAAGACAATCATGCTGAACATTGATATCTTGTTGTCTACTAAGGCCGAGCTTCAGCCCACACACGGGGTGTGGCAGGCTATGATCGATCGTGACAACCAGTGGCTCAATGACCAACTAGCCATGATGGTGCAATCATGGGGTATGTATGCAGACGAATATCGTCGCCAGCATGACTGTAGTATCTCTGGCTCCTCCGGGGGCTATCACTGGGAGGAAATGGGTCAAAGACTGCTACAACTCACCCAGGTATCAGACGTAGACACCACGGTATTAAGTGCCGTTATTCTCCGAATCTTGGAACACGAGGGTTGTGCCATAGACATTTTGGACACACCGGACCATGAATGAAGAAAAACAGGCCATAATCGATCGAGAGTGGTGGTACGAAGTCGGACTGTGTGTTCACCCCGAAGCCGTTTGTTTCGAATGGACTGGTCGTCATGATGGCCCAACGTGGTGAAATCAGGCGGTTACAAGCCAAACTTGTGGACATTAGAGCATGAGAAATGTAGCTTCATACAACGGAATCATTGGTGAATTTGTCGCCCATATCGACGGCAAGGAAGTTTGCCTTGGCGATTATATTGAAATCGAACGGTCGGTTGGTTCGCTGGAAACGATTGGTGACAGGATGTGCTTCCCTGTGATCTTACGGCACAGTTTGATTCACAGCGGTCAAGAAAGCGTACCCGTACTCTTTGGTGTCTCTACGGCTCTTCGTGATATTTGCCAATTGCTGGCCTTTGGGCTGATTGGCTTTAACAAGATCAGACTGCGTGGCTATCCTGGGCGACTACCACTGATAAATGGTGGCTGTGTTAGTCCTGATGGCAAATTCGTTGAGGTCGTTTGTAACAACTAGAGACACTTATGGATAAAGACAGCACGATTGTGACATGCCAGCAGAAATGTATCTTCAAGATCAAGGATGGCATACCAGGACATGGCCCTCAGAAGGTGCTACGAAAATACAGGCATCATAGCGGACGAGAGTATGTACAACTAAAGTGTGGCTGTACCTTGCCTGTCACATGGTTGCCAACGTTGGAACAAAAGATTGTCAGTTGAGACACTTATGCGATCCGTCATATATCATAGTCCAATTCGCGCTTGCTGGGTCTGGTGGCTAGAAGGCCGTCAACCAAAGCCGGTGGTGGAGATCGGCGACTATATCGAGATCTGTCGGATTGACGGGAATGTCAACGCCTATCGTCAATGGGGCCCGCGAGGCTGGCTTGTCCAAGTGAAACATGCTTTGGTCCCCATAGACGGGCCTGTCTGGCTTACTCTTGGACACGGTGATAACTTTGGCGATTTAGTGATGGTTAATTTGTTTAATAGTGCTACGGCACGCCTGCGTCTTCGTGGGGACATTGTGACTGTCAATGAAAAATTTCAAGGGTCAGACGGTCAGTTTGTTCCTTTCGTTGGTGAGCCCACGCCTTGATGGCGGGGCTTGATTTGTTCCGCAGGCCGGATATTTCCGGCCCTACGCGGCTTGACTATCTGCTGTCGATATGCTGGCGGATCAATAACCCGCTGCTCCCAAGTCCTTTCGTAAGCGGGGATCAGCAGTCGGCCAATCCAGGCGGATGCAGTAGATAGTATAGCAGCCCACCCGAAAGGGTGGGCTGTTCTCGTTATCTGGCCAGAATCCGGCCATATCTGGCCAACGGGATGCGAGACACGGCCGTGGTGAGGCTGGGATGCCCAGATGGTGTCAGAAGTAGGCCGATCTAAGATGACCGTGACGGCCTCCTGTGGGCTCTCAGAGACATGTCGGCATGTTGAGACGATCGACAGGTTTCCGGGAGTCGCCCGGTTAGGGGCCGGTTAAAACATGCCAGGATTGGGCCGGGTTAAGGGCCTGGTTAAAACATGCCAGGATTTGGGCCCGGTTAAGGGGCCCGAGAATGGCCGGATTACAGCGGTTGTAGGGATAATGCTGGTTGGGCCGCGAATAGGGACTGCTCTGGTACGTCGAGAAGAGACGGTGGCGCAGAGTGTCCGGGCCAGATTAGCCCCAGGGGTATGTCGAGAAGTGGGAGTGGCGCAGAGTGCGCAGAAGGTAACGATTGTCCCGGCCAGGTTAGGTCAGTATGGGTATCGTTGGTCAATTGAATCTCCCGTGTATGGAATCGGCTAATCAGGGCCGCTAGATCAAGGATACCACATTTTTCGGCTCTTGTCAAATGAGAAAATTGACTTGACTTTTTCTGACCGTATGGTAGACTATTGGTAGCGGAGTTCTAATCGCCAACGTGGCGGGCGGGGCGAAGCCAGCCCACCGGGTTTGGTGGGCTGTTTATTTAACCCGGGTGCATTATGCCAGAACATGTAGACACGGTTGACTTGTATTGTTTTGTCAACGAGGTGATTGAAGCCCGCGACCTGTTGGACGCAATTATTGACGGCGAAATTACTCGTGGCCATTGTGTTGGTGGCCGCGAGTGTTATGGCAAACGCCCAGGTGAACGCAAGACGACGCTGAAAGACGCCCGACAGATTGCTAAGACAGTCAGGGTCAAACTAAATCGAGCTATGCATGAATTGGATGAAAGCCAACAATAAATTTCCTTGCCAACCAAAGGCGTATTATGCCCAAGCCTAATATGAGTGAAGCAATCAGAACATGGCGAGTGACTGCCATCAACCGCCATTCTGGTCAATCTTCGGTAGTCGGGTCATTTAGTACCGCAATCGAAGCCGCCAAGTGGTCGGACGCAGAACGCCCGATTGCCGACTGGCGACATGTGGAGATCTTGTCGCGGCAAAAACATTCAGGAGATTGACTTGACAATCGGCTAGAATGTGGTATGCTTTAGTATCACCAACAAACACCCGGAGCCAAGCATGAACGTACTGATTTTGGCCGTCGAAAACACCAACAGAAATCAGTTTCGATACGCGGCTATCGAGTTGGAACAAGATTACTGTGACCTTGTGGCAGAGCGTGCCGGTGTCTATAAACAGATGGCTAGTCTGTTGCCAAACGGTCTTGGTCAAGTCGAGACACGCTACCACGATCATTCCCCCATGTGGTGCGAACATACCGATTTGTTTGATCCAGAGACTTTAGACGACCTTGGCGTACTAGCCGAGGACACTTTGGATCGAGGCATGGTGGTTATCCCCGCTGGGGCATTTCATGCCCAGCATCTACCATCATTGTTGGGCAAGATGGTATTCAACATGGCTGGCGTATACTGGGAAGTTTACAACTCATTGGGGGAAACGGAGCAAACCGTCCCCGTGAATCCATCATACTTGGTGGGTAATGGCACAAAATAGTTCTAATCATTGACTTGACAACCGGCGATTATGTGGTATGCTTTAGTGTAACCAAAACCCCAGCCAGGAGAAACACCATGCAACGACAATACAAAGTCTGGATAGGCATCGAACCACTGTATGACGGGCAGCCCGATGGTGACGACATAGGACTTCCCGATCCAGTGCGGCTCTGTGACACGTTGGATGAGGCAAGAGAGACTATTGCGGCGGTGCTACAACTGGCCAATCCTGCCGCTATGGCCACCAGTGACAATAGTGGCGAACTGTTTGTCTGCCCACGATGTGGCACAAAATTGTGTCTTACGGCGGCTGAGATTGTAGAGACTGGCGTGCCATATTGTCCGGAATGTATGGATGCATTTGGTATCGACGATCAGGAAATGGAACTAGTCTAACACCGGAGTGAATGATGATTCCAAAGATTCCAATCAATTCGATACGGCTGGCCAGATTATTCAGGCCATGGTTCTCGCGCGAGCAGAAGCAGACATTAGACACGGGACTCTGTCAAGCTGTTTGAGTTCTGGCAGTGGACTCAGTCTAAGATTAGTGAGGTGAAAATCGGCCGCTCTGGTGACAGTGACAATAACAATAACAATGTGGAGTAAACCAATGATTCGTGCTACAATATGTTCCGATGATGGCATTGTCAAAACTGAATTTGACGCCACCAAATGGTTTAAGCAAGCTGAGGTTAAGGAAATTCTTGAGCTTGCCGAGTGCGGTTGGGGTGGGGACTACCGGGCCAACAAAGTAGCTATCTATATGGGTGACAGATTGGACCTAGACGTGATTGGCTATGCAGAACTGGCTCCCGGAGTGGGCTTCGAGGTTCATGTTGATCCCGATCAGGCACGGGCATGGGTGGCCGAGAATCTGACAAACAGTGACAATAGTGGGGAACTGTTTGTCTGCCCACGATGCAGCACAGACTTGCGGCTTACGGCGGCTGAGATCGTGGAGACTGGCGTGCCATATTGCCCAGAATGTGCGGATATATTTGGTACCGACGATCAGGAAATGGAATTAGTCTAACACCCGGAGCCAAGCATGAACGTACTGATTTTGGAAGTCGAGAACACGAACAGAAACCAATATCGGTACGCGGCTATCGAGTTGGAACAAGATTACTGTGACCTTGTGGCAGAGCGTGCCAGGGTCTATAAACAGGCGGTTGGCAGAATAACGCGAGCTTTTGAGCAACGCGAGACACGCTACAATGATCGCACCACATGGTGGTGCGATCATGCTGATATGTTTGATCCCAAGACTTTGGATGACTGCGGCGAACTTGCCGAGGACACTTTGGACCAGGGTGTCGTGGTTATCCCCGCTGGGGCATTTATCCCGTGGCCGCCATCATTGTCGGGCAAGATGGTGTTTACCGAGTCTGGCGTCCACTGGGAAATTCACAACGAGTCGGGAGAACCGGAGCAAACCGTGCCCGTGAATCCGTCGGACCTTGTTGCAAAATAATTCTGGTCGCCGACTTGACAATCAGAGATTGTGTGCTATACTTTTAGTATTCATCAACAAACACCCGGAGCAAAGCTATGAGCAACTATCAAGCACAAGCCAAAGACGACGCCGTTGAGACTGCCAGCAATTTCTTGAAAACAATTGCTGAACAGATGATTGAAACCGGCATTGCAGGCGAGGATCTTTTCAACGATTACTCGGATGGTGATTCTTGGCATCACGAATGTCATGTGGACAAGTTCTATACTCTTCTGGAAGCGGCCGAGCTTCTGGATGAACTGGAATACTGTGAAGAATCCGACTGGGGACTATGGGAGGGCCAAGAGCCACGGAAAGCCATAGAGACACAAGCGGCCTTCACGTATGGCAACGCCGTTATATTCGAGTGGACTGACTTGATTAACCGCCTAAATGACGGCTACACCGAGTGGTCGGATAGCTGGGAAACCGAGGAAGAGAAACGCCTTGAAGACGCCAGTGACCCCGAACGCGAAGCGGCGGAAAATGACCACGACACACGAAAGACGGCCGATCTTGAATCGGCCTTAGTACATTGGATCAAACTATGACGCCACGAATACCGATCAATTCTGTTCAGGTGCCAAAAAGGTTTTGTGACCTTTGTGTCCGTTGGAACACTGGCACTGGTTGTATGCTTCATACTCTGACTCTAACAGCCACGCCAACCATCGGACCAGTGCTTCTTGGTCCCATGAATCGGGAACACGCCTATCTTCAGCTTTGGATTAGTTTGACCAACAGGGTAGCTGAAATGATGGCTTTAGCGTGGCCAAAAGAGGGCGAAAAGGGCGACACCGAAGAGTATACCAAGCTGTGGGGATTTTGGAAATGGGCCAAGGCCCAAACTTCCAGAATAGAGATCAATCGATAACTAAGGAGCCCAGCTATGAGCACGCGCATATACTCGTGTGGCAAAGGCATGAACGCCTCACAACTCATTGCATCAACGCATGTTGACGTGGACTACTGGTTCCCTGAAACCATCGCGTGTGCCGGCTTGACACTGCCGTTGATCGAACAAGAACAAGTGAAGTTGTTGCCGAGTTTGCTGGGCACAACGATTATGACACTCAGTCCGATAATCATACGTCTTTTGCTTCGTGAGGTACGTCTCGGGCGGCTGGACGACTTGGAACTGTATTGTGATGGCCGTCGAATCGCTATTGCCAAAGACGGATCGATGATCGACCATTGGGACGGCGGTTTCTTTGAAACCGGTTTCCATCTTCTGTTTGATTAACTGAAAGGGTGACGATGCACGTATTGGAAGCAACGATTCAACAGGACTTTAAGGACTTTGGCGATTTGACGCTAGACGCCCGCCAAGCCTATTGTGACGAGCTTGAAAATCAATGGTTTCGTGCCATGTATAATGGTCGGACTGCTGATTGCGAAAAGCTGCGCGAACTGGTTCGGCAGTGTCGTGAACGAATGCGTGAGGTGGCGTGATGAGGGAGACTAAAGGCCTAGTTTTGATCGGGCGCAGGGGCCATGGGTTACGACCAGGCTGTCAAAGAGATTTTCGCTTAACACCCTGGAGACTTTTCTGATGATGCCCGGCGACTTTGCACAAGAACTATACAAGACCTACGGGTACGGCTCGGTCCCAAGTGTTGAGGGTTGGTTAGTTTGTGATAACCGCGCGCGTCGAGTGACAATTACCGCAATACACCAGGATGGGTGGGCCGATTTGATGTGGGACGCTAAATGCCATGGCGATAATCTATTCCCAACACAACCACGACTTGAGCCAATCAAAACTCGATATGGTACTACCATGGTATGGATGACTGGCGAAATTCCCGTGACAAGTTTGCTATATAGTATACAAACCTATCGTGACGCATTGAACGGGGAGGGACCGTTGGCTCGACGCTGGGCAAACGATTCGCACAGTTTAGCGCATGAGCTATGTGATGCCTTGGACCACGTAGTCGAGAAACTTACTTAATCACCAGAGCACTGATGTTCAAAGACATAATTGTATGGACGTGGCAAGTCTGCTACCTCCTAGTTGGTATCACATGGGAATCTTTGTGTCCCCGAGATGTTATCGGATTCAAACCGTTGCATCGTCATCAATGGGTATCGGTCGAGACTTTGAAGATGGGTAGTGCAGGAATTTGTGATATTTGCCGGTGTACAAAGTGTGACGAATACACAATCACCCAACGGCCGATCACAATCAAATTGGTCACAACCAAATTTGAAATTTAGCGTTTGACTCTTAGCAGTTATGTGGTAAGCTTTAGTATCACCCAAGGAGCAAAACTATGTTTACCGTAACTGATTTTCTTGACCCAACCAATTTCCACACTGACTTTGACATTCATTCGGCCAGCAAGGATGAGAAGTATCGTCGGGGCCTAGCTGACTGTACTGAGTTCTCGGAAGTCTGTATTGGCATCAATGACGTTTGGTCAGCCACGGGCAAGAATGGCGCCTTGGTGCGAAGCTACGAACGGATTGGCTACCACCCCTACACTGCCGATCTGTTGCTGGCCTTCCTCGATTCCGATTGTGCTTTCTTTGTGTATCGAGACGAGAACGGCCATATTGTCAAGTATGACATACGGGCCATGCAAGCCGAAGGAACAGCACTAATGATTAGCTTCACGCTTCTACGCGATACCATGATGAATCAACATGGCTGGAGCCGACGAATGGCCACGCTGGCCGTCCGTGTCTACAAAGGGATTAAGACAGCCGAGACTCTGGCTATGTGTGCCCATGGCGATTACAGCCGCTCTCTATTGACTGAAGCCGAGTACCAAACCATTCTGAAATGACGATAGCGCCGGGAGCAAAACTATGGACCAACAACGTGAAGTTCTACGAAACCTACTATGTGGTTTGTCGTTGGAAGAGGTTAGAGACGTGCGAGCTTCCTATGAAGGGAATGCCGCAAATATCCTGTTCTGCAATCAATGGATCGTCGAAATGATGGTCTTGATTGACATACCCGAGACTGGCTTGAAACTGGTCACGGAAAGTGGCGTCTTGCGGGTCGCGTGCCCAAAATGCGGGGGCGGTAATATCATCCATAGCTTTACTTCACACCCTTATACATCCGTCTTTCATATCGAGGACGGCATCCCGTGTCCGGTAGACCATCAATTGGATGATGATGATGATCCGTCCATAAGTTGTCGTGATTGCAACTGGGGCGAGGAAGATTGTTTCCTTGAGTGGTAAAAAGTGGCAAATAGCACTTGACAACCGGGTTTTATGTGGTATGCTTGTAATGTAACCGAAACAACCTGGAGCAAAGCGATCGGGTTGCACACACTTATGATGTTGCCAAAGAGACACTGGACTTTGAGATTGTTGATGGGTATCCCCACACCTATTGGGCACACGGTCGCGGACGCGGATGTTTCCAATCCGAGACTAAAATGCTGGGATTGTGGCTGGATCGAAGGGGGATGTGTACTTAATTTCTAGCCCAGCCACTCACCAACCTGTAGAAGAATGATGGGATGCCAATCTTGTTGTAATGGGACCGATGGAAATGGTGTCTGTGGCACATGTGGTGGCACATGTGGGTCGGTTCCCAAGACGGCCGCACCAGCATGGTGTATGACGCCCGAGGAGGAAACCGAGTCTCGCCGTGAGCGAGGATTGAAAAACACGGACGAACACCAATGACAGTATGAGTAGGGGCGCCCTTGGTGCGAGGATTACCGGTATCCTAGCCATGCGGCCCGAACAAGCTATTCGGGGCGTGGTGAGACTATCCGAGCGCCTCTATCCTGACTGTCGCTAAAGTATCGTAAACTAGTCGCTTGACAACCGGCTTCTGTATGGTATACTTTTAGTATCACCCAAGGAGCAAAGCCATGAGACACATTGTCATTCAAGCCCACCATGATAAGAGCGAACATGTTGTGCCCATGAGGGCCGACGATTGTTGTACCCAACACGTCGAGCGGTTTCAACGCGAGCTTGCCGACGCTGGGCATCAGACGGGGGTGTCGTTCTATGTTGAGAATACCCCGGAATAGTCGCTTGACAACCGACTTCTGTGTGGTATACTTTTAGTATCACCCAAGGAGCAATACTATGAGAAACGACATACATCGACCTGGCGCCATTGACCCCGACGCTTACCATTTTGTTGGAGTCGAATACGCGAAAACTGACGATGTAGGCGATGTAGGCGATGTAGGCGATGTAGGCGATGTAGGCGATGTAGGCGATGTAGGCGATGAATTGTTTCTGGCCGGAGAACGGCGACGGATTGGTGAGCACAAAAAAGCCACCGGTGGTCGTATGGCCCGCCATGAGCATGGTGGTAACTGTATGATCTGTGGCGCTCTGGCCATCTACACCGCTTTATTCTATCATGCCGATTCTAACGAATACATCCGCACTGGGTTTGATTGTGCCGATAAGATGCACATTGCGGACAAAGACGCCTTTCGGACTTTTCGCACAAACATAGCGGATGCACGGGCCAGAAAGGCCAGACGCGCGAAAGCACAAGTTGTACTGGCCGATCTTGGTATCCTAGCCGCTTGGACTGTGTATGAGTCCGACACGGACTCATCCGAGGAACAAACCATACGAAACATTGTGGGCAAACTGGTACGCTGGGGCTCCATTAGTGACAAGCAAATTAAGTTTGTGGTGTACCTGTTGGACCAGATCGGGCGGCGGGTTGAAATCGCTGCCGAGCGTGCTGCCGAGCGTGCTGCTGCGTCCCCTTGCCCTGAGAGGCGTGTCGAGATTACTGGCCAAGTGGTCAAGGTAGAGTGGCGGGATAACGACTACGGTGGTTGTAACAAGATGACGGTCAAAAGCGATGACGGTTACCTTGTATGGGGCACAATGCCACGATCGTTGGGTGAAGCCGAACGTGGCGATCGTGTCAAGTTTACCGCCACTACCAGACAATCCGATCGTGACGATAAGTTCGGGTTTTACAGTCGCCCGGTGAAGGGGACTATTTTAGCTTGACAAGCGGCCGTCCGCATTACGAAGGGGCATCTATGAACGACAAGAATGACAAGAACCCGTTAGAAAACATCATCCGGTCACTGAACAATCAGACCACACATAGCGGCCGCCCATTCACTGGCCAAAAGCACACTATGCAGGCGAGCGTGGCAAAACACAAATTGAAGGAATTCGATTCAGGGATTTGGCTGACTGCTTGGCAAGAGCATTGATTTATTCAGCGGCCTTTACGCTAGAAAATGCTAAGGAGATGTATGCCATGGCCGAAGATGGAACATTGAATTACAATGATCTGTTTAGCTTGGACTTGTCACAAATGGACCCGGTCGCTCTGATCCAAAATCTTGGTTGCGAAGTCAAGAAAGCGATGGGCATCGACCAGAATGTTGAACCACCGTCGCCTGACTAAGCAATTTGGATTTTACAGCCGACCAGCAAAGGGACTATTTTAGCTTGACAAGTGGCTGTTATGTGGTATGCTTGTAATGTTCAAGACACGCGAGTATTTAAGCAATGAAGGGAGGTAGCCATGCCGGGAGATCTTTGAAGCCATGCCGGGTCGGATGATTCACAACGGCCGTCCGGTAGGCACTTACAAGTTGTGGCTGGGCGCAAGATGCACCCAGTTTAGACGCATGGAACAAGTGGGTCGCCCACAAGTATAACTTTTGGGTGGGCTACCCTCCAGTACCATTCTGAACCAAGGAGTAAAGCCATGAGACTACTGATAGCTGTTGAACTAAACGGACGCGACGATTGTGAGTTTGCGGACATACTTGGCAGACTGGATCGTTCTGCGTTGGAAGACCATTTTGGCAACTTGTTTGATGCCTTCGCTACTGTCGAGATTAGTCAGGCCGATTCGAGCCCCTGCGAACCGGGCCCGACTGTCGGAGAGTGGAAGTCTGAGGTAATAAACGGCAACACGGTGCAAAGCTACGATCAGTGGTGTAACGATAGTTATGAGGGGCCATTTCTCGGCGACTGAGAATTCCCCGACTCTTGGCAGTTTTGTGGTATGCTTGTAATGTAACCTCAAGCCATGATGGGGTCAACTAACTAACTAACCTGAGAGGATTGTGACGATGCAACAACTACTTTTGGCGCTGAGTATCCCCGGTGACTGCCCCTTGGCTGATTGTGCCAAGATTGTTAAACAATCCAACCTCGTGGCTTATTTGGAAACCGAGCTTCGACTGAAGGTAGGCGGCATACAGGCCCGCCTTGTACCCGAGTATGCTTACAACGGCGGCACAAACTGTCCGCATTGTGACGGTGAAGTCGAATATGCAGCCTCGTTGGGTGCTGAGGACGGAGTGGCTTGGCGTGATTGTCAATGCTTCGAGTGCGGGAAGAAATGGACCGAAGAATACCAACTGGTGGACTTCGAGCCGATTGAGGAGGGGTAAATTCGTGGCGGCCCCTTGACTCTTGGCAGTTTTTTGTGATATGCTGTAGTATCATCCAAACGTGAGGCACACATGAGATTCGTTCTTACACTTGATACACTTGAAGATCGGCCGTTGTGTGACTGTGCAAAGATTGTGGACCAATCCAACCTGGTGTCCAACCTGGAAACCGAGCTTGGTACAAGTATCTCTATCGGTGCTAAAATCACGCCAGCATACGCGGTCCACGGTGGCGTATACTGTCCGTTTTGTGGTGGAACATCCCACACTGTGGGTCCGTTGCAAGCGGACGGCGGCATTGTTCGGCAGCCCCAGAAGTGTAAGAATTGCTTCTATGAGTGGGACGACGTGTATCACCTTGTAGATTTTGAACGAACCAACTAACCCGAGACTTTCCGAGACTTTCCGAGACTTTCCGAGACTTTCCGAGACTTTCCGAGACTTTCCGAGACTTTCCGAGACTTTCCGAGACTTTCCGAGACTTTCCGAGACTTTCCGAGACTTTCCG
>SDBT01000851.1_pt1 | contig 50686 bp, 45 predicted proteins | sample 2277101 | NCBI WGS metagenome assembly SDBT01 (sample SAMN10404973, study PRJNA504765) | marine sediment metagenome | isolation source: marine sediment core GS10_PC15, 103 cmbsf | place: Arctic Ocean: Southern Knipovich Ridge | collected 2010
CGGGGCTTTCGGAGACGAAGCTCAAGGTGGGACCCCCGAATCTGTTACGCACCCGCACGAGATCAGCGCCTGCGGCGCAGCAGCAGCGCCAGGCCGAGCAGCAGCGGCCAAGCCGGCGCCGGAGCCGCCCGGGGTGGAGCAGTCGCACCCGGCGGCCCCCCAGCAGTCCTCGTCGTCGATGTCGCCGTCGCAGTCGTTGTCACGCCCGTCGTGGCACATCTCGACCGCCGACGTTGCCGTTGGTGGCGCCGTCGCCGTTGCGGCACAGCACCACGTGGGCGCCGACCGGCAGGTGCCCGTCCTCGAGGACGAACCCGTCGGTGTCGTCGTCCGAGATCCGCCAGCCGCGCAAGCTGAGATCACGGCCCGAGGCATTGCGGATCTCGAACCACTCGCCCTCGGAGTCGTTCACGCAGCCGGGGTTCTGCATGATCTCGGTCACCACCACCTCGCCCGCGCCAGCCATGCTGCCGCACCAGCTCACACCGGAGACGGTGCGACAGGCCCAGCCGGCTTCCAAGGCACACGACGAGTTGCACCCGTCCCCGTCGTCGGTGCCGCCGTCATCGCACTCCTCACCGCCTTCGATCGCGCCGTTGCCGCAGTAATCCGCCCGGGTGACCACCTCGGCGATCTGGTAGCGGAACTGCCCGCCGGTGTCTACCCCGGAAGGGCGCCCGCCCAGATCGCCGTCGTCGCTGCCGTTGGGGACCGGCAGGTCGGTCGTGGGATCGAGGCCTACGAAATTGCGCCGGATCCGGTTGGAGGAGTTGGCTCCCGCGGTGAAACCGATCATGGCCAGGCCCCACTCGGCGTTGCCGGCCAGGACGTTGTTTGCGATCTCGTTGTCGATCGAGCCGGAGAAGAACATCACCCCGTTGGTGTTGGGCACCGGGTTGCCGCCGCTCGGGTCGGTGCCGATCAGGTTGTCGGCCACGGAGTTCGTCGACGGGGAGCCGCCCGAGCCGTCGAACAGCACCCCGAAGCCGACCATGGGATCGTCTCCTCGCCGCTCCCCGGAGATCAGGTTGCGGTCAGCGGGGTCGCCGGCGTCCGGGCCCACGAAGTTGCTCGCGGCCCGGTTGGCGATATGGACGCCCGCGCAGTAGGGAGTGTCCCAGGTAAGCCAGCCCGAGGGCAGCGGAGTGGTGCCGGTTATTTCGGTGCCCAGGAAGTTGCCCTGGATGCGGTTGTTTGTGCAACCGATGCTCATCATGCATATGGAGATCTCGAACAGCGGCCCCGAGTGTACGTTCAAGCCGCGGATGGTCACGTCGTCGGTCTCGATCCGGAAGACCGAAAAACCGCCCGCGACCGACCCGTCGACCGAGATCATCAGGCTGGTGTCGAGCGGCCCGGGAGCCGGGTTGGTGTTGGCCGAGGAGCCCGCCTGGCTGAAGCCGTCGATCAGGGTTCCCGGATCGGTCAGCAGGTACTCCTCCGCGGCCAGGATGGTGACCGGGCCGAGGCCCGGAATAGCGAATGAGATCTGGTCCGGCCCCGCGGTGTTGTTGGCGCTCCAGACCGCCCACCCCAGGCTGCCCGTGGTCGCGGCAGCGTCGGGGGCGTCTCCCAGGTCGTTGTCCACCACGAACACCGCGGCTGCGGCCGGCGTGGCCGGGCCGAGCAAGCACAAGGTCGCGAGAATGCACGACAGGTTTCGAGACATGGGTCTCCTCCTTGAAAAAAATAGCCTATCGGCTGCCCCTGGCGCGGCGGAAGACCTCCAGGACCTTGGGAGAGGTGGTGACCGGGTCCAGGGTGAGGTCCGGGGCCACCATCAGGAGCCTGACGAACTCGTGCTCGGCCTCCTTGATCTGGTCCATGGCCACCAGGCAGTTGGCCAGCACCTCGCGGGCCTGGGACTCGTCGGCCTTTGTCAGCCGGCCTTCCTCGAGCACCCTCACCAGGTTGGCACGCGCAAGCTCGTACTCGCCGTCCCGATACAGCTCGAAGGCCTGCTGGACCAGTTTGACGTCGGCCGGGGGGCTGGCGGCCGGGGTGAGCGGCTCCAACTTGGGGTCGTCGAGCACAGCGGTGGGATCCTCCCGGGCCGGGTCGGGCTTGTCGGTCGGCGCCTTCCCGCCGTCGGGTTGGCCCTTGTCCTTCCCGGCTTGCCGGGCTTCCTTTACTATCCGCTCCCTTGCCTTGGCGGCCGCCAGGCGCTTGGCCCGCTCGCGGGCCTCGCGGGCCGCCCTGGCTTCCCGTTCCTGGTTGCGCTTGAGCCGCTGCTTGACCTTGTCGGTGGCGGCCTCGGGATCGTAGATCGGGATCAGGATTATCTCGCCGGGCTTCAGGGCGTTGGAGCGCTTGTCGTTGAACTTGCGCAACAGGCCGGTCGGCTTGGACTTGAAGTAGTAGCGCCTGGCCAGGTCCACCATGTTCTGGCCTTCCTGCACCCGGTGGCGGATCAGGAACGGGATGGTGATCGTCGTGCCGGCCTTGATGTCCTTGGGATTCTCGATCTTGTTGAACCACATCAGGAACTCGGCCCGCTTGGCGTCCTTGAGGTATTTCCTGGCCAGCTTGGCCAGGTCGTCGCCCCGCTTGATCTTGTACTTCCAGACGGTCGGGATCCACAGGGACTTCCTGCGGCTCAGCTTCGCCGGATCGGTGATGTTGTTGACGGTGGTCAGGTAGATGTATTTCTTGCTCGCGCCGTAGTGGATCATGGCGATGTGGGACAGGGTCTCGTCCTGCTTGGGCTTGTAGCGCAACGCCAGGGCGGTCGATGGAAGCCCCAGGAGCATGGCCAGCGCCAGCAGGGCGGAGAACGGTCGCAGTCGCTTCGGCGGCCTTTTCATTGTTGTCGTCCACCCCCGCATGCTCACTCGCGCTTGCGCTCCAGTTCCACTTTCAGCTTCTTTGGCCTGGCGGGCTCGATCAGCACCTTGCGGGTTACCGTCTCGTAGTGCGGGTTCTTCAGCGTCACCTGGTATACCCCCGGGCTGAGCGAGAAGGAGCGGGCCACCGGGGTGGTGTCGACGTAGGCCCCGTCCACGTAGATCTCGGCCCAGGGCCAGGCGACCACCTTGAGAGCGCCCGGCGGGCCGGCGGCCGAGTGGGCGGCCGCCTCGGCTCCGGACAGCCCGGAGGCGAGGTGGATTATCAGGATCCACAACAGCACGGCCGCGCCCAGGGCGCCCTGGACCTTGGCGATGGTCCGCAGGCTCAACGGGGGCGGCAGCCCGGCGTCCTCGCGGGCGAACTCCTGGTCGTCGAGCAGATCCCTGGCGACGAACGTCTCGGCCTCGTCGCGGGTGATGAACCCGTTGTGGTAGAGGTAGATCTCCAGGCGAGCGGAGTAGTGCATCCTGACCCGGCGCGTCACGAAGGTCTCCAGGTCGCGGCGCAGATCGCCGGTCGACCTGTAGCGTTCGGCCGGTTCCTGTGCCAGGCAGCGCAGCACGATGCGCTCCAAGTGCCTGGGAATGTTGGGATTGATCCGGCGTGGGCGGATGAACTCACCGTTGAGGATCTTGTGCATGATGCTCTTGCCGCCGCCTTCGGAGAAGGGCTTGATCCCGGTCAGCATCTGGTAGAGCACGATGCCGAAGGAGAAGAGGTCCGAGCGGAAGTCGATCTTGACCCCCATGACCTGCTCCGGCGACATGTAGGCCGGAGTTCCCAGCGACGTTCCCGGACGGGTCAGGTCGCCCAGGTTCTCGTCCCGGGCGATTCCGAAGTCCATCAACTTCACCTCGCCCTTGCGGGAGATGATGATGTTGGACGGCTTGATGTCCCGGTGTATGATCCCACGGTAGTGAGCGTACTCCAGCGCGTTGCTCACGCCCAGGCCGATCACCGCGCCCACGGTGGGCGGCAAGCGGCTGACCTTTTCAAGCACGTCGAACAGGTCGATGCCTTCGACGAACTCCATGACCATGCGGTAGGAGCCGTCCTCCTTGACGAAATCGAAGATGTGGACGATGTTTTCGTGCTGCAGCGCGGCCAGCGAGGTCGCCTCCCGGATGAAGCGGGCGACCAGTTGGGTATCATTGGCGAATTCGGGTTTCAGCACCTTGATGGCCACCGGGCGATTGAGCGAGTTCTGGACAGCCTTGTAGACCACGGCCATACCGCCCGCGCCGATCTCGGCGATGATTTCGCAATTGTTGACCTGTTTGATGGGCATGCGGGCAGAGATCATATCGGTATTGTGCGACACGGTCAACCGGTTTGATAGGGCCTTGGTTTTTCTACACGTCGGGCCGGTCATAACTGGATTCTTGACAAATCGTTCGATTTTCGAAAGGATGGTCTTGGCCGTTGATGATTTTCGATTTTCATGGAGGTGGACCGGAATGCCGCCACCGATGATAACTACTCCAGAAGCCGCCATCCGTCTGTCGCGAGCGATCGCCTCTGACCTCTCCCTGTACAACGAGGAGAAGATCATCGAGGGGATCGAGAACGACAACATCTTCGAAGTGCTTCAAGACGAGGTCGAAGAGGGGCGGGTGTTGTACAAAAGCCGTGTAAGTCCGGAACTATACGGCACCACCAACTTCTACGATCGCGCCATTGTGGACATTGTGATCAAGTCCAAGGGTCATATCAAGTCCAAGATCTGGTGACGATGAGCCGGCGTATCCTGGTGGTCGATCCGGAATCGGAAGGCCAGCGTCTTGACAGGTTTCTGGCGTCCAACCTGGATCACCTGTCGCGGTCCTACCTGCGCAAGCTGATCGACGACCACCAGGTCCTGGTGAATGACAAAAGTGCGAGGGCATCCCACCGTGTGCGTGCAGGTGAGCGCATCGGGGTGATCGAGCCTCCCCCCGTGCCGGCCGAACCCGAACCGGAGCGGATTCCCCTGAACGTGGTCTACGAGGACCGGGACCTGCTGGTGATCGACAAGCCTCCGGGCCTCGTGGTTCATCCGGCGCCCGGGAGCCCGGACGGCACCCTGGTCAACGCCCTCCTCCACCGTTGCGATGATCTATCCGGCATCGGAGGGGTCAAGCGTCCGGGCATCGTCCATCGACTGGACCGCAACACCTCGGGCTTGCTGGTGGTGACCAAGAACGATCGGACACACCGACACCTGGCCGAACAGTTCCAGAACCGCCGGGTCGGCAAGGTCTATCTGGCGTTCGCAGGCCGGCGGCCCGGCGGCGCCGAGTTGGCCGACTCGGGCACCTTCGACACGCTCTTCGGGCGCCACCCGGTCGTACGCCGCCGGTTTTCCTCCCGGGTCGAGCGCGGCAAGCGGGCCGTGACGCACTACGAGGTGCTCGCGCGCTTCGGAGACGAGGGCTGGTCGGCCGTCAAGCTGCGGCTGGGTCTCCAGACCGGCCGGACCCACCAGATCCGGGTTCACCTGGCCGACGCCGGGAACCCGCTGCTGGGGGACAAGCTGTACGGTGGTCGCAGTATGCGCGGATTTCCACACGAGGCGCAGCCCGACCGCCAGGCGCTTCACGCCTGGCGGCTGGCCTTGCAGCATCCGTCCTCGGGCGAGCGGCTCGAGTTCGAGGCGCCGCTGCCCGAAGATCTGCTCCGCCTCGAGCGCGCGTTGCGCAGACTCGGCGGCTGAGGACAGCCGGGCTGGGCGCCGGGTCTTGACATCGTCCGTTCCAGTCCCAGATTGGATTGCATGCCGGCATCCGTGCCCAGAAAAGACGCGATCCGTCAGTTTCTGGATCACCTTGCCTTCGAACGCAGGCTGGCGGAGTTGACCGTCCGGGCGTACGCCCTGGACCTGGGACAAGTGCGGGAATTCCTGGAGGATTGCGGCGTGGATCTGCTCGGGGCGCGCATCGTGGACCTGCGGGCCTTCCTTGCTTCGCAGCACAAGCGCCTGAGCCCCCGCTCGGTGGGGCGGAAGCTGGCGGCCATCCGCGGCTTCTTCCGATACGCCCAACGACGGGGATGGGTGAAAGACAACCCGGCCGAGCGCATTCGCTCCCCCGTGACCGACAAGCGTCTGCCCGTTCACCTGGACCATGACGAGGTGTTGGCCCTGCTGGCAGCGGCCCGGGGGGACGGCGTTCTTGACCTGCGCGATCTGGCCCTGCTGGAGGTGCTCTACGGCGCGGGTTTGCGGGTCTCGGAACTGGTCGGTCTGGACGTTGACGACCTGGACCGCCGCGAGCGTACCATCCGGGTGGTCGGCAAGGGCGGCAAGGAACGCCTGGTGCCGGTGGGGCGGCCGGCCTGCTCGGCCGTCGCCGACTACCTGCCGGCCCGGGCCCGGCTGGCGGCCAGGTCGGACGATTCTGATGTCGGAGTTGCCGGGGCCCTGTTTCTCAACCGGCTGGGGGGTCGGCTTTCGGCGCGGTCGGTCCGCCGCATGCTGGATCGGCGAATAGTCCAGGCTGGCGTACTGCACAACATCAGCCCGCATGCCTTGCGACACTCGTTCGCCACCCACCTGCTCCAGGGCGGGGCCGACCTGCGAACCATCCAGGAGTTGTTGGGCCACTCATCCCTGTCGACCACGCAGGCGTACACCCATGTGGATGTTCAGCGGCTGATCGAGGTATATGATCAGGCGCACCCGCGAGCGAGGCGAAAACGCGGCGCCGGGAAGGAAGGGAGACGATGAAAACGATCCGCGCCACCACCATCCTGGCAGTCCGACGTCCCGGGCAGATGGTCATGGCGGGCGACGGGCAGGTATCGATGGACAAGGTGGTGATCAAGCACAGGGCGCGCAAGGTCCGCACCCTGCTCGACGGCAAGGTGCTGGCCGGCTTCGCCGGCAGCACCGCCGACGCCTTGACCCTGTTCGAGAAGTTCGAGGCCAAACTCAAGGAGTACAGCGGAGCGCTGGTCCGATCGGCCGTGGAGTTGGCCAAGGACTGGCGTACCGATCGGATCCTGAGGCGGCTCGAGGCGCTTCTGGTGGTGGCCGACCGGGAGAAGATCCTGTTGATCTCGGGAACCGGTGACGTGATAGAACCCGACTCCGGGGTGATGGCCATTGGCAGCGGCGGTCCCTATGCCCAGGCCGCCGCGACCGCCCTGCTGAACCACACCGACCTGGACGCCAAGCAGGTCGCCGTCGAGGCGATGCGGATCGCTGCCGACCTGTGCGTGTTCACCAACTCGGAGATAACGATCGAGCAGTTGTAGAAAGAACGGAAGCGACATGGAAAACAGTGGATTACTCAAGCTGAACACCTTCACTCCCAGGGAGACGGTCTCGGAACTCGACCGCTACATCATCGGCCAGGACCAGGCCAAGCGTGCAGTGGCCATCGCCATGCGCAACCGCTGGCGCCGCCAGCGGGTGCCCGGGGAACTGCGGGACGAGATCGCTCCGAAGAACATCATCATGATCGGCCCGACTGGCGTGGGCAAGACGGAGATCGCCAGGCGGCTGGCCAGGCTGGCCCAGGCCCCGTTCCTCAAGGTCGAGGCCAGCAAGTTCACCGAGGTCGGATACGTGGGCCGGGACGTGGAGTCCATGATCCGAGATCTGGTGGAAGTGTCAGTCAAGATGGTCCGGGACGAGGAGACCCAGCGGGTCCAGCTCAGGGCCCAGGAACTGGCCGAGGAACACCTGCTGGACGTCCTGGTGCCGCCGCGGCCGGCCGGCCTGGAGGACCGTCCACAGGCTCCGTCTTTTTCGGACACCACCCTGGGACGGATCGAGCCGGCCCGCGCCTCCGCGAATGGTGAGCCGAGCGATGCGACCAGGGAGAAGTTCCGCCGCATGCTGCGCGATGGGAAGTTGGACGAGCGTGAGATCGAGCTGAGCGTGCCCGACCGGGCGGGCGTGTTTCCGATGATGCAGGTTTTCTCCACCTCCGGGGTGGAGGAGATGAACATGAACCTGCAGGACATGCTGGGCAACCTGTTCCCCAAGCGGACCAAGAAGCGCAGGCTCAAGGTGCCGGAGGCGCTTCGGGTGTTGAGCGATGAAGAGGCCCAGAAGCTGGTGGACAATGAGAAGGTCATTCACGAGGCGCTGCAGCGAGCCGAGCAGGCCGGGATTATCTTCATCGACGAGATCGACAAGATCGCCGGGCGGGAGAGCGGCAAGGGTCCGGACGTCTCCCGCGAGGGCGTACAGCGCGATCTGCTGCCGGTGGTCGAGGGTTGCACGGTGGCCACCAAGTACGGAATGGTCAGTACCCAGCACATCCTGTTCGTGGCCGCCGGGGCCTTCAACGTCGCCAAGCCGTCCGATCTGATCCCCGAGATGCAGGGCCGGTTCCCCATCCGGGTGGAATTGCACAGCCTGGGACGGGAGGAGTTCTTCCGCATCCTGACCGAGCCCCGCAACGCCCTGGTCAAGCAGTACGTGGCCTTGATGGCCACCGAGGGCATCGAGCTGGAGTTCGACGACGCGGCCCTCAACCGCGTGGCCGACATCTCGGCCGAGGTCAACTCCCGGACCGAGAACATCGGCGCCCGGCGGTTGTACACGGTGTTGGAGAAGCTGCTCGAGGACCTGTCCTTCCGGGCTCCCGAGATGAATGGCGCCATGGTTCGGATCGGGGTAGAAGAGGTGGATGGGGCCCTGGGCGACATCGTCCAGGACCAGGACCTGAGCCGCTACATCCTTTAGCTTCCAGCTGTCTGGCGGTTGAACATGGCTACGACCTGCCGGCGCTGCGACTACAGCATAACGGCCAGAGTCCGCTTCTGCCCGAGCTGTGGTGCCCCGCAGGACGCGGCATACGCGGATTCATCTCAGCGCTTCGCGGAAGAGCGTATCGAGTTGCTTTGCCGATACTTGCCCAAGAACCTGGTAAAGCACCTGATGACCGAGCGACGCGCTCCTCTCGGCCAGCTTGCCGTGGCTGCGGTCGTGTTCGCCGATATCTCCGGGTTCACGGCCATGAGCGAGAGGATGGACCCGGAGCAGGTGTTGCGGGTCATGAACGGCTGCTTCGAGGGGCTCGTCGAAGCGGTCGAGAGACACGACGGTGTGGTGGACAAGTTCATCGGTGACTGCTTGATGGCCGTCTTCGGCGTACCCGTCGCGCACGAGGACGACGCGGCGCGGGCCGTGCGCGCGTGTATGGAGATGTTCACCTTTCTGGAGGAGTACAACAAGAACCTGGGCAAACCGCTCGAGCTGTCCGTCGGAATAAACTACGGGCCGCTGGTCGCCGGCAACCTCGGTTCCAGGACGCGGATGGACTACACGGTCATGGGCAGGACCGTCAACCTGTCGCAGCGCCTGGAGGCTGCTGCTACAGCCGGTCAGATCCTCGTATCCGAGGCCGTACAGCGCGCCGCGGGATCGGAGATCTACTTCGATCCCCTGGAGCCGATACGGATCAAGGGAATCAGCGATCCGGTCAATGTCTTTCTCGCATCCAGGAGGGTTCGTCGGCGGAGACAGGCCCGACTGCTGCCGTGCATGGGAAGAGACCAGTATCTCGGGCCGATCCAGGAGACCCTGCAATCCGCCGGCGAGCAGGGCGTCGTCATCGACCTCTATGGCGACAGCGGAGTCGGTAAGTCCAGAATCGCCGAGGAGATAGCCGGCCGGTGGTCGAAGGCATTCATCGTGTGGGCGCCTGGCTTTGGACGGGCGCGACCATACGGCGCCATCGGGGCCGTGGTCGAGGCTGTGTGCGGAATCGACGTGGAGGATTCCGCGGCCCGTCGCCAGCAAAAGCTCTCTCGCCTTCAGGAGATCGGCATCGAAGAGGGATGGCGACTCTTCCTGAGCCATGTGGTGTCTGTGGTGTCTACCAGGGACGCCACGGTGGGTGAGTTGGATGGGGAGAGCGTTCAACGGGGTGTCCTGGCGGCAACGCGCGTGCTTTTCGAGGCTCTGTCCGCCTCTCGGCATCTGATTGTCCTGGACGGAATAGAGAGGTACGACGCCCATTCGGTGGATGTTCTCTCCAAGTTGTGGCCCGCAAACCCACCCCAGGGCCTTCGCCTGATATCGACCCGGACGCCGGATGCCGCGCTCCTTTTCGCAGGATTCGCCGGATCTGGATGGGTTCGATCCATAGAGGTCGAACCGCTCGACGAGGAGACGAGCATCGCTCTGGCCGCCGCGAGGTTATCCCTGGAGGTTCTACCCAGGACAGCGGCAAGATTCCTGTTCGAGCAGGCGGCGGGCAACCCGCGCTACACCCTGGAGTTGATCGCCTCTTTGCTGGAGACCGGCTACATCTATCAATCCGATCGCGGCTACATCGTTCGCGACGATCTGGACAAATCGCCTCGAGGTCTGGAATTCATCAGCCTGGTCCGAAGTCGGATCGACAGGTTGCCCGTCGACCAGAAATACCTGCTGCAGGCCGGGGCCCTCTACGGCACGACCTTTCCGGGGGACATCGTTTCAGCCGCCATCGGCAAGCCCCGTCACGGGCCCCAATGGCTCGTGGAGATCGCCGACCGGGGTCTGCTCGTACCTCACGACACCCAGTACTCCTTCGGACATGCGCTCGTTCATCAGGCGACCATCGAGAGCCTGACGAGCGAGCAGCGTGCGGCCTTGTACGGTCACCTGGGCGCTGCCCTCGAGACCCATCCGGACGCGCGCAGACAGGAGAGCATTCCGCGACTGGCGCGATTTTTCGGCGAGAGCACGGACGTCAAGAAAGCCGCTTATTATCTGGAGCGTTCCGGAAACTACCTGTTGAAGAACGGTGAGCACGAGCGTGCCGCCGAGAGCTTCGAGCGACTGGTTCGACTCCAGTCGACGAGCAGCATGCTCAGTACGCTCAGTAGTCTACCTGACACTGCGGTGCGGGCACAGATCCTGGCTGGACGCGCCTGGGAGATGGCGGGCGAAATCCAGAAAGCATTTCAATTTTACAGGGGGGCGGAGGATGCGGCCGATCAGGCGGGCTCTTCCCTGCTGATCGCGGAATCCAGACGATACCTGGCCAGACTCCTGAGGCTGCAAGGCAATCCATCCGACGCCCGGCAGCGTATTGCGGCGGCCCTGGGCGCAGCCCGCCTGGCAGGGGATTCCCGCACCCTGGCCTGGGTGCTGTTGGAAGCCGCCGAGATCGATCTCGCGGCCCAGCGAATCGCCCAGGCCTCGGCCAAGCTTCAAGAGGCCCAGAAGATCAGCTCGGACCTTTGCGAAGATGACCGGGAGGGAAGTGTTCGCGGCCGATGCCTGGGACGCCTGGGAAGACTGGCGTTGGCGGGAAACGACCTCGAAGGGGCCCTGGCGCTGCTGGGCGAAGCCGCTTCCGTATGCGAATCGGCCCATGACCATCGCGAGCTGGTTCGGCTCAACGGAAACCTGGGGATCCTCTGTCACAAGTACAAGCGCGATGGAGCCCGGCCGTACTTCGAACGCGCCATCGGCTTGGCCGGGAAGATCGGCGACAGGCTCGGGGAGGCCAAACAGCTTCACAACCTGGGCTCGTTCCTGTTGTCACAGGGTGACCGGGACTCGGCGCGCGCTTGCTTCGTTCAGTCCTACGATCTGGCTCGCGCCCTGGAGTGGATGGAGGGGGTGGCGGTCAACTCGAACGCCATAAAGCAACTCGAGGCCCGGTAACCGCCAGCCGGTGGAGAATCAATCCATGAAGAAGTGTGGAACGTTCACCTGCTCCTGTTCTGGATCCAGGGAGTGGCGTATCGTTCGCATCGGCCGGCCGGTCTCGTCTATCTCGGCCAGGTCGACGACTATACCGCCGGTCAGAGCCACGCCGTCAGGTCCCGAGATCAGTCTGACCCTGGGCCGGTCCGCCGGCGTATTTCCGAGCGGACGGTCGAAGACGATGCCGCGCTCGCCGGTGTCCAACTCCACCAGGGTGCCAATCGGGTAGCGGCCGATGCCGGCGGCCAGGAGCTTGACGGCCCAGTCCGCGAATTTCCCTTCACGGTTGAGGAGCATTACTTCGAGGGCCTGATCGGGGCGCAGGGCGGCATGACCCATGCGAGAGGTCGTCAGGTGGTCGTAGGCGTCCGCCACCGCGAGGATCTGCGACATGACGTCGGGTTCAGCCTGAGTGCGGTAGGTGTGGGTGAGGGGTACGTGCCCGCGATTCTCGAAAACCGTCACCATGCGGGCGACGGCCTGCATTCCGATGCTCCCGAACTCAGTCATTCGACGAATGGACAGCAACGGCAGCCTGGAGATCTCCTCATTTTCCGCCTCGCCGAGCGTGTCGATACGGTCGATGATCTGTCTGGGAAGGTCCATGACCCCCAGTTCGTGCATAATAGCAGTCATCCCAAGATGAACGAGTTCGGGCTTGCCAAGGCCTGCGGCACGCCCGATGATCAGAGACAGGATCGCGACGTTTACGAAATGGTTGGCGACATACTTGCGATAGGTTCGCAGCTGTGTGAGTCCCAGCAGTGTAACAGCGTCCTCTTCGATGATGTCCAGCAGGTTCTGAGTCAGACGCTTGATCTCGCTCGGGCGGGGCTGCTTCCCCTGCGGCCAGGTCTCCAACGTGTTGTTGCAGAACATGAGGATCAGGGCGTAGGTGCGCAGGATATACTGCCGCCGGTCCAGGAGCGTTTTTGTGCTCCCCATTTCAGGTGTTTTTCTTAGCTTGATATGGCCCAGGTCGCGTCTGAGTTCGCCCCTGGCGTCCGGGCCGCTCCGAATCGCTTCGATAACGGTGAGCATCAGCGCGCGAAACTCCTGTTCCGCACACCCGTCGTGGAATTCGATCTCGCCGACTCCGAGCTCCTCACAGATGACGTGCAGGAAATTGGCGTTCTGGTAGGAGCTTTGGTCCAGCTTGACCAGCGTGTCGTTGAGGAAGAACGTGTTGGACACCAGGCGCAGGTAGAACATGTTGCTCCCGGTGTGCTCGAAAATAATGTTCGATATCTTCTGTATCGTCTCCAGTGGGGGGATGAGAGCGGCGTTGTTCTGGCTGTGAATATAGGCCGTCCTCAGGAGGACGAACAGGCTATTGATGAGAACTCGTGCGAGTTGCTGTTCTCGTTCCGTTTCGTCATCGGCGGGACCGATCAGCCCGGGTGGAGTCGAAGACGGCACTGAGCTGCTTGAGGTTTTTTCTTCACCGTTGTTCATGGGATGCCTTCCGGTAGCGGATGTTCTTGACCGCCATGCCGGCAGCTTTCTTGATTTCCTTGCTTGCCATGAACGCCTTGGAAAGCTTCTCCAGGGAGGAGAGCGATTCGCGATCTCCCCTGGAACCCAGAATGCGGATGGCTTCGATACGGGTGACCTGGTCGACTCTTGGCGTCTTGGACCCCAGCGCGATCTCGCGCAGGACTGCCAGTCCTTTGCCCGTAGTGACACGACCAAGGGCACTGATGGTATGTAGCTTCTCATTGTCGCTGCGGGTTTCGAAGCTCGGATCCCGAATGACGGAGAGGAGGCTGTTCTCCGGATCTGCTATCCTCATCCGTACGAGAATATCGATTGTCTTCAGCCGCACTTTCTCGTCGGGATCCCTCAGCATACGGGGCAGTACTTTCTGGATGACTTTCTGGATGGCCGGGTCCTTGGCATTCATCATCAGGTTTAACACGCCACGACGAACCGCGGCTGACTCGTTGTGCAGGCCGGGCAGCAACTCCTTGAAGACGAGAGAATAGTCCGTCTTCAACAGCAGGTCGAGCGCCAGCAGGGCCTGGTTCTCGTCACCGTCGATGACCTCGTCGATCAGGAAATATTGATGACGCGGTGCGGATGTTTCCAGGTGGCCGAGGATGTCGTTGCGAACGCTCGGGTCATTCGTCGACTGCAGCCGCTTCCAGAGTGCCGGAAAGCCGTCGATGCTGATGAACCTCAGCAGTTGAGCTGTTTCTTTCCGGGTCTCTTCGATCCCGGAGCGTTCGATCAGCACGGTGATGATCTCGTCCTGGTGGAGATCGCCGAGTATCTCCCTCTTGACGTCCTGGGCTCCGGGCGACTCGTCGAGGGCATCTATGGCTCTCGCGGCGTCTAAAATCGGTTTCAGGGTCTGATGCTCGATGCTCTCGATGGTGAATTCGCCGAACGCCTTTCGGACACCCTGGCTGGCGGATTCGCCGAGTGCCTGGAGTGTGAAGAACAGGATCTCACCGAACTTGGCGCCGATGTCGTTTTCTTGCGCTCGAAGGCGATCGTGAATCTCCTTCTTTTCGGCCGGGGTAAAGGAGAAGACGCCTTCCGCCTGTTTCTGGGTGTCCTCGACGACGCCGTCGAGCAGCTCCGGCGCTTGCCGCCTGATTTTTCTGTCGTCTGCTCTGAACCCTTTTCTCCGTTCGATCAACTGGGAGGTGTCGATCCGGGCATCGGTCACCGGAACCGCACAGGTCGCCCACTTGACGATGTCATCGACACCAACAGTCGCATCGGCCTGGCTGGGCCCGTCTTCCGGAGCATCCCCGGAACCCTCGGAGAAGAACTCGATGGCCTGATAGGTGATGCCCTCGAGGTCCGCATCCCACAAGAGTGTCACGATATCGTCTTCGGACGGTGTTTCACCGAAGATCTGCCCGAAGACGTCGAGGAACCGTTCGAGCTCTTCATTGGTGATGTTCTCGTGAAAGACCAGTTGTCGGACTCCGTCCTGGTAGAGCCTGTAGATGTAATTCTGGTTCGGGCGGTCGATCTTGAGTACTTCCTGGCCGTCTACCTTGAAAGCGTAGGGCTCGACATCCAGCCGGAGACGGTCGTTCTGTTGCATTATGGGCTTCAGGGTCTCGAGGAACATGTCGAGGAACATCTTCCTCTTGGGGTGGTCGCGGGTGAGCAGATAGATACCGCCCCACATGCGTTCGAACGCCGTCATCGCAGCGGCAGCCAGGACGACGGTCTCGTCCCCTTTGCCGCCCAGGATTCTCTGGCTGCGGCTGGTGGTCTCGGCAGGAGTCACGCTATTCCTCCTCCACCTTGCTGGCAGTTCATCCTTGCTTGACATCCTAGCGCTCCAAAGGATAATAAGAAAGTCAATTTGCGGGCGGGGCTGACGGTGGAGGGGGGAACGCCCATTTTTTTACCGAGGAGACCCCTTGAGTCCTGGAATCCCAGTCGAGGGCGTTGATCTGAGGGCGGTTCCCAGGTTGAACGAGAGCGTCGACCTGATGAAGCTCTCGCTGTCCATGGAGGAGGGATTCCTGATCTCACGGGTCGACGGGAGCAACACCATCGACGCCGTGGTCAAGCTGTCGGGTTTCAATCCGGCCAGGGCCGTCGAGATGCTCTTGGGCCTGCGCTCCCGCGACCTGATCTTCTGGGAGGGCGCCGCCGGGGCGGGCGGGTCGGCACCGGGAGAGGACTACGACCCAGCCGATCTGGAGGCGGGGATCGACCTGCCGGTCGAAGTCCAGAAGAAGATCCTGGCGCTGTTCAAGCGCAAGGACGAGATGAATTACTACGAGCTGCTGGGTGTCGACAGACGTGCAGACGCCAAGGAGATCAAGCGGGCCTACTTCAAGGTGTCCAAGGATTATCACCCTGACACGTACTTTCGCAAGCACCTGGGCACGTTCAAGTCCAAGGTGGTTGCGCTGTTCAAGCTGGTCAGCAAGGCCCACGAGGTGCTATCCAACGGGCAGAAGCGGGCCGAGTATGACGCCACCTTGCCCTATTTACCCACCGCCGAGGAACTGGAGCAGGCGCATGAAAAGGAGGCCCGGAAGGAGGGCGATGCGAGGCTCAAGGATGAACGCCGGCGCCGATTGATCAGGATCACGCCGCTGGCCCAGCGCAAGAGGCAGGCGCGGGCGCATTTCAAGGACGCCGAGAAGCACTGGGAGGAAAAGAACCCGCTGAAGGCCGCAAACAGCGTGAGACTGGCCCTGACGCTGGATCCGGGAAACCCCGATTTCCAGGCGTTGATGGACGAGGTCGGGCCGAAGGCTGCCGAGATTCGCGCCGAGAAGGAGTACAAGCGCGGCCGCTACGAGGAGTCCATAGGCAACTGGGAAGTGGCCCTGGACGCCTACATGGTCGGCATCGAACTGAACCCCGATGAGTCCCGGGCCCTGCACCGGGCAGCGGTGATAATGCTGGAGCTCGCGCGGGATCTCAAGACGGCTCTATCGTTCTGTCGGAGGGCGCAGCGGCTGGATCCGGAGACGTCCGAGATCGTCAAGACAGCGGCCGACCTGTACGTGGAACTGGGGATGACCAAGAACGCCCTGCGCGAATACGAGCGGTACCTGAAGGTGAATCCCTTCGACGAGAAGGTCCAGGAGAAGGTTGACGAATTGCGCAAGCGGAAGTGAGAAGACCCGTCTGGAGAGCACATGGAACGAGTACTCGGAATCGATCTGGGAACCACCTATTCCTGTGTGGCGGTGGTCGAGGACGGGGTACCGCTGGTCATTGCCAACAAGGGCGGCTACCGCACCACCCCTTCGATAGTGGCGATTACCGCGGGTGGCCGCAGGCTGGTCGGGCACCTGGCAAAGCGCCAGGCGGTGACCAATCCGCAGAACACGGTATACTCCTCCAAGCGTTTCATCGGCCGAAAGTGGAACAGCGAGTTGCTGCAAGACGTCCGCCAGAGCGTGCCTTTCGAGCTGGCAGAGGGCCCGCACAACGACATTCGCGTCAAGTTGCGCGAAAAGGAATACAGCCTGCCGGAGATCTCGGCCATGGTCTTGACCGAGATGAAGCGGGTGGCCGACGAGTACTTCGGCACCGCGTGCGACAGCGCGGTCATCACGGTTCCGGCATACTTCAACGACGGACAGCGCCAGGCCACCAAGGACGCCGGGCGCATTGCCGGGTTGGACGTCCTGCGGATCATCAACGAGCCCACGGCCGCCGCCCTTGCCTATGGATTCGGCAAGCAGATCGATAAGCGGGTGGCGATCTACGATCTGGGTGGAGGCACCTTCGACATCTCGATCCTCGATATAGGCAACGGCGTGTTCGAGGTAATCGCCACGGCCGGCGACACGTTCCTGGGGGGAGAGGACTTCGATCAGAGGGTGGCCGACTGGCTGATATTCTCTTTCGCCAAGGAACACAACGTCGATCCGCGGGAAGACTCGATGGCCCTGCAGCGGATCAGGGACGCAGCCGAAAAGGCCAAGTGCGAGCTCAGTCTCCAGAGCGAGGTCGAGATCAACCTGCCGTTCTTGTACAGCGCCGGCAAGGACAAGACCTTGCATTTGCAGAAGATGCTGTCGCGCGCCAAGCTCGAGGAACTGACCGTAGATCTGGTCGAGCGCACCCTGGAGATCTGCGATAAGACGCTTCGGGATTCGGGCTTTAGCGCCAGCGACATTTCGGACGTTCTCATGGTGGGCGGACAGAGCAGGATGCCCCTGATCCACAAGAAAGTGGCCAAGTATTTCGGACGGAACCCTTCACGCAACGTCCATCCGGACGAAGTGGTCGCCCTGGGCGCCTCCATCCAGGGATACGCGCTGGTGACCAAGCAGCCCGAGCAGAAGTCGGAAACGCTCCTGCTCGACGTGACCCCGCACTCGCTGGGCATCATGATCGTGGGAGGGTACTTCCAGGTCTTGCTCAACAAGAACACCACGGTTCCAACCAGCGCGAGCCACATCTTCACAACCGTCAAGGACGGTCAGACATCGGTCAAGATCATGGTCTTCCAGGGCGAGAGCAAGGTGGCCCAGGAGAACGAGTTGCTGGGCGAGTTCATGCTGACAGGCCTACTCGAAGCGCCTCGCGGAGAAGTCGAGGTGGAGGTCACTTTCGACATCTCGGCGGACGGGATCGTGAGCGTTTCAGCCAAGGACCTCGAGAGCGGTCGGCGTCAGTCGATCGTGGTCACGGCCAGCAGCGGATTGACCGAGGAAGAGATCGAGCAGATGTCCGAGGACAACAAGGACTACCTGCTGGTGGCCGCGCAGGACGAGCAGTTCGACAAGCTGTGTTACAACGCAACGGCGCTGATCGGTGAGATCGAAAAGTTATTCCCCTCGGTCCAGGAGATCATCGCGTCCTCCGCATACGGCGACGACGCTGTCAGAAAGGCAGAGAACACGCTTGAGCGGACGCGCAAGGCCGTCGAGCGGCGGGATCTGGCAAGCCTGACCGACTGCATGGAGCCCTTGAAGATGACCCAGATCACATTCCAGACCCTGGTCGCCAGCAAATCGGGTTCGGGCGGCGGAGCGACATGATCCAGGAAGACGACATCCGCGCATTGCTCGACCAGGGCCTGACTTACTACGGGTTGGGCGATGTGGCGCAGGCGATGGAGATCTGGAAGAAAGCGCTGGCCGCTGATCCGGAAAATGCCAGGGCGCTCGAGTACGTCCGGTTCGTGGGCGAGAACTGGGCTCCCGACCAGGTGCGCGAGTCCGAGCCCTATCGGCCCGACGAGGGGTCCGATCCGGAGGGCGCTTCCCTGCAACAAGCCGGGCCGCCTGCGGTCGCGGAATCCGAACGGGCAACGAAATCCGAACCGGTCGATGGAGCAGGACAAGCCGGCGATTTCACTCGAACGTCCACGTTGCCGCCACATCCTGCAGCCGTCCAGAGTGCCTGCCCTGAGCCGAGCGCGTTTTCCCTGCCGCCACCCGAACCGGTCGCGCCGGAGCCGATCCGGATATCCCCGACCGCACCTTTTCCAGCCCCCAGCGGCGAGCCAAAGGACTCGGAATCGGCCCTGGGCCCGGTGGGCGGCGGGGAAGCGGTGGAGACGGAATCGGCCCTTGGCCTGGTGGGCGGCGGGGATGCGGACAGCGCCCCGGATCCGACCAGCGACGAAGCGGAGACACTGCTCAAGGGTGCCAGGGAAATGCTCGATCTGGACGATTTCTCGGGCGCCATCGAACTGCTCGACAAGGTTCTCGGCCTGCGATCCGAACATGCCGAGGCCAGCCGGCTCCGGGAAGGTGCCGAGGTGGAGCTGGTCAAGCTCTTCCGGTCCAAGCTTGGGGATTTCAACCAGATGCCCGAGGTCCGCATGGCTGGCGACGAGGTCATCTGGCTCAACCTGGATCACCGGGCCGGATTCGTCCTGTCATTGGTGGATGGACGCACCAGCTACGAGGACATCCTGAGCGTATGCGGATTGTCCGAACTCGAGGGAATGCGCATCCTGGTTCAGCTGGTTCAGGAGAAGGTGATCGACGCCAACTGAGCGCCCGCGCGCTATGCCAGCGGATCCTCGTCCACCTCCCGCCTGCGCCGCCGGTCCTCGTAGTACTCACGCACGTATGCGACCAGGTTGTCGGCGTACGACTCGAACGGTGGGCATTCGATTCCACAGTCCCTGAGCAGGCGCATGGTGTTGGTGCTGTTGTATATGGCCATGGTGCTGACGTAGTCGATGGCCTGTCGGGGCGCCCTGGAGATCTTCTCGAGTCCCGGGATACTGAGCACCAGCTTGGTCAATCCGCTCAGAAGGCTGCGGGGCAAGCCGGTGGCCAGGCTGATGCGGTTGGGTTGCATTCCGGCGCAACGGGCGATGAGCTCGTAGGCGGCACGCGCGGACATGGGGTTGGGGTCGACCAGTTGGAAAGTCATCCCGACCGCGTCTGGATGCTGGCTCAGCAAGATGATGGCATCCACCGCATAGTCCACGGGGATCATGTTCAGCGGCGCTCCGCCGTTACCCGGCAGCGGCAGCGGCACCGACAGGGGCGAGGAGACCAGCAGGATGCCCAGGTAGTACGGCCCGTCGAAACGGCCGATCTCTCCGGTCTTCGAATCGCCCACCACGATGGACGGGCGGAAGACCGAGATCGGCAGCCGGGCCATTGCCTGCCGGACCTTCTTCTCTGCCTCGAACTTGGTCCGCTCGTACAGGCTGCGGAATCCCTGGCCGCAGTCGAGTTCCTCCTCGGTGATCACCCCCTCGCGGTCACCGGCCACGAAGCAGGTCGAGACGTAGTTGAACCGCTTGAGGTTGCGCGCTTCCTCGGCCAACTCCAGCAGGTTGACGGTGCCCTGGACGTTTACCTGCCACATCATTTCGTCTTCGACGCCCAGGTAGGAAATGGCTGCCAGGTGGTAAATGTCCGTCAGGCGGCGAGTCAGGCTCTGCAGTTCGTCGGCCGCCAGTCCCAGGTGCATGTCGGCGATGTCGCCGGCCAGGATGTGCACCTTGCTCAGGTTCTTGCGTCTGGAAGCCCGGACGTACCCTCGCGCGTCCTCGACGAACTTGTCCTGGACCAGCAGGTAGAACTCGCTTTCGGGCTCGACGCGCAGCAGGCTCCTGACCAGTCGTTTTCCTATGAAGCCGGGATAGCCGGTCACCAGGATCTTTCTTCTCCTGGACGCCTTGCCAGGGGTCCGTATTCGTGTCTTTGTCCGCTTGCTGGCCGTCTTCCGGCCGCGTTTCCCGGCAGTGGTCCTGGTGCTCATGGCCGCTCCCCGATCTCCTTGGCCATCTGGTCAAGGGTGGCGCGCACCTGGCGACGTGTCTGCTCCGGCGTGCCGGAGTTGTCGACCAGGTGACTTGCGCGAAGAATCTTTTCGTGCTCGGGCATCTGCGCCTGCAGGCGAGCCCGGATGTGTTCGTCGGGATGTCCGTCCCGTTTTCGCAATCTCTCGATCCGGACCGCCTCCGGCGCTGTGACCACCACCATGCCGGCCAGATCGAAGCTGGTCCTGCTTTCGAGCAACACCGCGCCCTCGAGCAAGGCCACCGGGGGCCGGGGCCGGTCCAGGCGTTGGAGACGGGCCAGGAATCTCCGCCCGATGGCCGGGTGCAGCAGGTCCTCGAGCCAGCGGCGTTCGTCCGGATCGGAAAAAACGCGTGCACCCAGCTTGCGGCGGTCGATGGCGCCACCGCCCGTTGTGCAGTCGTCGAAACGCTCTGCCACGGCCCGTGCCTCGGGACCTGCACCGGCCAGCAACTCGTGGCCCAGGGAGTCCGCGTCAGAAACAATAATACCGGCCTCTTCGAAGTATCCGGCGACCATGCTCTTGCCCGAGCCGATGCCTCCCGTCAGTCCGTAGATGAGCATCTCGAGTATCAGGGTCATCCGCCCCAGGCGGAGTCCTTGTTGGAGGCCGACTCGGTGAACATGAACACCCGCACCCGGTCGGCGTCCTTGTCGAAAAACACGGTCAATCCCTTTTTCGCATACTGGAAGTATCCGGCACCCTTGGGGGTGGTTCCCCGGGTGAAATCCTCGCCGTAGACCTTGATGACCTGCGCCCGCGTCAGCTCCCTGGCCGGGTACACGTCGATGCGGAACAGCACGCCGTGCTTGTCGAAGTAGAAGTTGGCCTCCAGGGTGCCGGCGATGGCCTCGTCGCCCTGGTAGTTGATCCCATCGGAGAGCTTCCCGCCCTTGGAAAACTCCTTGGTCGGATCTCCGAACTTGTCTATCACCTTCTCGCGGGTTGTCTTGCCCGGAGTCATGCCCTTGAAGGATTTGGCCATGGAGGCCGTCGGCATGGCCAACGCCAGGCAGAAAAAGCAGACACACCAGGCGCTTCCCACCTTTTTTGTCCGCGCCAGCATGGAGCCAGGCTAGCAAGGGAACCGGGATGGTGTCAATAGAGGTTCACCACCTGGACCTGGAGTTGGATGCGGACGTATACGTTCTCGCGCTCGATCGTACCGTCCACCAGCGGCACCTGCTCGTCGAAGGTGTACAACAACTCGTAGAAGTCGAAGGGCCACTCGAACACGCCCATTCGCTTGTACCAGTCAACCTCGAGCAGCAGGAACTTCAAATGCAGCTCGGTCATCTCGTCGAACACCGGGCCTGCATAGATCGGATATCCGGGCTGGGCGACGGTGTCCTGGTCCAGGGTGAACATCTCGGGGGAGCGGTGCTCGATCTCGGTGAGGTGCACCAGCACGTTCTTGCCGAAGGTGTTCTGGACATAGGGATTGTAGCGCACTTCCACCTCGGCGATGATCTCGGCCGGCGGCGCTCCTTGCTCGCCGTCGCCAAAGTCGTGATGCTCGCGGTCATTCGTAAGCAAGATCTCGGACAAGGTGATGAACACCTTGCGGCGGTGGAACAGGCTGGCGGTGGCCAGCAGGGCGGCCGCGTCCGTCCCGGGCAGGGTCATGTGATCCACGTACACGGCGTTCCGGGTCGGCTGGAGCACCTGCCCGCCGGGGGTCTGGAAGGCCGCCTCCGGCCTCTGGGAGTGGAAGTACTCGTCCAGGGTGTACATGATGCCGTCGTTGGGCTCGTCGTCCGGGTTGTTGAAGTCCAGCAGCGCGATCCCCAGTGCGTCCTGGATGTGCGGGTCGGTGGAGGTGGCGTGGTGGAGGATCATGTCCCCGAGGTAGGGGCTGTTGCCCTCGTGGAGTCTGTGGTCCCAGACACAGGTGTGGTCCTGGACGAAGTCCGGGTGCATGATCACGAAGTCGTTCAGTTCCAGTCCCAGCAGGGGCGCCCATTCCTGCACGGACGGGTTGTCGTACAGCCTGGCCAGCCGGGCCCCGGCGATGACGCCGGCGGAGGAGAACCAGCGCACGAAGCGGTTCTCTCCCGCCAGTCCTTCGATGTCGTTCTCGATCATGTGGCGGATGAGCAGGCATCCCATGGAGTGGCAGCAGAGGTTGACGTGGGTGGCGCCCGAAATGGTGAGCTTGTGGCGGATGTACTTGGCCACGATCAAAGCGTAGCGTTCAAGGGCGGTGACCCCGTAGTAGGGATACTGCTCGATCTCGTCGATGTCCTCCGGGGTCATCCACGCGGCTGGGATGGCGCCGTAGTATTCCATCCCGACCACCTGATCGGGTGCGGTGTCACCCGGGCTGGCGTTGCCGCACGGCCGGTCCACGCCATAGGTGGCGAACTCGCCCACCAGCCCGCTGCACGATTTGGTCCCGCCGTAGACCATGTTGGCGATTTCGTCGGCGCTCTTGTTGTAGAACCCGTGGACCCACACGGTCATGGTGGTGGAATTGTCGTACTCCTTCGCGCCGGTCATCTCCGGCCGGGTCCCGCAGTCTGCCGGACACAGCTCGGCCGTCTCGCACGGATCGCACAGGTCGTTGCCGCAGTCGTCCCAGCGGTCCTCGTTCAGCACCGGCGCGAGGCACATTCCCAGCAGGCAGATGCCGCCCGGGCAGGTGTCCGGGTCTTCGGGCGTGCAGGTGTAGTCGAACGGCTCGCCGGTCTCGCAGCCCGGATCGCCGGCAGCGTCCCCGCCGTCGGCTGTGTCGTCACCCCCGTCTGCCACGTCGTCACCACCGTCCCCGCCATCGGGCGGTTCCGGGTCGGCTGCTCCGTCACCGCCCCCGTCGACTGCATCGTCGCCCTCCTCGTCACCACCGTCGGGCACGGGGTCCGCACCGGGATCGCTCCCGTCGGGTTCCCCGTCCGCAGCGTCGTCTCCGCCGTCTTCGGGTTCCAGGTCGGCCGGGGCATCGGCGCCGTCGGCTCCCGCGTCGACTCCGGCATCCACCGTATCAGCCGGTCCTTCACTCAGCTCTTCCGAGCAGGAGAACAGGCTTGTGGTGGAAAGGAGAACCAGGAAAAGCAGGCAGGCGAGCATACGGTTGACTGTCACGGATCCCTCCTGGCAGCTGCAACAGGCATGACCCTATGATACGACCATCGGGACGAGGTGGTCAACCCGCCCCTTTCAGGCTAGAAAGTCCATCGACCAGCGGAGCAGACCGATCCCGATCAGGATGGCGCCCTCCCAGCGCTTCAGCGTCCAGCCGGAGCGCATGAAGAAGACCGCCAGGATGCACATGCCCACCAGCATGTAGATCGACGAGAGCGAGTCCTCGGTCACGGCCAGGGGCCGGATCATGCCGGCCACGCCCAGCACGCCCAGCAGGTTGAACAGGTCCGAGCCCACCAGGTTGCCGAGAGACATCCCGGCGCGGCCCTTGGCGGCCGCCATGAGCGAGGTGGCGAACTCAGGGGCCGAGGTGCCGGCGGCCACGATAGTGACCGCGATCACCCACTCGCTGATCCCCAGGAAGCGGGCCAGTTCGGAGGCCGACTGGACCAGGAAGTGTCCGCCGCCGACCACCGTGCCGATGCCCAGCAGCAGCAGGGGGTAGTCCTTCCAGGTGGCCTCGCCGGCGGGTATCTCGTCCTCGTCGATCTTCTTCTTGCCCAGGAAGAGCAGACAGATGTATCCGATCAACCCGGAGAAAAGGACGATCCCCTCCCAGCGGGCCAGGAGGTGGTCGAACAGGAACAGCACCAGCATCAGCGAGGTGACAACGAGCAGGCCGCCGTCGCGGTAAACCAGGGTGCGGTTGGTCTTGAGCGTCTTGAACAGGGCGCAGCCGCCAAGGATGAATCCCAGGTTAAAGATGTTGGAGCCGACCACGTTGCCTACCGAGATGTTGGCCTTGCCGGTGATAGCGGCCGAGACGGTCACGGCGAACTCGGGCGCCGATGTGCCGAAGGCCACGATGGTCAACCCTATAGTCAGGTCGGAGAGGTTGAACTTGCGGCCGATGCGCGAGGCGCTGTCGACGATCCACCCGGACCCCTTCCAGAGCAAGAGGATGGATCCGATCAACAGACCCGCATTGAGCAACACGTCGAGGACCAAGGCCGGGCCGTCCTCCTTCCGGAGCCTGTATATCAGGTCAAGAGACCCGTGAACACAGAATAAGGTAGGCTGGCTTTTCTGGCTTTTCGATCCTTGACAGCCGGTCCCGCGGGGTCATATTAGGGGCACATGGGCAGGTGGATCGGAATCGCTTTTGCGCTGGCCGGGCTGGCGGCCGCCTCGGTGGTGCTGGCCTCCGGGGCCACGTCGGAGATGGTCGGAGCCCGGCGGTGCCGCGACTGCCACGCGACCGCCTACGATGTCTGGAGCGGTTCTCTCCACGCCCGCTCCCAGGTACCGTTGAACGAGAAGCAAGCCTCTGATCCGCGTTGTTTGCAGTGTCACGGCTCGAGCGTCGACGGCAAGACCGGGGTGCAGTGCGAGACCTGCCACGGGACCGGGCAGTACTACGCTTTCAAGTACGTGATGAAGGACGCGATCCTGGCCCGCATCGTCGGCCAGGTCGAACCGGGCAAGAAGACCTGTACACGCTGCCACACCGACACCACCCCCAGCATCACGACCTTCGAGTTCGACAGCATGTGGGCCGTCATCGCCCACGGGCAGGATCCCGAGCCAGAAAAGCCCGCCGAGTGACGCGGACGGGTCGGGAATGCCGGCCGTCACCGGATCTCCCATTTTTCTTTGGAATCGGCTATAATGGAACAAAATCGGGAGGTCGACATGTCGATGAACAGGATGATGGTGGTTTTTCTCGGGGTGCTCTTCTGCCTGGCCGGGTGCGTCTTCCACCCGGATATTGACGACGGGAACCGGCCCAATTGCGATTCGGACACCGATTGCGATCCTTACGGCGACTGCGTCTGCCTGGGTGGCGTGTGCGTGCCGAGCGAGGCGGGTGGCGAGTGCGTCATCGAGGGCGGCTGCGACCAGGCCTGCGACAATCCACCGCCCGACGTATGCAATGGGGACGTGCTCAAGACCCATTCCTCCACCGGCGAGTGCATCGACTCGTCCTGCCGCTACGCCTCCGAGACCATCGAATGCCCGGCCGGTTGCGAGGACGGGGCCTGCCTGGACCCGTGCGCCGGCGTTGATTGCGACCCCGGCGAGGAGTGCATCGAGGGGGCCTGCATGTGCGGTGGAACCGGCCAGGATTGCGGTCCGGACTCGACGTGCTGCGGCACCGAGTGCGTGGACACCGACGTGGACGCGAACCACTGCAGAGAGTGCAACAGGGCCTGCGACAACCCGTTCGATCCGCTCTGCGATGGAAACGTCCTGATAACCTTCGGCAGGCCGGGCGAGTGCACGGACGGTCTGTGCACTTATCCGGAGATTCGCGAGGCCTGTCCTTTCTTCTGCGTCAACGGGGCCTGCGCCGGCCAGACCTGCGGTGAGGACTGCGAATCTCCCATGACCTGCTGCGCGGGACAGTGCGTGGATACCACCTCGGACACGGGAAACTGTGGCACTTGCGGCAAGGCCTGTAACGATCCGCCCGAGCCGCGGTGCAACGGCCCGCAGCAACTGGCGATATACGACACAGAGGGCAACTGCTCGAACGGCGGCTGCGAGTACGAATGGTATCCGGTCTCCTGCGAGTTCGGCTGCGCCGAGGCCGCCTGCCTGCCGGATCCCTGCGCGATGATCGAGTGCGACGACGACGCTCAGTGCATCGGGGGGGAATGCCTCTGCGGATCGGAAGATTTATTGACCCTATGCAGCGGCGAGACGGTCTGTTGCCAGGGCGCGTGCGTGGACACGTACATGGACATGTCCAACTGCGGAGGCTGCGGTCTGGTGTGCGAGGCGGGCGTGAACCACGTGTACGATGCATGGTGTATTGATGGCATTTGCTACCTGTGGTGCGACCCCGATTCCGGCGATTGCGACGAGAACCCGTTCAACGGCTGCGAGGCCTACACATGGAATGATACGAGCAATTGCGGAGAGTGCGGGTTCGACTGCACGCAGCTGCCCGCCGTGGAGATCGCCGATTGCGGCGATGGTGTATGTATTGTCGCGAGCTGCGCGGAAATGTTCGCCAACTGCGACGGCGAACCCTGGAACGGGTGCGAGACCGACCTGATGAACGATCGGTACCGCTGCGGCGATTGCTACACGCCTTGCACCTTCGACCACCAGTGCGTCGACGGCTACTGTGTGCCCGTTACCGATCCGGTAGAAATCATATGCGGCTACGACATCGACATCACGGTGTGCTCGGACGGCATGGTCTGCTGCTACACGGCGCTGGAGAGGTACTGCATCCTGCCGGGGGAATCCTGCCAGGACGGGGTGGAGGTCCAGTGCGACGAGCCCGAGGACTGCCAGGACGGGCATAGCTGCTGCTTTGACGTGGCAATGCGCTCCGTGTCGTGTGTCATGGGCAACGGGTGCGCTTCCGGGTACCAGCTTTGCCAAGAGGAGGCGGATTGCCCCGAGGCCCACGAGTGTGGAACGATTGTCTTCGGGACCGGCCAGACGTTCATGGTGTGTATGCCCATCTGATCCGCGCCTGCTCTGCGAACAAAACCTTTTCTTCCTTCTCGGCTGAAGTACAATGGCCCGGCGCGTGTGCGCCGGGCTGCAGGGGGTGCGGGTGAAGACGTTTCGGGCGAATCTGATCACGGTGGCGCCGGTGAAGAGGGCGTTTCCGGCCCCGGGGCTTTTTGAGATCGCCGTGGTGGGCCGATCCAACTCGGGCAAGTCGACCCTGATCAACACCCTGGTGGGCCAGCGCGGCCTGGCCCGGGTGTCGGGGCGGCCCGGTAAGACCCGGGCGATCGTGTTCTTCGATATCGAGCAGCGCTTCGTGCTGGCCGACCTGCCCGGCTACGGATACACCCGCGGGCCCATGCGCGAGCGGGCAGCCTGGCGCGACCTGGTGGACGCCTACCTGGGCGGCGACCGTCCCCTGGCCGGGGTGATCGCCCTGTTCGACATCCGCCGCGAACCCGACGACCTGGACCGCGCCCTGATCGGCATGCTGACCCGCTACGGCCTGGCCTGGCGGGCGGTCTGGACCAAGGCCGACAAGTTGAAAAAGGCAGAGGTTCCGAAGGCCGGCCGGCGACTGGACCGAGCCATTCGGACCGTCGAGCCGGGCGTGGCCTTCTCCAGCAAGACCCGCCTGGGACGCGATCGCTTGCTCGAGTGGATCGAGGGCCGCGTCGCCCCCCGTCAGACGTGAAACTTCAAGAAGGTTTCCACCTTGGCCCGCACCGAGGCGGTCAGTCCGCCGTCCATGTCCACGTATAATCCCCGGTGCCGGGAGGCGAGTTCTTTGGCCAGGACGTTCTTGTGGCAGAAGGTCTGGGCGAAGAACACCGTGGGCACCGACGGGTCGACCTCCAGCTCGAGCTCCTCGTCAGCCGGGGTGCGGTTTTCCAGGCAGCGGAACCAGCCCAGAAGCCGGGTGCCGTCCGGGAAAAGGCGGTAGAACTCGAAGTCGGACGCCGGCACGCCCCAGACGGCCGCCGGCGGGGCGACCGGCGGCAGGTCCGGCGGTGCGGGCGTCCGGGCCAGGCCGGCCAGGATGCGCTCGGCCTTGTCGAGCACCGGCAGGCCGCTGTCGCAGAGCGGGGTGCCGTGGCCCGCGCGGTTCTCGTTGCGGGTCCGTACCACGGGGACGTCCAGGCGGTGGGCGATCACCGCCGCCGCCGCCCGGGCGTGGTCGCACTTCCCGTAGCCCTCGTCGAAGAGCACGGCGTCAAGTGGCTGGCCCAGGGCGTTGTCTACGATGCGCTTGACGATGGCGCAGACGTTGGCCGGCAGTACGCGCTCGGACCAGCGCTCGGCGAGCGGGTAGACGTTGTCCAGATCGATCCACTCGACCGGGCCGAAGCGCCGCGCAAGCTCGCTGAACCGGTCCTCGGGGGGGCAGCCCGCGAACCCGATCCTCGCGGGTTTTCCGGTCAACGGCGTCATGGGGTGAGGGTAGCAGATCCGGGCGTCGTGGGCCAACCGATCCCCCTTGTTACCCGTCTCCGAGATCGGGTAGTATCCGTCCTTGCGGAAGGAGGGGCGCTTGGTCCGTCTGCTCACTTGGCTTGCTATCTGGATGACGCTGGTTGTCCCGCCCGCCGCTGCACAGGCCGCCGGGGAACCGGTGGACCTGGTTGATGAGGTGGTGGCGGTGGTCAACCGCCAGGTGATCACGCGTTCGGAGGTCTGGGAAGAGGCGATCCTGATCCTGATCGACAGGCAGGGAGAGGCCGGGCTGAGACACCAGATCACCCCGGCCTTCCTCAAGAAGGTCCTGGACATGCTCATCAACCAGCGGGTGCTGCTGGACGAGGCCCGCAGGATCGGCCTGCCGCAGGTAACGGACCGTGAACGGGGACAACTGCTCGCGGGATTCCGCAGGCGGTTCACCGGCCGGGAGGCCTGGACGCGGTTCCTGTTGGAGCACGGCATGACCGAGGACTCCGTCGGGGACGCGCTGGTGAGGTACTACCGGATCGAGCGCTTGAAGGAGAACAAGCTGCGGGTCATGCCCGAGGTGACCGACGACCAAGTCCGCGGCTACTACGAAAAGCACAGGCTGGATTTCGGCGGGGCGTCGTATGGCGACGTGGCCGGGGCCATCCGGCTGAGGCTATCGCGGCAACAGCGGGAATCTGAGTTGGCACGCTGGATTTCGGAGCTGGGCAAACGCAGCCAGGTCAAGGTCCTGGTGGACATGGCGGCCGGGAAGGAGAACACCCGTGGCGGCTGAGTCGGTTGAGCCGACCCTGGTGAAGATGTCCAGGCAGTACCTGGACCAGGTGCTGGCCATCGAGCGGGCCTGCTTCGGCGATCCCTGGCCGCCGTCGGCCTTCCTTTCCGAGCTGTCCCACGCCTGGTCCTGGTTCAAGCTGATCGGCCGTCCGGGTCCGTCCGGTCGGCTCGATCGGGTCGACGGGTTCATCATTTGCTGGATGCTGCCCCTGGACCTGCACCTCCTCAACCTGGCGGTCCTTCCAGAACGGCGTCGCAGCGGCCTGGCCCGGCGGATGATGGAAGACGCACTGGACGGGTTCATGGCCAGCGGCGGCGGGCTGGTCAGCCTGGAGGTCAGGCCGACCAACCCGGCCGCCCGGGCGTTGTACGAGAGATTCGGGTTCGTGCAGGTCGGAGTGCGCAAGCGTTACTACCGGAAGGACAACGAGGACGCCATCGTGATGATGCGCAAGGTGGACTCCGCCAGGACGAGTAGCGGGGCACTCTGAGTAGGGAGAGCATTATGAACACCGAGTACACTCAACCTGGACCTGGACCTGGACCTGGACCTGGACTTGGACCAGGATCATGTCTAGGTCCAGGTCAAGGTCCAGGTCCAGGTCAAGGAGAGGGAGGGGAGGGAGGAGCCGTGCAGGCAGTACGCATCCATGCCGAGTTGCTGTGGATCGAGCCGAGGGGAGAGGCGTTGATCTGCCTGAGTCTGCGGGCGCCCGAAGTCGCGGTCGCGGCACAACCGGGGCAGTTCGTCATGCTGGGACCGCTTCACGAGGCGCACCAGGATCCGTTTCTCAACCGCCCGTTCTCGATCCATCGGGTGACCTCCGACGGCTGCCTCGACTTGCTGGTGGCGGTGGTGGGCCGGGTGACCGGTCTCATGGCCGGCTGGACGGCGGGCAGGCGGATCGGCCTGCTGGGCCCGCTGGGTCGGGGGTTCGCGGTGCCCGACCAGGCCGATCCGCTGATCCTGGTCGGAGGCGGGGTCGGAGTGGCGCCCCTGTTCTTCCTGGCCGAACACCGGCGCAGCTTGGGGAAGCGCTGCTGCCTGTTGTATGGGGCCGCCGCCGCCGGGCGACTGGTGTCCACCGGAGAGCTTCGAGCCGGCGGTTGTACGGTGGAACTGGCCACGGACGACGGCTCGTCGGGCCGGCACGGGTTCGTGACTGAGCTTCTCCGGGAGCAACTTCAGGGCATGGACGACGGCGAGCGCGGGCGCGCATTCGTGGCCGCCTGCGGCCCCGAGCCCATGCTGCGGGTGGTCGCCGGCCTTTGCCGGAGCCTGGGGGTCGCGGCCCAGGTCTCGCTGGAGAACCGGATGGCGTGTGGCACCGGGGCCTGTATGGGTTGCGCCGAATGGGTGGCCGGCCGACCGCAGCGGGTCTGCGTCGAGGGACCGGTGTTCGACGCCGCGGAGGTGTTCGAATGAATCCCGGACCGGCCATGGGAGTCCGCCTGGGGAGGCTGGAGATGGACAATCCGGTCATGGTGGCCTCGGGCACCTTCGGCTTCGGCCAGGAGTACGCCTCGCTGATGGACGTCGACGCACTGGGGGCGATCGTCACCAAGGGCATTTCGCTCGAACAACGCCAGGGCAACCCGGGCCCGCGCACGGCCGAGACGCCCTGCGGCATGCTCAACGCGGTCGGTTTGCAGAACCCCGGCTTCTCGGGATTCGTGGCCGACAAGATGCCCTACCTGCGGACCGTCAGGCCCAGGGTGATCGTCAACGTTCTCGGCGACTCGGTCGAGGACTACGCCCGGCTGGCCGGCAAGCTCGATCGCGTCGAGGGGGTCGACGCCCTGGAGGTCAACATCTCCTGTCCCAACGTCGAGCAGGGCGGGATGGCCTTCGGCACCGATCCGGCGGCGGCCCGCGAGGTGGCCGCCGCCGTGCGCGCGGCCACCGGCCTGCCGGTGCTGGTCAAGCTGTCGCCCAACGTGACCGACCTGGCGGCGATCGCAGCTTCGGTGGCCTCCACCGGGGTGGACGGGCTGACCTTGATCAACACGCTTCGCGGCATGGCCATCGACTACCGCACCGGCCGGCCGGTCCTGGGCAACGTGATCGGGGGCCTGTCCGGGCCGGCCATCCGGCCCGTGGCGGTGCGGGCGGTGTTCGAGGTAGCCCGGGCCGTCGACATTCCGCTGGTGGGCTGCGGGGGAATCGTCACCTGGCAGGACGCGGTGGAGTTCATGCGCGCCGGCGCATCCGCGGTCCAGGTCGGCTCGGCCACCTTCCGCGACCCGGCCGCCGCGATAGGGGTCCTCGATGGCCTGCGGGAGTTCGTGGCCGAGATCGGCTATTCCAGTTGTTCGGAGTTCGTGTCTACGGTAAAGGTGTAAATTCTGGAGGGTCACCGGATGGGCGAAGAGCATCAACAGGACGCCGACCTGCCGTGCCGGTTCGGCAAGTACCTGCTGGTGGACCGGATCGCCTTCGGGGGCATGGCCGAGATCTTTCGGGCCAAGTCCTTCGGGGTGAGCGGTTTCGAGAAGACCATCGTCATCAAGCGAATCCTGCCGTCCCGTTCCCGGGACCAGGAGTTCGTCGACATGCTGATCGACGAGGCCAAGATCTGCGCCTGCCTGCAGCACGCCAACATCGTGCAGATCTTCGACCTGGGCAGGCTTGATGGCCGTTACTTCATCGCCATGGAGTACGTCAACGGCCTCGACCTGATCCATGTGCTTTCCCGGCTGCGCAAGGCCGGCACCCGCCTGCCGCCGGAGCTGGCCTGCTTCATCATGTCAGAGGCGCTCAAGGGCCTGGACCATGCCCACCGCGCCATCGGTCCGGACGGCCGGGCGCTGCACATCATCCACCGCGATTTCAATCCGGGCAACATCCTGCTCTCCTACCAGGGCGAGATCAAGGTGGCCGATTTCGGCATTGCCAAGGCGGTCGACCGCGGCACCGAGACCATCGCCGGCGGGCTGAAGGGCAAGATGGGCTACCTGTCGCCCGAGCAGATGGACGTCGACGCGGAGCTGGATGCACGCTCGGACGTGTTCACCGCGGGGATCACCTTCTGGGAGATGCTGGCCACCCACCGCTTGTTCGCCAGCGGTTCCGAGCTGAACATCCTGATGGCCATTCGCGACGCGGTCATCCCCGACATCAAGCAGCACGCGCCCGAGGTGCCCGGCGAACTGATCGCCGTCCTGGACCGCGCCCTGAAGAAGAGCCCGGACGACCGCTACCGTTCGGCCGGAGAGTTCAAGGACGCCATCGACGACTACCTGTTCGATGCCGGCATCAAGATCTCTTCCACCCACCTGGAGGCCTACCTCAAGCACCTGTTCGCGGACCGGATCGAAAAGGAACTCAAGGCGCGGGCAGCCGTCACCGCGCCCGTCGAGCCGGGCCGCCAGCAACCGCCTCGGTACTGGGTCCGAGAGGAGGGCGGGGTGCCAGTGGGGCCGATGGAACTCGCCGAGCTGAACGACATGATCAGCGCCGGGGAGATCAACCAGACCTACGAGGTGCTGCGGGAGGGAGGCCAATGGCAGCCCATAATGGGCGTGACCGAGCTGGCGATACAGCTGTCCAAGCTGCCGAGCGCTGAGGAAAGCGACCCGGATTTGGCGGCCAGCTACCAGGGCCTCCTGGCAGAGGTGAGCTTTCCCAGGCTGTTCTACCGTATGGCCATCGCAAAGGAGGACGGCCGGCTGGTGTTGAACCGGCCCGGGCTCAAGAAGCAGATCTATATGCGCCGGGGGATGCCCGAGTTCGTCCAGTCCGACCTCAAGTCCGAAAGGCTGGGAGAATTCCTGATGGACCGCGGCATCATCACCGTCGAGCAGCGCGACGAGGCGATCAGCGCGATGAAGGGCTACTCGTGGCGCCTGGGAGACACCCTGATCGGCCTGGGCATCCTGAAGCCCCACGAGTTGTTCGAGCAGCTGGCCGAGCAGGTGCGCGAGAAAATCCTCGAGGTGTTCTCCTGGACCGCGGGCACATACAAGTTCTTCGCCGGCCAGACCTACACGGGCGAGGTGATTCCACTGAAGGTGGGTTCTTTCGTGCTGGTGTCAGAGGGTGTACGTCGATTCACCCCGGAAGAGATGCTACGCAACCGGTACAGGTCCAGATTGGACCAGCGCATCGAGCGCCTCGAGAACCCCTACCTGGGCGTTGACAAGCTGGGGCTGCTGGCGCGCGAGCAGCGTGCGTTCGACCTGGTGGACGGCCAGCGGACCGTTCGCGACCTGCTGACATTGGGCGGTTCGGACCGGGGGAATTTCGCCAGCGCCGTCTATCGGGTGCTCTACATCCTGGAAGAGCTGGAAATGATCCGGCTGAGATGAGGAGAGCTGTCGTGACCAGGTACATCGAGGAAGTGGATCGGACCCACTCCTGCGGCCGGTTGCGCGCCGGCGACGGGGGGGCCGAGGTCGTCCTGTTCGGCTGGGTACACGGCCGCCGGGACCTGGGCGGGTGCGTGTTCGTGGACCTGCGCGACCGCGAGGGGATCACCCAGATCGTGTTCGACCCCAACGACTCGCCCGCGGAGGCATTCGAGCTGGCCGGCCGGATCCGTCCCGAGTGGACCGTGGCCGTCTCCGGCCGGGTGCGCTCGCGCGGGAAGAACGTCAACCGGAACATGCCTACCGGCGAGATCGAGGTGCTGGGCACGGATCTGCACGTGTTCAGCCGCGCCGAGGTGCCCCCGTTCCAGATCGAGGACGGCGTGGACGCCCGCGAGGAGTTGCGCCTGAAGCACCGCTACCTGGACCTGCGCCGGCCGGAGATGACCCGCCGGCTCGAGGTGCGCCACCGGATCACGCAGCTGGTGCGCCGCCACCTGGCGGACGAGGGCTTCTGGGAGCTCGAGACGCCCATGATGATCAAGAACACGCCGGGAGGGGCCCGCAACTTCCTGGTGCCCAGCCGGCTGACGCCCCGCGCGTTTTACGCCCTGGCCGAATCGCCGCAGATCTACAAGCAGCTGTACATGGTGGCCGGCTACGACCGCTACTTCCAGGTCGTGCGCTGTTTCCGCGACGAAGACCTGCGCGGGGATCGCCAGCCCGAGTTCACGCAGATCGACGTGGAGATGAGCTTCGTCGCCCCGCGGCACATCTTCGACGCGATCGAGGGCATGCTGGCCGTCCTGCTGCGGGAGATCGTGGGATTCGAGCCGCGGCGACCGTTCGCCAGCATGAGCTACGCCGAGGCCATGGCCCGCTTCGGCTCGGACAAGCCGGACCTGCGCTACGGGCTGGAACTATGCGATCTGACCGGGATCGTGCGCGAGCACGGCGGCGGCGGGCTTTCTATGTTCGCCGACGCGGTCTCCGGAGGCGGAAAGGTCAAGTGCATCGTAGCGCCGCCCGAGGCGAAGCTGAGCCGCAAGGACGGGGACGAGCTCGAGGCCAAGGTCAAGGAGATGGGCGGGGCCGGGTTGGCCCGGGCCAAGGTCGGCGCCGACGGTTCCTGGAGCCAGACTCCCTTGGCCAAGCGCATCGATCCGGCCATGCGCGAGGCTATAAACCGCAAGGCGGGCGCCGCCGAGGGGGCCGTGCTGCTGATCCAGTTCGGCCCCGAGTCCCGGGTCCACACGATCCTGGGCGGCCTGCGCACCCACCTCGCCTCCAGGCTCGGTATCATTCCTCCCGACCGCTGGGAGCTGCTGTGGGTGACCGACTTCCCGTTGTTCGAGCGCAGCGAGGAGACCGGCGAGGTGGTAGCCTGCCACCACCCCTTCAGCGCGCCCAGCCCCGAGGACCTGGACAAGCTCGAGTCCGATCCGCTGGCCTGCCGGGCCCGGGCCTACGACCTGGTGCTCAACGGGGTCGAGGTGGGCGGCGGCTCGATCCGTATCCACGAGTCCGACGTCCAGGCCCGCGTGTTCAAAGCCCTGGGGATCTCCGACGAGGAAGCCCGGGAGAAGTTCGGCTTCCTGCTGACGGCCCTCGAGTTCGGCGCCCCGCCCCACGGCGGGATCGCCCTGGGCCTGGACCGGCTGGTCATGCTGCTGACCGGTTGCGACTCCATCCGCGAGGTGATCCCGTTCCCCAAGACCACCAGCGGCCAGTGCCTCATGAGCGGTTCGCCCTCGGGGATCTCCGAGCGTCAACTGGCGGAGCTAAAGCTCAAGCTGGTCGAGTAGAAAACGTCGGCGTCGGCATAGTCGTAAGCGTCCTGGGGGTCAAGTCTTATCACTTATCACTTATTCTCCGGCCAGCCACTCGTCCATCCAGCCCCTGACGGGCTGCTGGACTTCCTGCCTTCGCATGCGGCTCAACAGGTTCGCCACCTGCCCGTAGGGCACGTCCAGGATCTCTCCCAGCTCCCGGTGGGTCAGGCCGCTGCTCCGGTAGAGCGCCCAGATGGCGAATCGCCTGGCCGGGTTGGCCCTCGGACCCAGTTCCTGGCACATCAGATCTTCCTGGCTGGCACCGGTGATGTCACGAACCCTGGCCAGAACCCGCTCGGGGGGGATGAGCCCCCTTCGCTGCGGTCCCTCGACCTTTATCGCGCGACGCCTGCCGCCCTTGCGGGCGATGGCCTTCTTGCGGAACAACCCGGTGTCCGGGTCGAAGTCCTCGGGGTGAACGATCTTCCCCCTGTGGACCGATCGGACGAACTCCTCCAGCTCATCCGGCCCGCCGAACAGCTCGAGGAACACATCGACGCAGAGCCACTCGTGCGGCATCTCGCGCCCGGTGTACGCACGGTGGCTCGTCCACCCGAAGGAGCTGAGCCTCTTGATCAGGTGCGCTCGCATGGGGTTGAGGTGGATGTAGGCGAGCAGGTATCTGAGGTGCTCCTCGTCCTCGATCAGCTGGCTCTTGAAGCGGCCCCTGAAGACCGGCCCGTCCCAGTCGTAGTTGCGGTTGAGCCACTGGGTGTAGGTGCTGTTGAGGTGCCGCATGCCGCGCGACAGATTGCCCTCGGGGGTGCGGACCAGGAGGTGGTAATGATTTGGCATCAGGGAGTAGGCGTGGATCTCGAACGCGAACCGATCGACCACCTCGCCGAGTATCTGAAGGAACCGCAGGCAATGATCCTCGACCGTGAAGATCGGCGCCCGCCGCGCTCCCCGATGCATCACGTGGTGCCAGGCGCCAGGATAGTCTTCTCTTCTTTGACGTGCCATCGGTTAAAGGCTGGATCGCATGGCTGTAAGTGTCAAGTGATAAGACTTGACCCCGAAAACGTGGCGATCAGCAACACCACCTTGCGCAACGCCGCGGTGGAGCGCTGCATGACTCAGAAGATTCGCACCTGGAAGTTCTCCGAGCCCAAGAGCGGCGGCATCGTGATTGTCAACTATCCGTTCATTTTGAAGAGCAGTGGAGCCCGGATCCAGCCCGGCGGGCTTCTTGATCGCGAAGAGGAGGAGCCCGACGAGCCGTCCTCGGAGCGGCTCGGTTTCATTCCGGCCCGGGGCTACTTCGAAAACACCTACCTGTCGGGCGATCCCGCGCTGGAGTGGCTCAGGCGCAGGCTCGAGCGTGACATTTTCCTCGACGGCAAACCGCTCAACCTGGAGAGGGCGGTGGTGCCTTACCTCCAGCCGTTTGACCCGCCGGTATTCGACGGTCTGGCCGTGTACATGAGTGCCGACCGGACCTTTGTAGAGGAGCCCGCCCGGATCACCTTGCAGGTGGGATTGAAGGGTTCCGAGCGCCATGCCCGCCGCCGGGCTTGTCTGAATGCGGCCCTGGTGGTGGATCTTCGGTGGGTCTCTTCGGAGGAAACCCGGCGGATCCTCTGGTCTCTGGCCGATGCCATGGCTGGCGATCTGCAGGCGGGTGACCGCTTCCACCTGGTCGTGGCCGGAGTGGAGAGACCGTTGCGGGTGAAGCCCAACCGGTTCGACTCCTCGACGGTCCGCAGGCATCTTGCCCAGGCGCTGCAGGAGGCGGAAGAGGCCAGCGCCAACGGAAGCGCCCGGGAGGCACTGGATGCCGCCTACGAGGTGCTGGGAGGGGATGTCGCGGATGACGCACCAATTGGTGCCAATCTGGTGATACTCGCCTCGGCCGCACCGCTGGGAGCCGAGCTTGACACCTTGCAGGCACGGGTGCACCAGGGAGCGCTGGAAGGGATCACTCTGACCGCGATCGGGGCGGGCGCCCGGGCCGACATGGAGTCCCTGGGGGCCCTGGCCCTCTCCGGCCAGGGCCGGAGGCGCCTGGTCGACGATCCCAATCGTGCCGCCGGAGTGGTTCAGAGCGAACTTGCGGCTTCCGGAAGAGTGGTGGCGCGAGCGGTGCGTCTGCAAATCCGGCTTGCCAGGGACGTGAAGCTCATCAAGGTGCTGGGATCCCATCCCCTCGATCAGGGGGACGCTGAAAGGGTTCGCGAAGTCGAGCATGCGGTCGACCTCAAGGTGGCCGACACCCTCGGCATCCAGGCCGACCGCGGAGAGGACGAGGACGGGATCCAGATAGTCATCCCCGCCTACTACGCCCGGGACGATCACGCCATCCTCCTGGACGTCATGGTAACGGGACCTGGTAAAATTGTGGACGTGCGCGTGCGCTACAAGGATCTGGTCAACCTGCGCAACGCCGTATCCAGGGCCAGCCTGACCCTCCCCTCGGGACGGCGTCCCGACAACCCGCTGGCACGCAATGTTCGCAAGAATGTGCTGGCCGCACTCATCTCGCAGGATCTGGTGGAAGCCGGCAAGCTGGTTCAGACAAGGCGGTTTGCCGATGCCGAGAGAGTGGTGGCCCGGTCTTTGACCAGGCTCGAGCGCATTCGCGGGGGGCACCCGGAGTTCGAGGACGATCCCGAGCTGAGCCGGGACGCATCCATGCTGGCGGAGTACCGCAGGGTGCTGGCCGGCCATGGTGAGTGGCGCGACAACCGGGAAGTCCGCACACACCTGGAGGACTCCCTGGCCTACGCCGGAAGAGTGAAACTCCCTCCCGGCGCTCCCCACTGAGATAGGTATGAGGGGTCACACAGGCACTTGTCACCTGAATCCCCTACGCGAGCGGGAGATCTGTTGATTTCAGAATAGCCGATCCATCGTCTTCTTCATCTTCATCAGACGCACGTACCGCTGCAGGCGGCGGTGATCGAGGAGGCCGAGGTCCATGTCGTCGAGAAGGCTGCGCGTGCGCTCCTCGTCGAGCTCGCGGGTGCGGAGGTGGCGGATGTAGATCAGGTCCAGCAGGGCCTTCTCGGGATGGGCCAGGTCGAAGGAGCCTTGGTCGCGAAAGCCCGTGAAGTAGGGTCGTTGAATGTGGTGGTACTCGAAGGTGCGATCGAGGGCGTGGAATGTATAAGGCAGGTCGGTGGTGATCAGCGTGAGCGTGGTAGGCGACTGGCTCAAGATCCCCTCTCGGGCGAGGGCCGCTTCAAGGCTGAAGTAGGAGGGGGAGCGCAGGACCATGGCCACCTCTTCCGGAGATGGGCGGTTGTAGGGATTCGCATACAGGCCCTTGCTGATCCTCTCGACCAGCCCGCGCGCCGCGAGACGGCTCAGCTCGACGCGCACGGTGGGTTCTTTTGCACCCTATTGTCCGGACCCCTTCTCCGCCTCGACCGCGGTGGCGATCGTGGCCAGGAAACGGCGCAAGGTGTCGAGTCCCTCCCGAGACTCGGCATGAAAGCGGGCGTGGTCCAGCAGAGCATAGCCGTGGGCGATGCGGTTGCGCAGGCCTGCGGCGGCCCGCAGGCCGCCGGCCAGATCCCGATCTATAACGCCGCGATCAGCCAGGACTTCGAAAGTCGAGGAGGCGTCGTCGGGTGGGTTCCAGCCGGCGTCCGCGACCCAGTGGGCGGCCAGATCGATGCACTCCTGGATGGCCAGGAAGATGTAGAAGGCGGCCAGGTCCCTGCCCCGGGCGTCGGCGACGAATGCGTCTTTGGGCTGTGAGAGGATCTCTTCAGCGTCGTCGAGCCACGAGGCCGCCCGAGCGATCTTCCGGGAAGCAACGTCAGGTTTCACCACGCTCCACCCGCTGTCTCAGCCGCTGTATGGCCGCTGCGTGAATGGACCGGGCCACAGGAGCCCAGTCCCACCAGTCGATCATGGCCCGGGCCTTGAAGTCCGCCCAGGCGTGCGGAACCCGCTCGAGGAGGAGAACGCCTTCGCGGGCGATCTCGAAACGAAGCAGGGGCGCAGCCTCGTCGAGATGTACGATGTCCACCTCGCGGCCAGCCACGCGTCCCAGAGCCACCTCCACCTGCCTGCGCGTCTCCGTTGTGTCCACACCGAGCCGCAGGCCGATGTCGACGTCGCTGCGAGGGCCCAGGTCGCCCCGGGCGGCGGAGCCAAACAGGACCGCCAACTGCACGTTCTGCCGGGATCCGAGATGGTCGATCAGCCTCTGCCTTGAGAACATGATACAGAATGATACAGCATGCAACCCCAAAGCTCAATGAGAAACGAGAAACGGTGACGGTTATTAAAATGTTAATACTTGACCTGCTTCCGGCGACCCCCGATTGGGACGCCGTGGTCAATAGTAACTTTGTGATAACCGTCCCCGATTTGCGGTTTGGATTTGCATGCGTGTCCATGCTCAGATCGCCCGAAGGTGTTGGATGACCAGGTCGTGGAAGAAGTCGCGCGACCACAGCAGGAGGCTGGCCGGGTCGTCGACGAAAGGCTCCACCTCGGCCCGGGCGGCCGCAACGTCCAGTATCTCGATGCGCTCGTGCAGCAGGTCCTGCAGACCCGGCAGGTCGAGCGCGCCGCCTCCGGGCCAGTCGCCGCCGTGCTCCAGGCGGCGCTGAAGGTGTGAGAGGCGGGCCGGAACCGTCCGGCCGACGAACCACACCAGGTCGTACCAGTCGCGGCCATTGACCCGAGTCTTCCACCGGCGGCACAGCACCGCGTGGAGCTTGCCTGCGAACAGGTCGGGCGGTTGATAGGCCCTGACCGAGAAGGGGATCGGCTGGAGCAGGGTACGGGCATGGGTGGCGAAGCCCGGCGGGGGATCCACGTCCAGCTCGAGCTTGACGATTTGTTGCGGCGCCCCGGCGGCCACGAGCAATGTCCTGACCCGGCCCTGGACCAAGCCCTGGCGGATGCGGTTGTCCAAGGCCTTGTCCTTCCGGCGCACAACGACCCCGAAGCCGAAGGACGCAAGCTCCATCCTGACTGCATCCAGGTGGCGGTCAAAAGGGAAGTCGGGCCGCGGCCGGAGCAGGGAGAAGTCCAGGTCCTCGGAGAATCTGTCCAGGCCGTACAGGATGCGAAGCGCCGTGCCGCCGTAGAAGGCTGCGTGCTCGAAGAACTTGGAGCGCCACAGTCCCAGCAGGGCCAGTTCCTGGACGACCTTCCGCAACGCGTGCGCGTGGTCGTAGGCCGAACACAGCTCGTGTCGCGAAAGCATGGACTCGATGGCCGGGTTCACGACACACCTCCCGGTGCGCCGGCCAGGGAGGCCAGCAGGTCGACCCGCCGGCTGCTGTAGGCCCGGGCGAGATCGCCGAGCCGCGCGGGATCCAGCCCGGCCAGACCGTCCTCGTCCAGGCGTAGATTCTCGACCAGGTAGGCCAGCAGGTCGTCCGGGCCGGACAGGCGCGGATGGCCCGGCTGGAGGACCAGCCAGTCGGCCAGCGCCTTCTCTGGCGTGGCGATCAGGTAGGCAGTGCCGTCGGCCAGGACCTGCCGGTCCACCCCGACGGGGTAGCGGGTCGGGTTCAGGTAGCGGTAGGTGAAGCGACCCACCGGTGTGTCGAAGCGCTTATTGCGCAGCGGCGTGACGCTGGTGGCCGCGGCCACGCGCTCCGGAATCAGGTCGTACTGTGCCAGGGCCGATTGCAGGGACACGCAGGACGGGCCGTAGATCAGATTCGCAAGTACATGGCTTGACAAGGGCCGGCGGGACAGGTCCGGTCCGAACGCATACAGGCCCTTCTTGACCCTGACGATCAGCCCCTTGCGCAGCAGGTCGGTCACCTTTGCCCTGGGGCTCGCGTACCCGGACAGGACGCTCATCAGCAGCGGATAGTCAAACTCCTCACCTATGACCGCCTTGCGCAGATCCAGTTCAATGCCCATACTGGTCTCTCCAGTATGTACAAAATATCTGTACATACTGGAGAATGTCAAGCTGATTTCGGGATTGCGTCAATATTTCTGGCGGATCCTTACGCGCAGGACTCGGGGTTCATATCATGTCCGCAAGTGGATCCGCCTGAACGCTCATGTGGGGTCGCCCCACAGGCTCAGAAGATCCAGTTCGACGGCGTCAAACGGTTCTGCGCAAACGCTCTGGTCCCCCCCGCCGTGGACCGACGCCACCAGATAGGCGTCCTGCTGAAACCGAAGTATCTCGAGCGTGCGCGCGATGGGGTCCAGGAGCCAGACGTGGCCAACCTGCTCCCTGGCGTAGACCGGCAGCTTGGTGGCCCGGTCGTGACGGGCCGTCGAAGGAGAGACAACTTTGCAGACCCAATCGGGTGCGATTTCGAACCAGGCGGTGTCGGGCAGCGCGGGCATGCGCTCCCGCCGCCATCCGGCGAGATCCGGCACCATCACATCCTTGCCCAGATGCAACTCCGGCTCGTCAAGAATCCACCACCCCCCCGGCCCACCATCACCAATGTCGAAGGGAGGGCCGAGCTTCATCCCCAGCCGCTCAACCTGGGCTCGTGGACCCTCCGTGAGACCACCTATGGACTGTGGAGCGCTGGAAGGATCCGCCTGCTGGACTGGAACAGCGGCCGGGAGGTGGACGACCGCTCCTACCGCATGGCGCTGACAGCGCCGGAGATACCCGGCATGCGGGAGTGGTGGGAGCGATACTATCGCGGGTGCCTGCGCTACGACACCGACCACGTCCGGCGGGACCGGGCGCCGATTTCTACATCCGGGCCAGCACCTCCTCCAGGGTGGTCAGACCCTGGCTGACCTTGCGGATGCCGTCGTGCTTGAGCTGGATGAAGCCGGTCTCGGCCGCCGCCTCGTTGATCTGCGAGGCCGGGGCGCGGGCGATGATCTTGTCGCGGACTGCGTCCGAGGGCATGAACAGCTCGAACATGCCCATGATGCCGACGAAGCCGGTCTGCTCGCACGCTTCGCACTGGCCCGTCCGGTAGAAGGTCAACTGCTGGTCTGTGCGGATGCCCATCTCGCCGAGCACCGCCTCGGCCGGCTGGTAGGGCTGGCGGCACTTGTCGCATAACCGGCGCACCAGTCTCTGGCTGAGCACGCCGATCACGCCCTGGGCCACCAGGAAGCCGGGCAGGCCCATATCCAGCAGGGCCAGCACGGCCGTGGCGCCGTTCGAGGCGTTCATGCGGCCGATCACGATCCTCTTGCCGAAGGCGGCCGAGAGCGCCATGCGGGCCGCCTCGGAGTCGTTCAGCTCGCCCACGTACAGCACGTCCGGTTCCAGGTCGATGGTCGCCCGCAGGCCGTCGTTGAAGGTGAATTCGAAGCGCTCCTCGGGCTTGCCCTGGATGATCCCCGGCAGCTCGTAGCGGACGTTGGTCTCGAAGGCGGCCACGTTCTTCTCCGGAGCGTTCAGGTGCTGCAGGCACGCGTAGCAGGTGGTGGTCCGTCCTGATCCCGGCGGGCCGGCGATCAGGATCAAGCCGTTGGGCCGGTCCAGCAGCTTCTTGAAGGACTCGAGGACTTTCGGGTACATGCCCAGCTCTTCGACCTTGAACCCCAGCGTCTGGCGGAAGTGGATCTTGATCATGCACTTCTCGCCCAGCGGCGTGGGCATGACGGACGCCACCAGCTCGACCTGGCGGCCCTCCAGGTCCACCTTGAAGTAGCCCTTCTGGGCCACCCCGCGCCTGGTGATGTCCATGCCGCTCAGGACCTTGATCCGGTTGATCAGGTTGACGTGGATCTTGGGGTCCAGGCTGTCCACTTCCTTCAAGATACCTTGGGCCCGCACTCGCACCCGGGTTCGGTCGGCAAATGCCTCGATGTGGATCTCCGAGGCCCCCATGGCGAGCGCATTGGCGACGATCTCGTCGAGCTTGCTGGTCACCGACACGTCCTGGGCCGCCATCTGTTGCTGGCGAACCGCCTGCGGGCTGTCCGCGCCTGTCTTGTCGTCCTTGGATGAGATCAGTTTGATCTTCTTGGAGTCGACCACGGTACCATCTCCCTATGACGAAGAAGCGTTAGTTCCAAGTTCCCAGTTCCTAGTTCCAAGTTAAGACCTGGAACTAGGAACTAGGAACTTGGAACTTGGACTCACAAGCCCAAATGGTACCGGCATATCCCGTCACGGGTCAAGGATCCTGAAACATCCCGCACTTGCGGGCGATTGGGGTTGACAGGGGAAGCCGGTGATCCTATTGTACCGCCGTATCAAGATTTCATCACACGGTTCGGTTCCCGCTGCCCGCCGGGGCGGGATTACGGACTGCGAGGTGCGAGGGGCGATGCTGCGCTCATTCGGTTCGATGGCGATTCCGGCTTGCTTGGTGCTGGTCGCGGCGTGCACTTCACGGCCGGAAGGCATCTGCGAGAAGGACTCCCACTGTTCGGGGGCCCGGGTTTGCTTCGAGGGCAAGTGCCTTACCATGAAGCAGCTTGCGGAGTTGAAGGAGCGGCGCGAGGCGGATGCGAGACCGAAGGTCTGCAAGGACGGGGACGGGGACGGGGTCCGGGCCGGAGATGGCTGCCCCAAGGGCGAGTTGCTCGATTGTAACGACGCCGACGCCAACATGGCGCCGGGCAGAAACGAGATCTGCGACGGGGTCGACAACGATTGCGACGGCCTGGTCAACGAGGGCCAGAAGGGCTGCGTGCAGACGCTCTTCGGCGGCGCGACCTGGGGCAACCAGGAAAAGCACAGGCTGAGCAGGCCGGCATCGGTGGTCTATGACCCGGCCGGCTTCGTGATCGTGTCCGACAGCCACCACCTCTGGAGAGTTGCGCTGGACGGCCGGGTGGAGTTCCTGGCAGGCAGCGAGCTGTCCAACTTCGCCGACGGCAAGGGCGACAGGGCGCGCTTCTCCTATCCGCTGGGCATCGAGCGGGCGCCTGACGGCTCGGTCTACGTGGCGGACTGCAAGAACAACTGCATCCGCAAGGTGAGTCCCGGAGGCGAGGTCAGCACCGTGGCGGGCTTTTGCAGCAACCTGACCAAGCACGCCGGCAAGTTTGCGGACGGCAGCGCCTCGACGGCCCGCTTCTACTGCCCGGCCGACGTGGCCCGCGCCGCCGACGGCTCGCTCGTGGTGGTCGACCGCGGCAACGCCCGGATCCGGAGGATAGGCACCGACGGTACGGTAACCACCCTGGCGGGCGTCGGGCCGGTCGAGGTCAAGGAGGACGAAGGCCAGGACGGCTTCAACGACGGTCCGGCCGGCGAAGCCCGCTTCAACGATCCCCAGTCGGTGCTGGTGGACCCCGAGGGAATCATCTACGTGGCCGAGTCCTTCAACTGCCGCATCCGGAGGATCGACCCCGCTGAGAACGAAAGCGGAGAGCGCGGAGAGGTCGGCACCCTGGCCGGCGAGTCGGACACGCTTCTGGGGGTGGGCGGCTTCGCCGACGGCCGCGGCAAGGGAGTCAAGTTCAGTTATCCCCACGGGATGGCTTGGGACGGGAAGGGCAACATGTTGATGGCCGACACGGGCAACTCGGTCATCCGGATGGTCACCCCGGAGGGCAAGGTGCGCACCCTGTACGGCAAGCCGGGGGAGAGCAAGTACGTCGACGGGCCGATTCCGCAGGCCCGATTCATGACGCCCATGGACCTTGCCCCGGGTCCGGACGGCAGCCTGTTCGTCGTGGATGCGGGAGCGGACCGCATCCGCTGGATCGTACCGTGAGCGAATTCCGAAGGAGGATTCCAATGAAAAGGCTGATTGGGTTGGTGGGCTGGATCGCCGTCATGGCCGTTTTCGCTGTTTTCTCATCGCTGCTGGTCGGTTGCACTTCGTTGAAGGAAGGGGAGTGCAAGCGCGACAGCCACTGCGACGGCATGGCGAAGAAGATCTGCGACAAGGAGCCCACAGAGGCCAAGATCGACGAGTGCTTGCGGGCCAGTAAACACGAGATGTGGATCTGCTACAAGGAGCTCCTCGATGCCGAGATCGGCAAGTGCATGCGGGCCAAGGACGCCAGGGTGGCCCGCGAGCGCTACCTGCGCAAGAAGAGCGGCAAGTGCGAGGACGCCGACGGCGACGGCGTCAAGGCCGGCGACGCCTGCGATCCGCCGATCGACTGCGACGACGGGGACAAGGCCGTCAGGCCCGGGGCCAGCGAGATCTGCGACATGAAGGACAACGACTGCGACGGCCTGATCAACGAGGGCATGTCCCGCTGCGTGGGCACCGTTCTGGGTGGCAAGCAGGATCCGGTGGTCCAGTTCATGCTCACCCTGCCGGCCGGCGTGGAGGTGGCGCCCAACGGCGAGGTCTGGGCGGTGGACCAGCATCAGGTCTACAGGATCGACAAGCAGGGCAAGGCCAGGCGGTTCGCCGGCTCCAACAAGCCGGGCAACGATGACAAGCAGGGCAAGTTCGCCCGCTTCGACAAGCCGCGCGGGCTGGCCGTGGACGTCAGCGGCAACGTCTATGTGGCCGAGTGCAACAACAACTGCGTGCGCAAGATCGACACCGAAGGCAACGTCAAGCGCTACGCCGGCAAGTGCTCATCCGAGGCGGACGACACCGGCCTGGACAAGGTCGGCACCCTCGACCAGGCCCGCTTCTGGTGCCCCATCGACCTCGCCTTCGACACCGACGGCAGCCTGCTGGTGGCCGACATGCTCAACTCCAAGATCAAGCGCATCACCAAGGACGGCAAGGTGGAGCACGTGGCCGGACGGGGCGGCAAGGAGGACGAGAACGGCTACATCGTCTTCGGCAACAGCGACGGTATAGCCAAGAAGGCCGAGTTCAACGAGCCGGCCGGGATCGCCGTGGGCCCGGACGGCACCCTCTACATAGCCGACACCAAGAACAACTGCATCCGCAAGCTCGCAAAGGGCAGGGTCACCACCTTCGCCGGGGTGTGCCGGGGCGGTACCGACAAGGGCGGCCACAAGGACGGCCCGGCCTCCAGGGCCATGTTCAAGATCCCCCAGAGCGTGGACATGGACGCCGGAGGAGGGGTCTGGGTGGCCGACACGGGCAACCACTGCATTCGTCTGATCAAGGGCGGCAACGTCTCGACCGTCACCGGCAAGCCGGGCCAGCAGGGCTACTACGACGGGCCCGTGGACGAGGCCCTGCTCAACGAGCCCTGGACAGTGTCGGTCGCCAAGGACGGCGCTGTCTACATAGTCGACTACGGCAACTACCGCATTCGGCGGCTGGCACCCTAGGCTGAATAGTCTGAATAGTCTGTATGGTCTGAATTTCCCAGGATCCAGAGCCCTTCCACGAAACGCGGATCCAGGCCCTCAGGGTCGTGGATCAGCAACTGCTCGACCGCTATCCCCGAAAGCGAGCGCAGCAATGCAGCCAGCCCCGGCGGCCTGGAAGCCAGCAGTCCATCGGCCCACAGGGTAAACTGGTCGCGCAGCCCGTTCGCGGATGTCTCCATGGCCTCGAACAGCTCGCCCAGCCGCCCGACGGGCACAGGACCGGAAGGGCCGGGGATGTCCAGCAGGCTTCGGGCGAAGGCGGTCAGCAGCAGGCTTTGCAGGCTGAGGCCCTCGACCGATTCGGGGTGGCTGCCTTCCGGGAAGGGATCGGGCAGGGCGGCCATGGAGAGCCCGAGCTTCTGGGCCAGCAGCAGGGCCGCCTCGGCCAGGTCCAGGTCCCGGTCCAGGGCCAGCAGGTCGGCCGGGGAGGCGAACTCGCGGGGCATCTCGCCCTCGGCCGGCAGGAACGCAGGGCGGTTGCGGGCCAGGGTCCGCAGCCGGCCGGGAAGGGGAGGGGCCATCAGCGGCAGCAGCCCGCCGGTCGAGGCGTGCAGCAGTCGCAGGACGCGCCTGCGCCGCTGGACGATGGCGTGCTGGGCGACCTGGACCACGTGCAGGAGCGGTGTCAAGGCCAGGATGCGCGCGACCTCCGCGGCGTCGCCGGCGCCCAGCTCTGAAAGGCCGATCTCCAGCCGTCCGGCCACTTCCCGGCCCGCGATCTCCAGGGATTCCAGCTCGCCGGACAGCCGGCCGCCCGCGACGATCACCCGGTTGATCAGGTTGGCCACCTGGCTGGCCAGCCGCTCGCGCACCAGCGGATCCGTGACCGCGGCCAGTCCCTCGGGAAAAAGCCTGCCCGCCCAGGCTCGCTGCAACGGGTAGCGCGGCGCATTGTCCAGGCAGGGCGGGAGATTCTCCGCGTCCGCCGGCAGCCGTTCCTTTGCGAGCGGCTGGTAGAACGCCTGGGCCTCCTCCAAGTCCGGCCAGCCGCGGTCGGCCAGGCGGCCGGTGCGCCAGCGCAGCGTCAGCTCCTCGATCTCGGCCGTTGGGATGGTGCCCAGGTTGCCGGTGATGGCGAGGAAGAGCTCCTGAGACTGGCCGAACAGGAGGTCGATCACCTGCCGCATCAGGATGAGGTCCGCGCCTACCTTGACCACGATGAAGTGGTAGTTGTCCGGGCTCACGACCCGGTCGGCGACGCTCTCGGGAAGCCCCTCGATCGCCTCGCGGTCGAGCAGCAGGCACCAGCGCTCGAACAGCAGCACCAGCAACTCGAAGTCGGCGTGCTCCGCCCAGCGCAGGGTGCGCTCCGGCCCGCACTCGAGCAGCAGGGTCAGCCAGTGATCCACCTGTTGCATGTCCAGGTCGTCCTTGACCCAAAGATCCAGGTCCAGCAGAAAGGTCAGCTGGTCGTTGGAGCTCATCTCCACTAGCGACAGCGCGTCCTGGTCGCCGATCTCCTTGATGGTCAACGCCAGGTCCTCGGGCGGCAGCACCCGGGTCAGCGCCTCGGGCCTGTCCGACATCAGGATCAGGTCCTGCCGCCTCCGCCCCGGCTCCAGCTCCAGCACCAGCTCTCGCTGCTGCGAAAGCGACAGCTTCCTCATCAACTCGCCCGCCCGGTACGAGTCCATCTTGAGCAACTGCCGCGCGCCCGGCACCTGGATCGGATCTTTCATGGGAGCCAAGGATCGTGCTTCGGGCCGTCAGAGTCAAGATTCGAGCAGGCGTCTCAGGTTTTCAGAGGTGAACAGGTGCTGGTCTGCCTCCGGGGCCAGGAACGGCTCCACGTCGGCCCTGGCTCGCTCGAAGTCGAGATCCTCGAGGCGATCCAGGATCGCGTCTTGCCAGTTCTCGAGGGTGAGTACCACACCCTTCCAGCCGGTCTGGGCCAGGGCGTTGTTGAGCAGCACCAGGTTGGGCTCGGGCCAGTCGGGGTCGGCCAGGTACCAGAAGAGGTCGAAGATGTCGCGGCCCTTGGTGTAGGGGCGTTGCAGGACGGCGTGGAGCTTTCCGGCCAGCAGGGAAGGGCGGTCGTGGTGGTGCAGATTGAGGGTGACGTGGCGGCGGACAAGGGTGGTGGCCAAGCCGGCGCCTTCCGGGGGTCGAGTGTCCACCTCGATCTTGATCGAAAGGATCTGGCTGCGGTGCGGGCTCAGGCCCAGGTCGTGCAGCAGGCCGGGGAATCGGATCATGGCCGAGTGGACCACCCTGGCGTCGGACAGCTTGACCTCCACCGGGTACCCCTCGGCCGCGGAGTCGGCCTTGACCTTGCTCACAAAGGCGCGAAAGTCGTATGCGCTCCGGTCCCCGTCCAGGGCGAAGTCCAGATCCTCGGAATGTCGCGGCAGCGAGTGGAGAAAGCGCAGGCAGGTTCCACCGAGGAAGGCCAGCGGGATCATGGCGCCGCTACGCTGCAGGGACGACAGGATGCGAGCCTGCAAGTACTCCCGGGTCAGGTTCAAGCTCCGGGTCTTCATGGGGCTGCGGCTCACCAGGTCTTTGAGATGCTCTTTCACAGGTCTTCGTACTCCTCGCCTTGGGCGGCCACCATGTCCCGCAACCTACCGGCGGCTCGCTTCCACTTGCCCTTGCCCGCGCGTTCGGACAGCTCGCGCAAGCGCTCCAGATCCACCCGATCCAGGTTCTGCAGCCGGAGCTGGTCGAGGTATTTTTGTTTATCCGCGCCAGGGGTCAGGTGCACCAGATCCAGCAGCGCTTTCTCGGGACGAGCCACGTATGCATCCTGGCCATCGCGCAGGTCTTCTCTCTGAAAGCCGAAGAACAGCTCAGGCTTCAGGTGTCGGTACTGGAATCCTCCTTCAGGAGTGTCCCAGCCGGCAGGGCGCCGGGTGGTGACGCTCGTGACCCGCTCCACCCGCTCGGGGATCAGGCCGTGGAATGCCAGCGCCGCCTGCAGGCTGACATACGAGCCGGGAACGATCCGGTTGGCCAGGACAAAGGGGTGCGGTTCGACCTTACGATACGGAGCCGCCAGCGCGTACAAACCGCGTCGGAACTGAACGAGCCTCCCCGAGCGCACCCAGCGCGACAGCTGCCTGCGCACATCCGCGGCCTTCACCCTGCCGGCCAGCAACAGACCGCTGTCAAAGACCGGCTCGTCCGCCACGATTTGCACCAGTTCCCCAAATTTCATTCCATCAATTATCCACATGTGGCATTTTATTGCAATAAAACGAGCAAAGTGACAGGGTACCAGTGCAAAGTAGGAAAAGTAGCAAAGCGTGAAGAATTGACAGGGTGACCCCGTCACACTGCGTTGTCGGCGGCCGGTGGAAGCCACCAGCGACCCATCTCCAGTTCCACTGCCTCGAAGGGTTCCGCGCTTACCCGGCCCGCACCGGCGTGGGTGCTTGCCACGACCCAGTGTTCCGTCTCCAGGCGGTAGACCTCCAGCGTCTGCGCCAGGGGATCCACCAGCCACACATACTGTACCTTCTCCCGGGCGTAGATGGTCATCTTGATCACACGATCCATGCGCGCGGTAGTGGGGGAGACCACCTCGCACACCCAATCAGGGGCCATCTCAAAGGCGGTCACGTTGGGAAGTGCGGCCATCCGCTCGCGCCGCCAGCCGGCAAGATCCGGCACCACGACATCGCTGCTCAGGTGCAACTCTGGCTCGTACAGGATCCACCACCCGCCCGGCCCTTGGCTCCCTGTTGAACGGTCAAAAGGACCGATAAGTTCAGCACCCAGAATGGATGACGCCCGGGCGTGGGGGGAGGCCGGTCGGGGAGTTGTAACCAGTTCCCCGTCTATTATTTCTGCCACCAGGTGGTCCGGGACCTTCATGAGGTCCTGGTAGGTGGCCTTGCGGCGGTCCTCGTGCACTGTTTCAGGCATCTGGATCACCTCCGGGAATCGGGGGAATCGGAGAATCGGGGACGGATCTCACAAGGGGGTGATCACCCGCCGATACACGCCATCAGCGCATCGTACTCCGTCTCGCAGCCATCCGGCACCGGGTTTCCATCGGCGTCACAAGATACTTCCTTGCCGGGCGAGCAGGCGAGCAGGGCCGCCATCTCGGTCGGACAGGCGGCGAGCAATTCATTGCAGCCCGAAAGGCAATCCTCATCCGTCGTGGGACCTTCGGCGCAGCCGGCGGCGACCGTCCTCGGGCAAGCGGTCTTGCAGGTGTCGGCGTCCGGTGAATCCGTGTCCGAGCCGCAGGAGACCAGGAAGATACCGACGAGCACGCAAAGCGCTGAACAAGACATTCTTTTCATTGGAAATCTCCTCGAAGCGGTTTGAAGGATTTCAAGGTACCACATGCGCGCGGAGAAGCAAATCGATCTGACACCCCCACGATCTCCCACCCTCCCGCTTAGACGCACCGATCTTGGTCACTGGGCGGCGGGTCCGTTGCCGACTGGGCCCCAGATTCGCCCTCGGCGACGGATCCGCTCGTCCTGACTGGTTGTGGAC